>OCTA010002640.1_pt1 | contig 16187 bp, 16 predicted proteins | sample 1538991 | NCBI WGS metagenome assembly OCTA01 (sample SAMEA3539302, study PRJEB22396) | soil metagenome | biome: tundra; feature: field; material: soil | place: USA | collected 2010-05 | depth 0.15 m | reverse complement strand
GCGTCCCGCCCGAGGTCACCATCCTCGTCCTCCGCGCTGCCTGACACGGCGTGCGCGAGGAGAGCTAGAGCGAGCGTCGGCTATGTGGAACGGGTGTGGCTCGGCGGGCGCCGCGCGCAGCCGGACTTCCCGTCCGGCGAGCACGGCGAGCGTCGAGACGCGCCCGTTCCGCGACGCCGGCGCTGGCTCTAGCCGCCGCTGCCCTTTTTGAGCTCAGTGAGAACGAGCTTCGCGACCGCCTTCAACGTGTCGAACACGCCGACGCCCGTTCGGGCGACGGCGTCGAAGTCGGGGACGCTGGTCTTGTTGAGGAGCTGGCGTAGCTCTTCGGCCGAAGCCACGTTCGGCAGATCGCGCTTATTGTACTGGATGACGAAAGGGAGCTTCTCGAGGTTATAACCCTGCTCGGCCAGGTTGGTGCGCAGGTTTTCGATCGACTCTTCGTTCGCCTCCATGCGCTCGATCTGCGAGTCGGCGACGAAGATGACTCCGTCGACACCCTTCAAGATCAGCTTGCGCGAAGCGTCGTAGAAGACCTGGCCGGGCACCGTGTAGAGGTGGAAACGCGTCTTGAAGCCGCGGATCTCGCCGAGCGAGAGAGGCAAGAAGTCGAAGAAGAGCGTGCGCTCGGTCTCGGTCGCGAGCGAGATCATCTTCCCCTTGTGATCGGGGTTCGTGCGTTCGTAGATGTACTGGAGGTTCGTCGTCTTCCCACACAGACCAGGCCCGTAGTACACGAGCTTGCAGTTGATCTCGCGGGCCATGTAGTTGATGAAGCTCATCGCCTGCCTCTGGAGCGGAGCGCCCGCATCTCTGGGGTGACCTCTGCCATTGAACCTCAGTCGTTGAAGAGGTTGTCGATGTCTTCGTCCGTAATTTCGGCGAACGGCGAGTCGGCACCCGGCTCCTGCACCTTCTTGAGCAGGGACTCGAAGATGTGATTGAGCTCCTCGCTCGCCTTCTTCACGCGCAAGCGAACGAGCCCGAGGCTCGACTTCGCGTCGAAGATGACCACGAGGATGACGCGGTTGCCGACGAGCTGGATGTGGATGTTCGCCTTTTCACCCTCGTGAAACTGCGTGGCGAACTCCTGCTCCTTCAGCAACTTCGCCATACCGCCCGTCGCCGCGATGTTGCCGGCGGTGAGCGAGGCGAGGCTGGTCGTGTCGACGTTGTCGATGTCGCCGGAGGCCGCGATGAGCTGGCCGTTCTTGTCGACGATGAAGACGACCTTGGCGTTCGCATCGCGAACCAGGCGGTCTACGACCACCTGGATCTGATTGAACTCCTCCTCGTACATCACCATCTGCGGGTCGACCATTCGAAGCCTCTAACGGAAAGCGGATAGACGTCCGTTGTAGCCGTCTGGCAGAAATAAAGAAAGACGCTCTCGCCCCCGTTCGTGCTCGCGGCCCCTCTGCCCGCTGCACTTGCCTCGCTGGCGCGGCTGGAAGAGCCCGGACCCGAACCGGCCCGGCACGCCGCGCGAGGCGCCGCGTTTTTCGGTTTGCAACGGGTTTGTTTCGGTTGGTCACGCGGCGATGCGTGAGGGCGCGTTTCCTGCGGCCCCGGCGCGGCGCCTGCCGCCCCTCTACATCCACGCGCCCACGCGGGCGGCGCCGTTCCCCTGGCAGCGCGCCGCCGCGGCGGGAGAGGCACCGGCGCCCCCGGCCCCTGACCGAAGCCGATGCCGGCTTCTGCTGCGAAGTGCAGGGGCCGGCAACGTGAGCGGTCGATCGACGAACGGGTCGGCCGCGAGCGCCGCGCGCGGTCCGACGAGGCCAAGCGGACCCGTCAGCGCGACGAACCCCGATCGCAGCGCCGATCGCAGCGCCGGGGGGATCGCAGCGCCGATCGCAGCGCCGCGCGACGCGCGCGCAGGCGTCGCCTTGCCCGAACGGTGGCCCTGGTCCGCATCGCCGCCGACGAACCTCTCTACTCGATCCGGATCTGAACGCCGGCGCCGAAACCGAAGACGCGGCTGTCCTGGTTCAGCTCCGGGAAGAGGAACATGGCCTTGAAGTCGATCGCGTGCGTGATCATGTAACCGAGGCCCAGGCCCAGCGACAGATTCGTGACCACGGTGCGGCCGTCGGTCACGTTCGTGAACTCGAACCCGGTCATCGGCCCCAGCCAGAAGCGCGACGACGCCTGGATCCAGACGTCGAGCGGGAGGCTGATCGCGAAGTCGGCGTCCACACGCGGGGGGAACACCACCGGCACGAAGGCGCCCGTGTCGAGCCGGACCCGGTCGCCGAGGTGGAACGCCAGGGGAACGCCGAAGAGGATGCCGGCGCCGGTCCCGTCTGCGAACGGGAGAACGACGCGCCCCTCGAGCGCGACCTCGGCGATCGGGCCGCGGACGATCGCGCCGCGGACGCGGACCTCCGGGTTGGCGACCGTGTCGGCGCCTTCGTCGAACGTCTGCCGGTCGAAGAGGCGCCCGTACGCTTCGGGGTCGATGGCGCGATCGAAGCCGTCGCCGAACCGGATCCCGGTACGAACGCCGAGCTCGACGCGGGAGGTGATGCCGACGGACATCTCCGCGTTGATGCCGGCCGACGTATCGTTTCGGGGTCCGCCGGGCACGTGCGCCACGCCGAGCCCGAAGTCGAAGGCAAAGTCGCCCGCAGGCAAGGTCAGCGGACGGTCGACCCACGGAGGCGCGGCTCGCGCGTCGAGCGCGACCACGACGGCGGCGGTGGCCGCGGCCGCGCCGAGCAGGGACGACGCCAGGGGTCGGGTGCGGCGCATCAGCCGCGCCTCGGGGTCGAAGTCGCGAAGTGCACTGCGATCTCGAGGGCCTCGTCGGGGTTCTTTCCCCGCGACACGGGCACCGCCGAGAACCCCGGCTCCGACCGGAGCTGCTCGAAGATCGCGCGCGTGAGGCGCGGCTGCACCCGCGTTCGCCAGCGTTCGAGCCAGGCGTTTCCGTCATCGTCGCCTTCGTATTCTTCGCCAAACTCCGCCGAGAGCTCGACGTGCACCGAAAACGACCCTTCCTCGCGGTGTACCGGCATGTCCGAGCCATGATAGCGCCATGAGCATGCGCCCGCGGCTCGCCCTTCTTCGCGCCGGCGACCGGACGGCCATGGCGGTCGCCGCGCACTCGCGCACGGCCCTCGACCGGCCCCTCGCCCATCCCGGAGAGCTCTGGGTGGCCGTGGTTCGAGACGAGGCGCGGATCCTCGGGGCCTTCCAGCGGGCCCGCAGCGTCGACCGGCCCGTCGAGGGCACCGGCCTCGACGAGGTCGCGCCCGCGGCGCAGTTCCGCCGCGGCTCGGGCGGTCCGGCTGTGCGGGTCGGTCCCGGGACGGTCCACGTGGCCCTGGCGCTTGCCCATCCCGGGGCGCTCACGGCAAGCGACGCGAAGCGGATCGTCAACCGATCGGTGCGGCCGCTCCTCCGCGCGCTGACGAAGGTCGGCGCGCTCGCGCACTTCTTCGGACGCGACTGGGTGAGCGTGGACCACCGGCCGGCCGCGTGGGTCGGCTTCGCGCACGACGCGGCGACGCGCCGGACCCTTTTCGAGGCCTTCGTCGCCGTGCGAACGCCGTTCGCCCGCGCGCGGCCTTCGTTCCTCGGCAAGGAGCCCGGCTCCCTCGACGCGATCGTGGGCGGCGCGATCTCGCCCCAGCGACTGGTCGACGCGATCCTTCACGCCTATCCGGCGGCGTGGGACGCCGACGCGGTCGACGCCGACGTGGCCGCGGACGCCAGTGCGGGCGCGGGTGAGCCCGATCTCTTCGCCGATCCGCCCTGGGCGGCGAGCACTGACGAGGCCATCGGAATCGTCGGGGCGGGTACCGACGCGCGCGGCGTCTTCCGCGTGGGCGGCGATCTGCTCGTCTCGCGCGACGCGCTCGCGCGCCTCGAAGCGCGCGCAGCCGTCGCCGCTCCAGACGATGTCGCGCGGCTCGTCGACGAGACCCTCACCGCCCCCGGCGTCGCGCTCGACGGCGTTCGCTCGCTGATGAGCGTGCGCGACGTCGTCCTGCGGGCGCGAGAGGCCGAGCCCCGCTAGCTCGCTCCCGGAAATGCCCCAATACTTCGCGCCTCCGCGCCTTCGCGGTTTCGCCCCGCGACGCGGCGCCCTCAGCCCGACGCCGCGCGCTCCCAGACCTTCGCGTCTTTGAAGAGGCGAACGAGCTCGCCGTCGAGGTGCCCGTCCTTGACGCTGAAATCGAGGATACCGAGCGCCTTCTCGAGCGGAACGGCCTTCTTGTAGGGGCGGTCGCCGGCGGTGAGGGCGTCGTAGATGTCGGCGACGCTCATCATCTTCGACTGCACCGGGATCTCTTCCGCGGGGAGCTTGCGAGGGTAGCCGGTTCCGTCGAGCTTCTCGTGGTGCGCTCCCGCGATGAGCGGCACCCGGCTCAGGGATTTGCCCCACGGGATCTGCGAGAGGAACTTGAACGTGTGCGAGACGTGCGAACGGATCTCGTCGAACTCCAGCGGCGTCAACGAGCCGCGGTTCACCGCGTCGACGACCTTCGCGAGCGTGACCGTCAGCTCGGCGACGCGGCGAGAGTGTCCGCTCGTGGTCGGGTCGCGCGACTCGATGGCCTCGACGCTGGCGGTAACGCGTCGCGCACGGTCGTCATGGCCCGCGCGATGTGGATCAACTCCCCGAGGACCCCCTCGTCGGAGGGACCGGATCCCGATCGCGCACTCCCATCGCTGGCCAGTATCTCTCGGAATAGCAGGCTCGGGCGGGAAGCGGCGGCTCAGTCTTCGGCGGGGTTCGCTAGCTTTCGCGACCAGACGATCGCGTCTTTGCGCTCGCCGCGCACGACCAGGTGCCCGAGAAGCAGACCGGTCCGCCGGAAGCCCGACTGCAAGTAGGCCCACGCGAGGGCGGCGGCGTCGCTCGGCGCGAGGGCGAAGCAGGCGACGATCCCCTCGGCCTTCAGCGCGTCGCACAGCGCCCGAAGAGCCCCGGCGGTGCCGAGCTTGTCGGCCTCGCTGTTCGGGGCCTCGAGGAGCTCGAGGTACGCATTACTGAAGCAAGACTGGGACTCGACCGAGGCGTAGAGCTCGAAGCCGCCGCGCCGACCGCTCCCGCTGGCCACGAAGTGGCGCCGGTCGACGTCGCGCCCGAAGGGCTCGAACGCCGTCAGCGCGCGCCCGCTCCGGAGGGCGGTGGCCACGGCTTTTCGAGTCTCGGCCCCGACCGCGGGCGTGACCTTCACGTGAGGAAGCGACGCCGCTCCGACGAGCATGTCGCGCTTGGCCGCCGCGATGGTGCGCTCCATGCGCGCTTGCGCCGGAGACAGGGGCGCGGACGCGCCCGCGACCGCCACTCGCACCTCGCTCTGACCGGGCACGTCGTCGAGGTCCTTTTCCGAGGCGCTGCCCGGTCCGCCGGCGCCCCCCGACCTGCCCGCAGCCGCGGAACACCCGAGCAGGAACGCGTCACTCCGCTTGTAAAAGCCGGGAATGGTCCCCTCTTTCGCGAACCCGAGCTTGACCCAGGTCTGCACTTCGTCGCGCTCGACGAGCGTGAGGATCTTCGCGACGCCCTCGCGCTGGGCGAGGGAGAGGACGAAGAGTCGCTTCGCCGGGTTCGGCCCCGCGCGAAAGTCGATGACGCGCATCGTGCGAGCGCGCCGGTTCACGAGGAGACAGAGCGACACCGTCTCGTTCCGAAAGAAGATCTCGTCGACCGCCTTCTGCGAATCCCAGGCCTTGATTGCCATTGGTCCCCCCCGACGCCTCCCGGGTGAAGCGTGTTGCAAAGTTGAAATGCCGTTACCACGCGCGGAAAGCTGCGGTCAACACGAACGCGAGGCGAATCGGGCACTTGCCACGCCGTAGGGCCCTACGTGGCCACGTTGCAAAAGAGAAACACGAGGGCGTCGCGCGCGTGACGCTCGAACTCGAACCGTCGGCGCCCGCGTGAGGCCGAGCGAGTCAGAGAGGGACGTCTTTGACCCCGAGCTTCTCCAGGGCCTCGGGCAGGCGCTTCTTCGGAATGGACACCAGCGTGGGCATTCCGCCGGAGAGGCCAAGGAGCTCGAGGAAGCTCACGCCGCTGCCGTACCGGGCCGCGAGGGTCACGGTGTCGAGGTCGACGACCATCGCGATCCCCGCGCGGTCCTGGCCGATGAGGAGCAGCTGCGTCTTGTCGTATTTCCCGTGCTGGGCCGTGGCGTCGACGAACGCAAGAGAGCGGATCGCGGCGGGGATGCCTTCGCCGGCGTGCACGTCGACCACGCGGTAGCCCTCCGCGATGCGCCGCGTGGCCGCCTCGATCGGGGCCAGCTCGGCGGCGGCGCGGTCGATCGCTTCCCAGAGCGACGGGTCGGTGAGCCCGTCGGCGAGATGGCGAACCACGAGGCCGAAGAGCGCCGTGTCCCGGGGCCGCGCCCGGAGGGCCCGGTCGCAGCGCTGCCCGACGGGGCCGGGAATCGCGGTCCGCGTGTCGATCGCGCGCGCGTCGTCGTCGGCTCCCGGGTACGGCTCGGTGCCGCCGCGCAGCCATTTCGCCGCGCTGCAGAGGCCGTCGAAGTCGGTGTGGCAAACGATGGTGTCCACCCGGCCGATGCGCTCGACGATCGCCGGGGTGACCATCTCCGGGCAGGCCCCGTGCTCGGCCTTGGTGGCGAGCACGAAGCGCGGGTCTTGCCGGTACTGCGCGTGCATCACGTGATCGTGGTGGTCGACCCACCCCACGAGGCGGGGCCCGAGCTGCTCGATGAACGGCAGGGTGATCTTGTCGAAGCCGCCGCTCGCCGCGTCCGACGCGAAGGCCACGTCGAGCACTACCACCCGGCCCTTGAGGTTGCGCGCTCGCGGAAGCTTGCGCGGCGACGCAAAGGAAAGCTCGGCTCGGGCGGGCAGCATGAGCGCTTCCTAGCCCGGCGAGACGATCTGTGCGCGCCTTATCACCGGAACGTGACGCCGGAACGTGACGCCGGAACGTGACGCCGGAACGTGACGCCGGAACGTGACGCCGGAACGTGACCGTATACGCTCCCGTACGATGTCCACGTTGCCCACGCTTCCTCTGACGTTCGACCCGAACGGCCTGGTCCCCGTGATCGTGCAAGACCAGCTGACCGGCGAGGTCCGTATGTTCGCCTTCGCGACCGCCGAGGCGATCGAGAAGACGCTCGCCACGGGACGGGCCACGTTCTGGAGCCGCTCGCGCAACGAGCTCTGGGAGAAGGGGCGCACGAGCGGCCACACGCTCCAGGTGTCGCGCGTGCTCGTCGACTGCGACGCCGACTGCGTGATCTACGCGGCTGATCCGCACGGGGCCTCGTGCCACACCGGCGAGCCGAGCTGCTTCTTCCAGGCGCTCGACGGCGAGCGAGGCGAGACCCTCGCCAGGGCGTCGGAGGCGTCACAGACCCTGCTCGCGCGGCTCGAGGCGACCCTCGAAGCGCGCAAGACGTCGACGGGCACGGCGAGCTACACGAAGAGCCTCTACGAGGCGGGCGCCCCCAAGATCGGCGCGAAAGTGCGCGAAGAGGCGGGAGAGTTCGCGGAGGCGATCGCGAGCGAGACCGACGAGCGGGTCGTCAGCGAGGCGGCCGACGTCCTCTATCATCTCATCGTCGGCCTGCGCTTGCGCGAGATCCCGCTGCGGCGCGTGTTCGCCAAGCTCGCCAGCCGTCTCGGCACGAGCGGGCACGAAGAGAAGGCGTCGCGCGGTCCGTCGTCACCGGCTGCGCCTGCTGCGTCACGACCGCCGGCGTGACATGCGGGCTCGCGTGCACAGGCGCGCCTGCCCGGGCGGGCGTGGCAACCGCGGGTCCCCCCGGGTTCCGCCGTGAGCGCTCCTGACGTGAACGCTCCCGGGCCCCGCGCGCGCATCGCGTTCTTCGGCCTTCCGCTCGCCGCGGTCCTGCTCGCGGGAGACGGCCACGAGATCGTGTATGCCGCCGCGTGCCGGCGCGCCCTCGGCCTGCGCCGTCTATCGAACCGCATCGCGAGGGGCCGAACCCATGTGCGGCCGACCGTCACCAGCGCGGCGACGCTCGAACTCGTGCGTGCGGCGCGCCCGGACCTGATCGTCAGCTGGTACTGGACGACCCGGTTGCCGGAGACCCTCCTTCGCATCGCCCCCTCGGTGGGCGTCCACCCGTCGCTCCTCCCGAGGCACCGCGGCCCCGATCCGTGCTTCTGGGCCATCGCCTCCGGCGACGCGGTGACCGGCGTAACCGCGCACCGCCTCGGCGCCGACTACGACACCGGCGACGTTCTCGCCCGCCGCGAGCTCCGCATCGAGCCGTCATGGGATGGGTGGCGCCTGGCGCGAGCGCTCGACCGTCCGAGCCTGGCGCTCCTGCGCGACGTCGTGCGCGCCCATGCCGAGGGGCGGCCCCCAGTGCCGACCGTACAAGACGAGGCCGCCGCGACCTCTGCGCCGGAGCCGACCCACGAAGAGCTCGCAATCCGCTGGTCCCAGCCCGCCGCGCGCATCGAGCGCCTGGTGCGGGCGGCCGCGCCCTGGCCGGGAGCCTGGACGGAGATCGGCGACCGGCTGGTCACGCTCGTTCGCGTGCGCGTGACGGCCGACTTTCCGCGCGCTCTCGAGCGGGCGGAGGCGGCCGTGAGAGACGATGGCGTCGCCGTCGTCCGGGCGGGCGACGGCGGGGGGGGCGGCGCCGTGGAGCTCCTCGAGGGGCGCGGCGAAGACGACGGGCCTCTCGGGCCGCACGAGCTCGCCGCCATCGTTCGAGCGTCACGCGGGGCGGCGAACGGCGAACGATGACCGCGCTTTCCCATTGCCCACGGCGTTAGGCTACGGTTCGATCAGGTCAGGAGAACAACGATCGTGTCCGACGCCGTCACGCTTGCGCGCATCGCCCGGGAGTCGCTGGCGCGGGGGCTCAACGCCCTGCAGGCGGATCCCAACGTTCCGCAGCGCTTGCTCGAGCTTGCTGCTCCCATCGCGCAGGCCATGGGCGCCCTCCACCAGATCGAGCGGTCGGGGGGCGTCCAGCTCAACCCGAACGCGCCGACCGCGCTCGCGCACCTGCAAACGGCCATGGCCGAGCTCCAGGCGACGCCGCCGCAGCACGCCGCCGTGGCCACGGCGCTCGAAGCCGTGGCCGCCGCCCTTGGAAACGTGCACACCCTCGCTCGTGCGGCGGCCCAGCCCGCCGCGATGTACGCGCCGCCTGCCGCGGAGCCCGCGCGGCCGCCCCCCCGGCCGGTCAACCAGGTCGCGCAGCCGCAGAATGCGAGGCCGCCGGCCCTTGCCCCGCCTGTGCCGCAACCCGCGGCCGCGCCTGCCGCCCGCAATGCGCCCTCGCGCGGCCAGCCCCAGGCGGGCGCGCCGGTCGGACCCGACCCGGGCGCCGTGACCGCCGAGCTCGGGGCCCATAGCCATAGCAATTTCTACAAGGGCCTATCTGGAAACGACATCATCGAGCACGGGGGCCTCTTCGTCTCCACGTACAAACTCCCCAAGATCGGCCACGGCGTGCGACTTCGTGTCTCGCTCCCCGGTGGCTACGAGTTCGAGGCCAATGCCGTGGTCCGGTGGCGCCGGGAGCCGAGCGACGCTGGAGACTCCGCCCCGCCGGGCTTTGGCGCCCAGTTCACCGAGATCACCCCCGAGGCCCGGCAACTCGTGTACCGCTACGTGCGCAACCGAGAGCCGCTCTTTCACGACGACCTCTGATCCGTCGGCGTTCGCTCGGCGCTAGACTGGCGCGGCTTGTTTCGCCGCTTCGCTTTTCTCGTCGCCATCGTGGCGTCGTTTGCCTACGCGCCTGGGGCGCGCGCGGCGAACGACCCAAAGCTATTGTGGAAGACGATCGAGACAGCTCACTTTCGAATCGACTTCTATTCGACTGAAGACGACGTCGCCAAGCACGTGGCCGCGCTGGCCGAGGCGATCCACGAGCGCCTCGTTCCGGCCGTGGGCTGGGCGCCGAGTGAGAAGACCGAGATCGCGCTCACCGACCAGACCGACAGCGCGAACGGCTCGGCCACCGCGCTGCCCTACGACGCCGTCCGCCTGAACGTCACCGCGCCCGACGACATGTCGCCGCTGGGCGACGTCGACGACTGGTACGTCGAGCTCGTCACGCACGAGTACACGCACATCCTTCATACGGATCACATCGAGGGGATTCCCGCCCTCGTGAACAAGATCATCGGCAAGACGCTGGCGCCCAACCAGGTGCAGCCGCACTGGCTCCTCGAAGGCCTCGCGGTCTTCGAGGAGAGCGCCCGGACGAGCGGCGGTCGCTTGCGCTCGTCGATGTGGAACATGTGGATGCGCGCCGATGTCCTCGAGGACAACGTCGCGACGCTCGATGTCTTCTCGAACGTCCCCCGCCGCTGGCCCCAAGGGAACATCTGGTACCTGTACGGTTCGTACTTCATGCAGTGGATCGCCGAGACGTACGGCGAGCAAGCGATCCGCGCGATGATCGACGACTACGCGTACCAGATCGTTCCCTACGGCATCAATCGGTCGATCCGCCGCGCGACCGGCCGCACCTACGAAGAGCTTTATCGCTCGTGGGTCGACTCGATGCGCCGCGGCTTCGGCGCGCAAGCCGAGGCGATCCGCGCGCGAGGCCTCCGCGAGGGCACGCGCCTCACCCACGGCGGCAACACCGCCGAGCATCCGCGCTGGATCCCGAACAACGCCTGGCCCGGGCACGGGGGAGACCTCCTCTATTACGCGGACGACGGGCACACGACGCCCGGGCTCTGGGCGGTGCCGCTCGTTCGTGACGAGAACGGTCACGTTCTCGGCGCGCGCGACGACCGGCGCGAGCTCATGATCCGGTCGAACGGGCCGGGCGCGGCGTCGTTCATGCCCGACGGCGCGGCCGTCTTCAGCTCCGGCGACGTGCACGAGAACCTCTTCGAGTTCAACGACCTCTTCGAGCTCCGCGCGCACGCGACCAGCCCGAGCGGTCTCGACGGGCAACGCGTGCGCTGGACCGACGGCTGGCGAGCCCTCGACCCCAGCATGTCGCCCGACGGGCGGCGCGTGGTGTTCACGACCAACCACCGGGGCACCACGTACCTGAACGTCGCCGACGTCGTGCCGGCCCCCGACCGGGCCGGCGTGCACGCGCTCGCGAACCCGCGGCGGCTCGTGGCGGCGTCGCCCTTCGACCAGGCGTTCACGCCTCGATGGTCGCCCGACAACCGCCACGTCGCTTATAGCGAGTGGCAGCGCGGCGGCTACCGCGACGTGCGCATCGTCGACACGCAAGACGGAACCTACGCCGACGTTACCCATGACCGCGCGATCGACGGCGATCCCGTCTACTCCGCCGACGGGCGCTGGCTCTACTTTCACTCCGACCGCACCGGCGTCACGAATGTGTACGCCTACGAACTCGCGACCGGCGCGCTCAAGCAGGTGACGAACGTCGTCAACGGCGCTTACGAGCCGGAGCCGTCGCCCGACGGCAAGTCGCTCGCGTACGTCGGCTACACCCACGACGGGTACGACCTCTTCGTGATGCCGCTCGACCCGTCGACCTGGCTCGACGCGCTGCCCTACGAAGACACCCGGCCCGCGCCGCCGGCCGAGCCGCCGCCCGTGACCTTTACGGCCAAGGCGTACAACCCGCTCCTCACGATGCAGCCGCGCAGCTACTCGGTGCTGATCACGCCGGGACTCTTCGGGCAGTCGAGCATCGTCTCGGTCGCCGGCAGCGACATCGCCGGGATCCACGCGATCGCCGCCAGCCTCGTCACCGAGTGGCACCACCCCGCGCTCGAGGGAAACGTCTCGTACGCCTATGGCCGATTGCCGGTCGACCTGGGCGTGTCGGCCTTTCGGACGCTCTCGCCGCGCGCGAACTACAAGTTTGGCAGCACGCCGGTCACGTGGATCCAGGACACGGCGGGCGCGTCGACGGCGTTGGGGTACTCGATGCCCCGGGCGTTCGATTCGCAGTCGTTCAGCCTATCGTACAGCTTCGCGCGCGTCGCGGGGACGCTTCCCGTGCCGCTGTCGGCGCTCAATCCGTACGACACGCCGAGCCTGCCAGGGCGCTCGACCCTCGGGACGATGCACCTCGGCTGGAGCTACTCGAACGCGCAGGGTTACCTCTGGGGCGTCGGCAACGAGCAGGGGTTCGGCGTCGGGGCGTCGCTCGACCTATCGGACCCCGCGCTGGCGAGCGACTCGACCGGCTACGCGGCCACGCTCGGCTTCTCGACGTATTTCGCCATGCCCTGGCTCCGGCACCACGCGCTCGGGCTCCACGTCTCGGGCGGCGCCGCGGGCGGCAATCTAGGCGGGCGAGGGCCGTTCTACGTCGGCGGATTCGCCGACCTTTCGGTGATCGACGTCGTTCGGAACTCGCTCATTCAGGGGGGCGTGGCCTTGCGCGGCTACCCGCAGGTCGCCGAGATCGGGAGCTACTACAGCATCTTCAACGCGGAATACCGCTTCCCCATCGTGAACGTGGACCGCGGTCCGTCGACCTTGCCGATCTTTCTCGACCGGATCACGGGGGCCGCCTACGTCGACTACGGGAGCGCGTTCAACGACGCGAAGCTGGCGGAGTTCAAGACGGGCGTCGGCGCCGAGCTCTGGTTCGACGTGACCGTCGGGTACATCCTCGGCTTCACCTTCCGCGCCGGGCAGGCGAAGGGCCTGGCCAGCGGTGGGATCAACAAGACATACTTCGTCGCGGCCGTGCCGTTCTGAACGGATCCTCGCTGCCTTGCGGGTCGCCGGCGAGACGAGAGCGGGCTTACTCGATGGGCCCGATGTCTGAAGCGCCCCTCGCGCGGAAGTTGGCCCGGCAGCCCCGGTCGTGATGTCCGATGAGGCCATGCCGTCTGCTCTCGCTGCCACGTTCATCGCGCTCGGTCCGCTGGTCGCTTGCGTCATGGGCGTCGGCTGCGCGCCACCTCAGGGGTCGCTCGCGTCGGCGCAGGAGGCCGCGCAGGAGCTGAACCTCGACGCGCGGTTCGGTCGAAGCGAGATCGCGATGGACCATGTCGCCCCCGACGCCCGCGAAGACTTCGCCGCGCACCACCGGGGATGGGGAACGACCGTCCGGATCGCCGACGTCGAGCTCGCGGGGATGCGCGCGCACGGCGAGCACGACGTCGACGTTCTCGTGCACGTCGCGTGGTACCGCCCGGAGCAGCAAGAGCTCCGCAGCACGACCCTCAAGCAGGGGTGGCGCGACAAGAACGGCTGGCAGCTCGTGGCCGAGCAGCGCCTCGACGGCGACATGGGACTCCTGGGCGAGCCGGTCGTCATCGAGACCCCCACCGAGGAGCGCCCTCCGGCACAGTTCCCGACCATCCACCTAGGCGGTCAGGCTCCCTAGGAGATGGAGAGGGCCGCAGAGCCGCAAAGAGCGCAAAGCCGTGGGAGGAGTGGGTACCGAGCGACTCGCGCGAGAGGGTCGTACGACGCGGTGCACGAGCGTCCCGAAACCCTCTTCGCTTTGCGCCCTCTGCGCCTCAGCGGCCAATCTCGCTCTCAGGCGTGAGCCGAGCGGGATGGCCTAAATCCCGGATGGGGCGAACGAAATCACGGCGCGGTGCCGGTTGGCGTGGTCGCCGGGCCTGGCGAGGCCGAAGAGGGCGGCGCGGCCCTCTTGCGGGTCGCCGGCTTCTTGACGCCCGAGGTGACCGTCTTGCGCTCGGCGGTGCGGCGCTTGACGCGCGCCTTTTTCTTCGCCTGCGCCTTGCGGCGCTTCATCTTCATCGAGTTGCGGCTGTCGTGCTTTCCCACGGCGCGCAACATGCCCTCCCCCCGACGCACCCGTCAAGGCGGGCCGGCGGCGTGTGGGCGGTTTAGCTCTCGGCCTGGCATCGCTGCCGCTCGCTCGTTCCCCAGCTCGTCCGGCCCGCTCGTCCGGCTGGCGCTCCCCGCCCGTTCCCCGGCGGTCGGTTTCGGGGGTCCGGGGAGGCGGTTTGAAGGCGATCCGGGGCAGGCGCGTGTGCGCATCGCATTCGAGACGCGGGCCGCCGCCCCCGAAATGGCCCCAATTCCACCCGTCTCACGGTTTTTCGGAGAGAACCGCCACTGGTAGTAGACGGAGTCCTAGACGATGCTAGATTTGATCGCGTGGACGTGGTCTTGCGCAAGCTCGGCAAGGGCGCTCGGGCCGTAGCAGGTCGGTTGGTGCGAGCACCTCGTAAGGGGTCCGTGGTCGTCATCGAGTTCCCTGACGGGATGCACGAGTACGTGACCACCCCCGTCAAGCGCGTCCTCCGAATCGCCGGGCGCGAGGTCTTCTACATCGAGACCATCAACAGCCGCTACCGGCTCGAAGTGCGCGGCCGTGAGGCTGCAGCCGCCGAAGGTACCGGTTAGAGCGCGTCGGTCGGGCCGCGCTGCCGGGATCCCCGGTTTCGCTTATGGTCCGCGGGCGGCATGAACTCGTCCGATTCGCACCGCTTCGACCCGCCCGGCAAGGTGGCGGCTCAGGGCTGGATCGAGGTCGTTTGCGGCTCGATGTTCAGCGGCAAGACCGAAGAGCTCTTGCGAAGGATCAAGCGCGCGCACCTCGCCCGGCAGACGGTGCTTCTCTTCAAGCCGCGCGTCGACAGCCGGTACGACGCGGTCAAGGTCGTCTCGCACGAGGGCCTCAACGCCGACGCCTTCCCCGTGGCCACGGCCTCCGCGATGCTCGAACGCGCCGCGCAGGTCCCGTTGGCGACCGTGATCGCCATCGACGAGGTGCAGTTCTTCGACGACGCGATCGTTGACGCGGCCCAATCGCTCGCGGGGCGGGGCCTTCGCGTCATCGCCGCGGGGCTCGATCAAGACTCGCGCGGCCGCCCGTTCGGTCCCGTCCCCGCGCTCATGGCCGTGGCCGAATACGTGACCAAGCTGCACGCCGTCTGCGCGCGGTGCGGGGCGCCGGGCACCCGCTCCCAGCGCCTCGTCGCAGCCGAGGGGCAGCTCTTCGTCGGCGGCTTCGCCGACTACGAGGCCCGCTGTCGCGCGTGCTTCGTGCCGCACGTCGACGGCTGAAGACCACCGACCGGAGCACGGCGGTGAGCTTCTACGGCGTACCGCCCTTGGCGATGCAGGCCAGCGCGTAGGTCTGGGCTTCTTTCGGGTGGTTCAGGGCCCTCAGCGTGCGGGCCTTCTGGCATTCGGGCCCGTCGTACTTCGCGGGCTGAGGCTGAGGCTGAGGCTGCGGTTGGGGCTGAGGCTGCGGTTGCGGTTGGGGGCCTGGAGGCGTCGGCGCCGGGTTGGTGTGCGGCGGCGTCGGCCCGGGGTTCGGGTGGGGCTGCGGGTGCGGCGTCGCGCCGCCGCCGTTGAGGGGCGGGACGTCGGCGCCCGAGCCCGGGTTGACGGGAGCAGCCGACTCCGTCACCGCCGCCGTGGGGGACGCCAGCGACGTGGCGGGCGCGGGCGCCACGCTCGAATTCCCGTTGTTGAAGTCGACGGACTTGCTGCCGGAGCTGCCCTTGATGGCGAACCCGATGGCGGCAATGCTCGCGAGGCCGATGACGCCCGCAACGATGAGCAGCGGCGTTCGATTGCCGCCCTTCGCTTCGCGCGGCGGGGGTTGCGGAATGCCGGCGGGCGTGGGGAACGCCACGTTGCCGCCCACGGGGGTGTACCCTTGGGCGGGCGCGCCAGGCGCCATGCCGAGGCCCCCGCCCATGCCCATGCCTCCGCCGATGCCAGGCGCTCCGAACGCGGCGCCCACGTCGAGCGGCGTCCCGATCTCGGTCCTCGCCTTTCCGCCGGCGGGCGGCGGAGCCGCGAGGGCGCCGAGACCCGCGCTCTTTCCGCAGAAGGCATCGCAGAACTCGGTCACGGTCTGGAAGCGATCGTCGGGCGACTTGGCGAGCGCCCGGCGGAGCGCGCCGCGCATCGGCTCCGTCGCGCGCTGGCCCTCGGCGAGCGACTCGATCGGGATCGGCGGCTGGGTCATGTGCTGCGTCGCCCACTCCCACGCCGTGTCGGCCTTGAAGGGCAGCTTGCCGCTCAGCATCTCGTACGCCATGACGCCGAGCGAATAGATGTCGCTTCGCGAGTCGATGGGGCGCCCGGTGAACTGCTCGGGGCTCATGTACGGCGGCGTTCCGAGCACCATGCCCTGCTGCGTGAGCTTCTGCTCGTCCTTGTCTTCCTCCTTCGATCGCTTCGCGATCCCGAAGTCGAGGACCTTCACGAAGTCTTTCTTGCCCGCGCGCTCGACGAGGACCACGTTGTCGGGCTTGAGATCGCGGTGAACGATGCCGCGCGCGTGCGCCTCTTCGAGCGA
>OCTA010002639.1_pt1 | contig 16188 bp, 12 predicted proteins | sample 1538991 | NCBI WGS metagenome assembly OCTA01 (sample SAMEA3539302, study PRJEB22396) | soil metagenome | biome: tundra; feature: field; material: soil | place: USA | collected 2010-05 | depth 0.15 m | reverse complement strand
CGAATCGCCGGCTTTATCTGATTCGTCTGCTTCCTCTTACGTTAACCGATGAGCCGCAGTTCTGCTAACCGCAGATAGGTACTGTCAGGCTTACATGCCCTATTACAGCGGCAAATGAACGAGTGCAGCCGTAACGTAATGCGCAAAGCTCGCTTTTCTATTCGATGCTAGTTCAGGCCCGGCACTGGGCCGGCACAGCGCAAAAATCTCAGTGTTTCAACAGCAGGAGCCCGTCGCGGTCCAGCACATTGCCGTCCATGATGAGCGTGGAGATGCGGCGCGCGTTCCAGATGTTTTGCGTGGGATCGCCGTCCACTACGAGAATATCTGCCCGGCGGCCGGGGACAATCTGGCCCAGCTCATCCCAGCCAAACTGTATCGCATAGTTGTTGGTGGCCGCGGCCAGCGCCTCGCGCGGAGAAAGCCCCAACCGGACCAGTAGTTCAAGCTCGGTGTGCATCGAAATGCCGGGCATCGTCCCCATCGCCGACGCGCCCGACGCCGCCAGGTAATGAGGAAAAGCGGCAAAGATCTTCTCGTTGATGTGCCACAGCCGCATTGCGGACTGTTCGGCCTTCTTGCGCTGGCTGTCTTCCATCCAGCGCTGTCCGGCAGCGGGTAGCCGGCGCGTCCAGAGCGCGAGCGGATACACCAACTCACCGCTCGCCCGATCCGACGGCTGGAACATCCGGGCTGGGTCAAGCAGCCGGGCTGCCGGCTCCTTCCACAGGTTGCGATGCTCCGGCAGTTCGAGGTAATAGAGGCTGAAGGTGGGCATCAACGCAGCATGGTGCGTGCCCAGAAAGCGGGCGTAGGCGCGCAGATGCACGTCGCTCGGCGGCAACCGCTCCGCGTAGTCGTAAGCCGTGCTTGCGGCCGGTCCTTCGGAGTTGTCAACCAGCGGCTGCTGCAACTCGCCGGGCACCACGCCCAGTTCGTAGCGGCCCATGTGCGGCAGCGCGTCCACACCGGCCTCGACGCCGACGGTGTAGGGCGTGGAAATGAACTCCCCGTAGGTCACCAACCCCATCTGGTGGGCATGGGCAACGATCCACTGCGTGTTGGCCGCGGTCAAGTCGTGGCCCAGCCACAGCAGCCGCGTCCCCAGCCGGGCGGTGTCGGAGAGTTGGCGCACCGTATCCTCAGGGTTCAGCTCGGCGGGGTGCGCGCCCTCTCTGAGCTTGAGAGCCCACTCCGGGCGCTTGGCTAGCAGGCTCCAGTCGTCGGTCGACCCGATCGAGTCCACAAGGTAGAGGTGGGGGCTTGGATGGGCCGTAAAATCGATGGCCCCGCGGCGGTAGTCGCTGCGAGCCACCACCGTGGTCACGCCCATATAGAGGTTGGCATTGGCCTGGCCCTGCGAGTTCATACCGGCAAAGCCGTCCACCAGCCCTGGGATGAGGAATTTCCCCGTGCAGTCGATTACCCTGGCGCCCTTGGGGATGGAAATCGCTCCACGGGAGCCTACATCGGTAATGCGCCCGTCGCGCACCATCACGACCGCATCCGGCAGGTCTCTCGCCGAGTGGCCCCAGTCGCTTACGTCCACCACCGTGCCGCCGGCCAGCACCAGCGGAGCCGAGCCCGGAACTTTAGGAGTAATAGTGGGCTGTGTCTGCGGCCAGGCCAGAACCCCGGCCAGAGCCACTCCACCCATGCCCGTCAGAACGATACGAAGAAGTCGCATAAGAAAGCTGGCCTGTTGTGGATTGTCGCACAGCGGTTTGGGAGAACGATCAAGCGATTTGCTCCGCTGTAACAACCGGAGGTGACTCATGGGAGCGGCTATGCGATTCAAGCGCCGTACAGGTCGCTCTCTTCCCTTGGGAAAAAGCAACTCGCCTTCGTGGCCTTCTGTAGACAATATTTGCGCAGTTCTTCTAGCCGGCCACCAGCGCCGGCCGCAGCCTGCGCATCAGCAAGGGCAGCACCTGGGCCTGCGCCTCGTCCACGGTGAGGCCATACTTTGCGCGCAGGTCGTTCACCCTGCCGTGCTCGATGAACCGGTCGGGCCAGCCGATACGCACCACCGGAACCTGGCTGCCCATCTCATCGAGGGCCTCGACCACCGCGGTGCCAAAGCCTCCCATCTTTACGTGATCCTCAAAGGTGACGAAGGCGGCCACACGCCCCGCGTAAAGCTCGAGCATCGCACGGTCCAGCGGCTTGACGAAGCGAGGATTGACCACCGCGGCTGAGTAGCCGTCGCGTTCCAGTCGGGCGGCCAGTTCCCTGGCCAGGGTGATCATCGGCCCCAGGCCCAGGATGGCCACGTCGGAGCCGTCTTTGAGCACCTCAGCTTGGCCCACAGGAATCACTTGCGGCTCGGCCTTGCGGACCACGCCGGCCACCGCGCCCCGCGGATAACGGATGGCGCTCGGTCCCGGTAGCGAGACGGCGGTCTTCATCATGTCCGCCAGCTCGTCCTCGTCCTTGGGAGCCATCAGCACGATCTCGGGAATGCCCCGCAGGTAGCTGATGTCGAACAATCCATGATGGGTGGGACCGTCGTCGCCCGACAGCCCGGCGCGATCCATGCAAAAAACCACCGGCAGCTTCTGCAAACAGACGTCATGCACAATCGGATCGAAGGCCCGCTGCAGGAAGGTCGAGTAGATGGCGCAGACCGGACGGTAGCCTTGGGTGGCCATGCCCGCTGCAAATACCACCGCGTGCTCCTCGGCGATGCCCACATCGAAATATCGCTTGGGAAAGTGGGGCCGGAACAGATCAAGTCCTGTCCCGTTGGGCATGGCCGCAGTGATGGCCACAATGCGCTCGTCCTGGCCGGCAAGTTGGACCAGCGTGTTGGCGAAGACCTCAGCGTAAGTGGGCAGGCCGGCCGGCGCGGTCAGGCCGGTATCGGGGTCGTATGGCCCCAGGCCGTGAAACTTCTTCTGCCCGTCGAGCGCAGGTTGATAGCCGCGGCCCTTTTGCGTGAGCACGTGCAGCAGCACGGGGCGGTTTTCGGCCTTGAGAAACTTGAAGGTCTCCACCAGCAGGGGCAGGTTATGGCCGTCGATGGGGCCATAGTATTGCAGGCCGAACTCCTCGAACAGGATCGAGGGCCAGAGCATGCTCTTGGCGGCTTCTTCGGCGCGGCGCGCCAGGGTCGCCGCGGTCTTGCCGCCTAGCTTCTCCACGATGCGAGTGGCCGAGTCGTGCAGGTTCTTGTAGTGCTCGTTGGTGACGATACGGTGGAAGTACCGGGCAATGGCGCCCACGTTGCGGTCGATCGACCACTCGTTGTCGTTGAGTACCACGATCATCCGCTTGGTCTGCTCGGCAATGTTGTTGAGCGCCTCGAAGGAAATTCCATTGGTAAAAGCCGCGTCGCCGGCTACCGCGATCACATGCTCTTTGCCGCCGGAAAGATCGCGGGCCACGGCCATTCCCAGAGCTGCGGAGAGCGCTGTGCCGGCGTGGCCGGCTCCGTATGCATCGTGCTCGCTCTCGGTGCGCAGCATGAAGCCGTTCAGCCCGCCCGGCTGGCGAATCGTCTCAAAGCGGTCCAGCCGCCCGGTGAGGATCTTGTGAACATAGGCCTGGTGGCTCACGTCGAAAAGAAGCTTGTCCTGGGGCGTATCGAACACTGTGTGCAGCGCCAGCGTCAGCTCCACCACTCCCAGGTTGGGACCCAGGTGACCGCCGGTCTTCGACAGCGTCTGAATCAGGAATTCGCGGATCTCCTCCGCCAGTTCCGTCATCTGCGCAAGGTTCAGGCGTTTCAGATCGGCGGGCGAGTGGATGGTTCCGAGCAGTGTCCCCATGTACTTCCTTCCCCGGGAAAACCAGCCGAATCGTACAGGTAGAGCTTACCGCCAGAGGCGCAAGCGGAGCACAGTCAAGTATACCAATCCGGCCTGTCCCCGAATCCTGAATGTTTGGACGGGATCGAACCGCGAAGGTCTGGCGCTGAATCGAATTGGCCGCTTTACCCACCACCGCCACGCCGGCATTATACGATTGCTGTGAAGAGTGCAAGAGGAGGATCTGAACGTGTACACCCGTTGCAATGCAATCTTGTTGAGCTTGTCGATCATGGCGTTTGGGGCGGCCGCCCCGGTCCGCGCGCAGTTAGCCTTCCCCACCGGCGAGACCTCAACCGCTCCCAACCCGCTCAGCGACCCCACCGTGAAGCCGGGCAAGATCCTGCTCTTCGATCTTGAGGCGCGCTTTGCCAAGGACGTTCTCGAACGCGGCGGACCGGCCTTTGCCGAGTGGTTTGCCGAGGACGGCGTGGCACTGGGCAACGGCGCGGCCCCTTTGATTGGCCGGGTGGCAATCGCCAAATCCGCCACATGGTCCCCGAAGAACTACCAGCTCACCTGGACCCCGACCGACGCTGTGATGGGGCCGTCTGGAGATATTGGTTACACCTGGGGCCACTTCGAGGGCCACAGCAAGGACGCCAACGGCAATCCCGTAACCACCACCGGCCGGTATATCACCATCTGGCGCAAACAGCCCGACGGCAATTGGAAGGTAGTCCTGGACGCCGGAAGCAACGAACCGGCAGCTGCCGGCGACTGCTGCAAACTGCCTCCCGGCAACTGAGAAAAAGGGCGATTGCCGGCCTTGCCCAGGGTGCATTCTCCCATCCAAGCCCGCATTGGATACCGATGGCCACAACTAGCGAGCATCTTCAGTGACGCTGAAATTGGTTTATGGTTCGTGTCTTTAGTAACTCTTGCATGGACTTTAAGTTTAAAGATCGAATTACCTAAGTCGTAGTTCGTTTGGGCCACGCTTCCTATCTTATGTGTTAGAGCCAAGTCCCACTATTTTGTCTCATACTTGCATGGGTGCTGCCTGTGTGTACCTTGATCCATGTGTGCAATCCACGGCCATCATTCAGAGGAAGACCAGGAAATGGCTTCGCGGTCGGAATCCGAGATATTCGACCGCGACCCGGACCCGGCACTGGATGAATTGACTGCGCTTTCGGTCATATTGTGCAACGCGGATTACGCCTACATCGGCTGGATCGACTCCAACCGCCTATATTACAAATCGCAGGTTGGATTCATCGCGACTGAGCAGCAGCGATCTATGATCGTCTGCCATTCGATTTTGGAGCATGGTGAGCCCCTGCTGATCCGGGATGCAGCGCAGGATCCGCGCTTCCCTCGTCAAGGAATCCCTCTGGTCGAGGCAAAGCCTTGCCGCTCCTATCTCGGAGTGCCGCTCATCACCAACACCCAGCAGGTCGTCGGCGCGCTGGCGGTCCTGTCGCACAAGCCGGACCGCTTCAGCAAGGAGCACATCGTCCTGATGGAGATCATCGCCCGCCAGGTGGTCACGCGGCTGGAACTATACACCCACATCACCTCCCAGGAACAGGCCCAGCGAGCCCGCCAGCGAGCCGAGCGAGCACTCGCAAACGAACGATCCTTCGTGGCCGCCGCGCTGGACTCGATTCCCTTCATCGCCGCCCTGCTGGATCCAGCCGGCCGCATGGTGCGCCTGAATTACCCCTGTTTGCAATTGACCGGCCTGACGCTGGCCGATGCGGTGGGCGGTCAGTTTGTCGAGCAGGTTCTCGATCCCAATGACCGGATCTGGGCCTCGGCCGTCCTTCGCGAGGCTGCGGACGGGAAGGTCTCCGGCCCGCACGAGACGGTGTGGCGGACGCGCAGCGGCAGCGCTCGGCGCGTCAGTTGGACCCTGCAGCCCGTGCCCGGATCGGATGGTGTCCAGTACCTGATCGTCAGCGGCCAGGACGTGACCGAGCAGCGCCAGACGGAAATAGCGCTCCACTCCAGCGAAACGCGCTACGAGCAGATGGTCGAGAACAGCCTCGGTTTCCTCTTCACCAGCACAATGGACGGCCGGCTCACATCCCTGAATGCCTACACCGCCGAGACTCTCGGTTACCGGATCAAAGACCTGACCGGGCGTTCGGTCGCTTCGCTCCTCGATTCCGCCGGCGCGGCCAGTGTCCAGGAGGCTCTGCAAACCCTGGAGACCGGGAAAGAATGGCAGGGCCAGTTGCGGGTGCGCCGCAGCGACGGCGTCTTCCGCCGCATCGCCTTCCGCAGCCGCCGCATGGAGCTGCCCGGCGAACGGCCCTTCATCATCAACCACGGCATGGACGTGACCGAGCAGCACGAGGCAGAAGAAGCGCTGCACCTGGCCACGCACCAGCGCGAGTTGATCCTGGAGTCGGTGGCAGACGGCATCTATGGCATCGACCTGGACGGCCACCTCACCTTCATCAACCAGGCCGCGGCGCGCACCCTCGGATACACCCCTGGCGAATTGACCGGCCGCGATGTCCACGAAACCATCCAACATAGCCACGCCGACGGCGCGCCCTACCCCAGGACCGACAGCCCGATCCTCCAGGGCATGCGCCGCCGCGAGGCCATCCACATGCGCGATGAGGTCTTCTGGCGCCACGACGGCGCCGCAATTCCCGTCGAGTACAGCGCCAGCCCGATCATCGAGGACGGACAAATCTCCGGCATGGTCGTGGCCTTCCAGGATGTTTCCCAGCGCCGCCGCCTCGAGCTGATGAAGGACGAGTTCGCCTCCACGGTCAGCCACGAACTGCGCACTCCGCTTGCCGCGCTCCGCGCCTCGCTCGGGCTCATCGCCTCCGGCGCCCTGAACAAGCGGCCGGAGAAAAAGACCAAGATGCTGGAGATGGCCCTCGGCAACTGCGACCGGCTGGTACGCCTGGTCAACGACATTCTGGACTTCGACAGCGGGAAAAAGGGTAATCTGCCGATGCGTCGCCAGTCCGTCGATGCCTTCAACCTGCTGCGCCGCGCAGTCGGCACGGCCCAAGCGCAAGCCAGCGCGGTCCGCATCAGCTTCCGCATCGACGCTTGCCCGGCGCCAGTCATGGCCGATGAAGAGCGCATCCTGCAAGTACTCCAAGAACTGATAGCCAACGCCATCAAGTTCTCGCCCCCCGATACCACGATCCGTGTGGCCGCGCAGCCCTTCGACGAAAGCGAGGTCTGTTTTATCGTCGAAGACCAGGGCTGCGGCATTGACCCCGAGAAGTTGGAACACATCTTCGACCGCTTCCAGCAAGGCGACGCCTCCGACTCCCGCGCCCTCGGCGGCACCGGCCTGGGCCTCGCCCTCTGCCGCGGCATCGTCGACCAGCACGGCGGCCGCATCTGGGTTGAAAGCACCCCCGGCCAGGGCAGCCGGTTCCTCTTCACACTGCCAGCGGCCGAAAAAAGCTGAGAAAACAGGCGCGGACAGAGCCGACGCCATCCTGCGTGTTCGATTCGACGGGGTCTGCTCCCCGCACGCCCTCCGCTGCCGACAAAATGCCGTTATTGCCGGGTGCCGGGTGCCGGGTGCCCCAGGTCTCGATTCTGAGACCTGGGAGTTCCGCCGCCCCTCTGGACTGACTTGGCGGGAAATCGTCCTCGCGTGGATCAGTCGATTGCCCCGACGATCGCCTCATACGCTTCGCCGAGTTTGTACCTGCGCGATTTTCTGGACGGATTCGTAACCTCCAGAAAACCCCCTTCGACCCAACGCTGGCACAAGAGTGCGGCGCTGCGAGGCTTGAGCCCGAACAGCCCGCCGATCTCCTTTGCTTCAACCTCCCGCGCTTCCTGAAAGAGCGTCAATGCCCGGCGCTGTCTGGCGTCGAGTGTGCGCAGTAGTCCGGTTTGGTCTTTACCGCCTCTATCCGCCTCGCGGCGCGCCTGCGCCTGCACCTTCTCGAACGACGTTGCCATTCCCTCAATGAAATAGGCGACCCACCGTGTAATATCGGCTTCGGCGCGGCCCAGGTAATAGTTATGCGACGGTCCCACTGTCAGCGCTTCGTAATACTCCTTGAGCCCGCGCGCATAGTATTCCTCCAGAGCGAAAAGCCCCTTCAGGTCATAGTCGCCAAGATGCAGGATCAAGGTAGCCAGCAGCCGCGCCGTCCGGCCATTGCCGTCATAATACGGATGGATGGTGGCGAATTGGTAGTGCGCGATGCCCGCCTTGAGCGGCACCGGCAACTCGTCGTTCCGGTTCAACCACTCCAGCAGTTGCTCCATGAGTTTCGGCACATCCCCGGCCTCCGGCGGCAAGTAGACAATACCCCTCGAACGGCTGTCGCGGATGATGTTCTGCCCCTCGCGATAGGGCGTGGGCTTGACGCGCGTCTTGCCGCCGCCCATCACCAGCGCATGGAGCTTCCGCACGGTCGCTTCGGCCACTTTCTCCTGCCGCTTGGCCGGACTCGTTACCAGCCGTTTCACCTCGTCCAGAGCGGCGTAATAGCCCTTGACCTCGTCCCGGTCGCGCTCCCGCCCCGGAAAATTCCGCTCTCCGCCAATCACCCCGGCGACCTGTTCCTGGGTCAGCCGATTCCCCTCGATCATCGTCGAGTAGTGCGTGGAAAACAGCCGCGCCGTCTCCCGCAGATTGGCCAGCACCCGCGGCGTGATCGGGAGCGCAACAATGGCCTGCTTCACGGCTTCGATGCGCATCAGGCCTTTGGCAATTGTCGGCGTGATGGAAAAGGCCGGGGCGAATCCTCTCTGTTCCTTCTTGGCCATTGAACTCCCTCTGGCGGCAATCTTCCATGCCGATAAAATGCCGATATATTACTGTTATTATACCTATAAATTGCCGATAAAACACTTCCGGCGCGCCCCTGTCGGAACCTGATCGGCCACAACCGTCCAGCGGCAGTTCCTTCATTCCATGAGACAATGCCCTCGACAGCCATTTTTCCCTTCTCCAACTCCCCGGCTGCCGGACAAAAACCACATGGCCTTATCGTCAAGCGTAATGAACCTGCTCTTTGGCCGGCCTTTGGCCACCAGCGAGGAGCGCGCCGAACACATCGGCCCCATCGCCGGCATCCCCATCTTCGGCCTCGATGCGCTTAGCTCCGCCGCGTACGGCCCTGAGGCCGCGCTCACGCTGCTCATCCCGCTGGGTTTGATGGGCGTCAGGTACATCGTCCCGGTGAGCGCCGCGATTGTGGCCCTGCTTGTCATCGTCTATTTCAGCTACCGGCAGACCATCGACGCATATCCTCAGGGCGGCGGCTCGTACACCGTAGCCTCGCAGAATCTCGGCGAGGGCGCTGGTCTGCTGGCCGCCGCAGCCCTGATGATCGACTACATTCTCACTGCTGCCGTGGGCATCTCGGCCGGCGTGGGCGCGCTTATCTCCGCCGCCCCCGGTTTGCAGCCCTACACGCTGCAACTGTGCCTTGTCGTACTGCTCATCCTGACTTTGGTCAACATGCGCGGCGTCCACGATACCGGCGTGGTGTTCATGATTCCCACCTACCTGTTTACCGGAACGCTGCTGATCGTGATTGGCGTCGGGTCGTGGCACGTGTTCGCCGCGGCGAACGGAGGCCATCCTCACCCGGTCACGCAGCTTCCCGTGCTCCCCGCGCCCATCGCCCTCGTCAGTTGGTGGCTGCTGCTCAAGGTGTTTTCTTCCGGCTGCACGGCCATGACCGGTGTGGAGGCGGTCAGCAACGGCGTCATGGCCTTCCGCGACGACACGCGCAAGAACGCCAAGATTACACTGACCGTCATCATCGTTCTGCTGGCGGTGCTGTTGGCCGGCATTGCGCTGCTCTGCCGCGCCTACGGCATCGCCGCAACCGACCCCAATGGACCCGGCTATGAGAGCGTGCTCTCCATGCTAACCCGCGCGGTGATGGGCCATGGCTTGTTCTATTACGTCACCATCGGTTCGGTGCTGCTGGTGCTGGCGCTCTCCGCCAACACAGCCTTTGCCGATTTTCCCCGCCTCACCCGCGCCATCGCCCTCGACGACTATATGCCCCATGTCTTTATGCTGCGCGGCCGCCGCCTGCTCTACTCCTGGGGCATCTATGTACTGGTAGCGCTCACCGCCTTGCTGCTCATCGTCTTCCGCGGCGTCACCGACCGGCTCATTCCGCTGTTCGCCATCGGCGCGTTCATGGCCTTCACGCTCTCACAGGCCGGCATGGTCATGCACTGGAAGCGCCAGGGCCGCGCTCCGCTGCGCATTTTGGTCAACGGCTTTGGCGCCGTAGCCACCGGCATCACCACCGTCATCGTGCTGGTGGCAAAGTTTGTGGATGGCGCCTGGATCACGGCGCTGCTGATTGTGGCCATGATCCTGCTGATGCGCGCCGTCAAGCGCCACTACGTCCGCGTGGACAAGGACACCGCCCTCGACCGGCCCATCCTACCCGCCCAGGTCACTCAGCCCATCGTCGTGATGCCCATCGACCGCTGGAGCCGCATTACGGAGAAGGCCCTCAGCTTTGCGCTCTCCATGTCCAGTGACATTCGCTGCCTCCACGTGCAGACCGCCGACGACCCGGACGAGATCTCCAAGGATTGGGAAAAAGACGTGGCCGCTCCACTGCGCGCCGCCGGAAGGGCCGTTCCCAAACTCGAGATTTTGCAATCGCCATTCCGGTACGTCCTAGCCCCGGTAGTCGATTACATCCTGACGGTGGAACGGGAGTCCAACTTCAACAAGGTCTGCGTGCTGGTGCCGGAACTGGTGGTGCGCCACTGGTGGGAGAACCTGATGCACAACCGCCGCGCCGACATGCTCAAGGTCATCCTGCTCATGCGCGGGAACCGCCGCATCGTCGTCATCAACATTCCCTGGTATCTCGAACGGGACTGAAGAGCGGGACTTCGCAGGCTGCGGAAAAGGCATGAATTCGAGCGGAATTTCCGAAAAGCAACCCCTCAGGGGCTAAAGCCCGCGTTGATTTTGCAGCATTTACGGCACGACTGAAGTCGTGCCCTGACACGAACCAGCGTTTTTCCGCAGCCTGTTCAGCCCCTGAGAGCAAGAATTCTCTCCGTAAACGAGAACCCGGCGTAGCGGCCATCGGCAGCACCTTCCCCGCCCGGATTCCCTTCCCGGCTACAAAGAGTCAAACTCGTGCCTTTGTCCGAGCCGGTTCCGATGCAATCCGGCTAACGTGGACCTTTTCGCAGGTCCGGGACTTCATCGAACCGGGGTGGAGAGGATAGTCTATGAGGGTACAGCATCCCAGTCGCGGCACCGCCGTCGGGGCAAAGCCCTGCGAGCGGCAAGCCAGCCACATCACGGTATTGAGGAGAGTTTCAAGTTGAAGAGGACGTTACTGCTTACGATTTTGGCCGTGGTTCCGGCCGCGCTTATGCCCCTGGCGACCGCAGGCCAGGTTGCCCCCGTCGTTGGAAAGGGCTCCGCTGACCGGGGTGAACGCTCCTACAAATGGGAGGCCTTCGCCGGATACGGCTACACCAGCCTCAACCAGGTCAACCAGTCGCGCAAGGGTTTGCAGGGCGCCAACGTTTCTATCACGCGCGATTTCAGCAAATACTTCGGAGTCACCGCAGACGGCGCCTATTACAGGTACCCTGTCTCGCACCCTATCGTGGTGGGCAGCACTTTAACTCCGTCGGTCGATGCGGTTCTGTTCGGACCCGTGGTGCATGGAGAGATCTGGGGAAAGTTCAGCGCGTTCGCTCATGTACTGCTGGGCGGCGAACACACCGGCGGTGAAAGCCAGACCCCCAACATCTCCTTTGCGGGCGGAGCCGGCGGTGGCCTGGAATACAGCCTCGGGCCTCGACTTTCCCTGCGCGCCTCCGGCGACGACATCGCCTCGTCGTTCTCCCTTACCGGCAATTCGCCGGCCCTGGGATACTCGCCCCACGAGCACTGGAATTCACGCGCCGCGTTCGGCGTCGTATACAAATTCTGAGCTGACGGGAACCAGATCATGCAATCTGACGGAAAGAGGCGTCCGCCGCGGCGGACGCCTCTTCTTTCTTTGCGCGTAGAAAAATCAATCCACCAGCGCGGCAATCTCAGCTAGCGCAACGCTGAAGGTGCTGCCCGGTAGCTCGAAAACCGTGCCGGGCGTGAGCTGCCCTTCGCGATAGCGGTAGTAAAGCCGCTTCTTTGGCTCAATCACCCAGATGGCGCCGATGCCCATTCGTTCGTAGTCGGCCAGCTTTTCCAAGGTGCGCGTCATGCTGTCTTCCGGCGAAAGAATCTCAAAGACCGCAAGCGGCGGATGGGTAATGATCTGTTCGCGCGGCGCGCTGCGGCTGAGAAGCGTCACATCGGGAACGCGAAAGTTCTCCGCACCCGTCTGGACGCGCAACTCGGGGCGTGAGACGATACCCAATTCCTTTTCACGGGCATGAAAATATGCAGCCAGAATGATCTGCCAGGTTGCATGATCGTATTCGCCCACGGCGCGCTCCTCCACGACTCCGGCCACATACTCGCAGTCCGGGTCGGCGGTGGTCTTCAGGTACTCCTCGACGGAGATAAGGGTCGCTGTCGCAGCCATTCAGATAAGCCTCCGTGTAAGTGATTGTACTCCCGGCGCAGAAAACGGCGATCCGCATTACCCCTCCTCCGCCTCCCGCAGCTTGGCGATCACGGTGAAGTCTTCAAGCGTGGTGATGTCTCCCTTGATCTCGCCGTGAGTGGCCAGTTCTCTGAGCAGCCGGCGCATGATCTTGCCGGAGCGCGTCTTGGGCAGCGCCTCGGTAAAGCGAATATCGTCCGGACGCGCCAGCGAGCCAATCTCCTTCGAGACCCACTTCCGCAGCTCGTCCTTCAACTGTTCGCTGGGCTGGTTGCCGCTTTCGAGCGATACAAATGCCGAGATGGCTTGCCCCTTGAGCTCGTCGGGCCGGCCCACCACGGCGGCCTCGGCCACCTTGGGATGCGCCACGAGGGCCGACTCGACCTCCATGGTGCCAAGCCGGTGGCCGCTGACGTTGATCACGTCGTCCACGCGACCCATCAGCCAGAAGTAGCCATCCGCGTCCATGCGCGCGCCGTCGCCGGTAAAGTAGCTGCCCGGCACGTCGCTCCAGTAGGTCTTTTGGTAGCGCTCGGGATCGCCATACACGGTCCGCGCCATCGAAGGCCAGGGTTTGCGGATGACCAGCAGCCCGCCACTCCCCGCGGGCACCGGTTGGCCCTCCTTGTTGACCACCTCCGGCTGAATGCCAAAAAAAGGCCGCGTGGCGGAGCCCGGCTTGGTGGCCACAGCGCCGGGAATTGGCGCAATCAGAATCGCTCCCGTCTCCGTCTGCCACCAGGTATCCACAATCGGGCAGCGGTTGTGGCCGATCTTCTCCCGGTACCACATCCACGCCTCGGGGTTGATCGGCTCGCCCACCGTGCCCAGCAGTCGCAGCGAGTCCAGCTTGAACTTCTCCACGTGCTGGTCGCCCCACTTGATAAAAGCTCGAATGGCCGTCGGCGCGGTGTAGAAGATGGTCACCTGATGGTCGTCGATGATCTTCCAGAATCGCGAGAAATCCGGCCAGTTGGGCGCACCTTCATACATCAGCACCGTGGCCCCGTTTTGCAGCGGCCCATACACCACATACGAGTGCCCAGTCACCCAGCCTATATCGGCCGTACACCAGTAAACGTCCTCATCGCGAATATCAAAAACGTACTTGGTCGTCAGGTAGGTCTGCACAGCATAGCCACCGGTGGTGTGCACCAAACCCTTGGGCTTGCCGGTGGTGCCGGAGGTGTAAAGAATGTAGAGCGGATCTTCCGAATCCAGCTCTTCAGCAGGGCAGTCGGGCGCGGCTGCCGCTACCAGTTCGTGCCACCAGTGGTCGCGGCCCTCCACCATCTTCACCGGGCTTCCGGTGCGGCGATAGACCACCACGTGCTTTACGGTGTGGCAAGCGGCCATGGCCTCGTCAACTGTTCGTTTCAGTTGGATCTCGTTGCCGCGCCGGTAGCTCGAATCCTGGGTCAGAATGGCCACGCACTCCGAGTCGTTCACGCGGTCGGCGATGGCGTTGGCCGCAAATCCCCCGAAGATGACGGAGTGGACGGCCCCGATGCGCGCGCAGGCCAGCAGGGCAATGGCCAGCTCCGGGGTCATGCCCATGTAAACCGCCACGCGGTCGCCCTTCTTGATTCCCAGCGCCTTCAGCGCATTCGCAAATTTCTGAACTTCGCCGTGCAGCTCGGCATAGGTCAGCCGCCGCACCTCGCCCGGCTCGCCCTCCCAGATCAGCGCCGTCTTGTCGCGCCGAGCCCCCAGCGCGTGGCGATCGACGCAGTTGTAGCTCAGATTCAGCTTGCCGCCCACAAACCATTTGGCCCAGGGCAGATCCCACTCCAGCACCTTGTCCCAGGGCTTGAACCAGTGCAAGTCCTTCGCTACCCCAGCCCAAAAGCTCTCCGGGTCGTCGATGGACTGCTTGTAGAGCGCCTCGTACTGGTCGAGACTCTTGATGTGGGCCTTGGCACTGAACTCCGCCGGCGGCGGGAAGACGCGGTTTTCGCGCAGTGTGGAGTCGATATCCTGATTGGCAACGGCGGGAACGGGCACGGAAGACATGAATGCGTCCTTCTGGAAAAGAAGAATCAACACAGCTAGCGGCAAGCCAGGGGATGACGGCCCCCAAAGATGCCGTGTGCGTGTCACTCTACCGAGACAGGCACACAAACGGCAAGTAGCCGGAGAATAAGGTCGAGTGGGGCTGGCGCCTTCAGGAATCCGGGGGGCGTTGAAGGCGGGCTGGCGACCGTCCGCTACACGGCCTTCTTCTGGGCCTGGACATACTCCCGCAGCACGGCATTGATCCGGCTTTGATAGCGACGTCCGGTCGAGCGAAAGAACGTGATCAGATCGGCATCCAGCCGCAGAGTGATCTGCTGCTTATTCTCCGCTGGGATCAAATCGGAGACGCGCCGCCAGCCAGTGCTGGGCAGGGGTGGAATGTCGCTATAGTCGATGTCTTCGTCGCGCAGTTCGCGGAGCGCCTGTATCTGCTCCTCGGACATCGTGGGAGGATTCGACGGATCCAGACGAAAATAAACGGTGTCAGGGCCAGTAGATTCCGTAGTCACTGCGGTCTGCCTTTCGTGCGGAGATGAGCCTGATATTCGATCCGCGAAGCGTGTATACGACCACCAGAATCCACTCGTCGACTCGTCCAAGCACTATCCAGCGTTCTTCGCCGTACTCCTCGCGGGTATCGAGCTGTCCCTGCCAATGAGGGTCCAGAAAAACCCTGGCGGCGTAAGGAAACGAAATCCGGTGATCGCGAAGATTCGAAGCCGCCTTGGCAGGATCCCACTCGAACTCCACACCATTTGGCATTTGCCAATGCACTGTCTGCAATTTCATTCATCGTCGCTTTCTCTCCCGGTCCGTGCAGTGAATATCTGCACGCCTGACGTTCTCCCAACATCTATATCAGAATACCACAAATATATCTATAAATGTAGTTACATCGATAAATCTTGGGGTTGGATCGAAGACGTGAAGCTAGATGTTCGTTTCCTCTTGAGTCAAATGACGGACCTGTCCGGCATCTTTCCTTCGTCTGCGCAGAAAGCCAGGTACTCGTCCACGGCAGCGCGGAAGTTCGATTCCAGGCCGTCCACATCCGCCCCTTCATAAACAATGGCGTCGCGAATCCCGAGCAGCGACCCGTGCAAGACGCGATCCTCGGTGCTGAATTCGACAGAGCCGTCATAGCCCTTGTATTGGAGCGTTTGGCTCACGGAATCTCCTTTGGAGAACCTCCCAGGTCTCAAGGTCGAGACCTGGGGCACCCACTTCCTACACATCGGCAGTTGAACGCCTTACTCAAGCGTGCCGCTTCTGGTGCCAGATCCACGCCGTGCGAATGATCTCGTCCAGTTGGGTGTACTTTGGCTTCCAGCCCAGTTCGCGCATCGCCTTCTCCGAGCTGGCAATCAGAAACGCGGGGTCGCCGGCGCGCCGGGGCTCGACCTCGGCTGGAATCGGGTGGCCGGTCACGCGGCGAGCCGATTCGATGACCTCGCGGACACTGAAGCCCTTGCCGTTGCCCAGGTTGAAGATCAGCCGATCCCGCGTCTCGAGAGCATTCAGAGCCAGCAGATGGGCATCGGCCAGGTCGGAGACGTGGATATAGTCGCGGATGCAGGTTCCGTCCGGCGTGGGATAGTCCTCGCCAAAAATCTTGATCGACTTCCGCCGGCCCAGAGCGACATCGAGAACCAGCGGAATGAGGTGCGACTCAGGCTCGTGGGCCTCGCCATGGGTCACGCCCTCGGGCCCCTCGGGGGCTCCGGCCACGTTGAAGTAGCGCAGCGAGGCGTAGCGCAGGCCATGAATCCTGTTCAGCCAGCCGAGCATGTGCTCCACCAGCAGCTTGGACTCCCCATAAGCATTGGTCGGGAGAAGGCGCGCATCTTCCTTGATCG
>OCTA010002637.1_pt1 | contig 16198 bp, 5 predicted proteins | sample 1538991 | NCBI WGS metagenome assembly OCTA01 (sample SAMEA3539302, study PRJEB22396) | soil metagenome | biome: tundra; feature: field; material: soil | place: USA | collected 2010-05 | depth 0.15 m | reverse complement strand
CCCCGCGGCGCCAGCGGCTGCGCCGCCGCCCCCGGCACCCAAGCCCGCCGCCGAGCTCGACCAGCTGAAGTACTTCGAAGGGAGCTGGAGGTGTGACGGCAAGCAGCCGGCCGGACCGTTCGGTCCCGAGCATCCCTACAAGTCGTCGTTCAAGATGAAGAGGGACGTGGACAACTTCTGGATCGCCCTGGAGTACGAGCAGAAGAAATCGAAGCTCCACCCCACGCCGATCAAGGCCAAGGGATTCGTCGGCTTCGACTCGGTCGGCAAGAAGTTCGTCACCATCGGTGTCGACAACACCGGCGGCTGGATCAGCGAAAGCTCGACGGGCTGGGAAGGCGACAAGCTGGTCTTCGCCGGCGAAGGGTCGATGATGGGCCAGAAGGTCACCTTCCGCGAGACCTACACCAAGAAGGGCGACAAGGCCTTCAACTGGATGGGCGAGATGAAGATGGGCAAGGACTTCATCTCCGTCGGCAGCGACGACTGCAAGAAGTAGCCGCCCCTCACAGCTTCAGGAGTGCCCCGACCCGGGTGCGGATTTCGGCCACCGTGCCCGGCCCGAGCTCCGCGTTCAATCGACCCAGGATCTCGCTCCGCAGCAGCGTCAGCTCATGCGCCAGCGCCGCCGAGGTGACCCGCACGATGAGCGTCGTTCCCGCCAGACGCTCGGGCTGGGTGCGCGCGCGGAAGCCTTCCCCGACGACGCGCGCATAGCATTCGAAGACGCGGAACTCGCGCGCCCGGCCGCTGCCACCGACGCGCGCCAGCACCTCGCCCATCAGGTTGGCGCTGGTCACCGCCTCGGCGGCGGGTCGGGCCGGGCCGCGCGCCCGCGGCAAACCATAACGCCGCCCGTCCGTTCGCACGCGCCCAGCATACGGGGCGGCGCGCGAAGATCGCAACGCCAAACCGTGCGCCGTCGGCGCGTGCGCTATCATCGGCCACATGTCGCGGCAGACCATCTCGACGGCCGGCGCGCCCAAGGCGATCGGTCCCTACTCTCAGGCGGTGTCGGTCCCGGCCGGCCGGCTTTTGTTTTGCTCCGGACAGATCCCGCTCGACCCCGCCAGCGGCGAGATGGTGGGCGCCGGCGACGTCCGGGCGCAGGCCGAACGGGTTCTCGAGAACCTCCGCGCGGTGCTGGCCGCCGGTGGCGCGTCGTTCGGCTCGGTGGTCAAGACGACGATCTTCCTGCTCGACCTGGCGGACTTCGGCGCCGTCAACGAAGTCTACGCGCGCTTCTTCCCAGAAAGCCCGCCGGCGCGGGCCACGGTTCAGGCCGCGGGTCTGCCGAGAGGCGCTCTGGTCGAGATCGAGGCCATCGCCGTCGTCGACAGCTGAACGGTTCCAGGAGCGGTAACCGCCGGCAGCGGCACGTTCGCCAGCGCGGCCTTCCAATCGGCGAAACGGCCGCCGGCCCGCGCAGCGACCGCGGCCGCCCGCCCGGCCGCGAATCCGCCCTGGGCCAGCCGATATTCGACCCAGGCCCACTTGGGTGAGGTCGGGCGCAGGACGACCCGTCCCTTGACCGCCGCCCGCAAGCGCGCCAGGCGCTCGTCGATCACCTCGATCGCCTCGAAGGGCGCGCCGTCGAGGGGCGTCTTTCGCTTTGCAACAAACGGCGCGATCCCCAGGATCACCCGCGGCGCCACCCGCGCCAGCTCGAGCCCGAAGCGCGCCAGCTCGTCGATGTCGTCCATCGTCTCGCCGGGCAGACCCAACATCATGTAAAGCTTGAACTGTGTCATTCCATGTGCGCGACAGAGCTCGGCGGCGCGCAGGATGTGCCTCTCCTTGGTCTTGCGGGCGATGAAGTCCCGCATGCGCTCCGAGGCGCCGTCGGCGGCGGTGGTCAGGGTCCGATAGCCGCCCCGTTTGAGGAGGCCGACGATCTCGTCGTTCAGGCGATCGGCGCGCAGGCTGGAGATGCCGACCTCGCGGCCGCTTTCGACGATGTGGCGCAGGATCTCGGGGAGACCCGGGTGGTCGGTCACGGCGGCGCCCACCAGGCCGACCCGGCGGGCGCCCTCGGGAATGAGCGCCTTGACCCGCGCCGGCTCGACCAGACGCATGCCGCCGTTGGTCGAGCGGCGCATCACGCAGTAGGTGCAGCCGCGGTGGCAGCCGCGCTCGGGCTCGATGAGGAACATGTTCGAAAGCTCGGTGTGCGGCGTCAGGATCTGCGAGTAGGCCGGCAGCAAGGCGTCGTCGGCGGCCGCGACCGCGGGGGGCTGGGCGCCGTGCACGGAGGGCACGTAAAACCCCGGGCGGCAGGCCAACCCCGCGATGAGCGCGCGGCGATCGGGCTCGGCGCGGATGGCCGCCACCAGCTCGACGATGGTCTCCTCCGCCTCGCCCAGCAGGATCACGTCGGCGTAGGGCGCCGCGGGTACCGGGTTGGAGAAGGTGAGCGGCCCACCGATCACGATCAGCGGAAATCGCTCCGCGCTGGCGGCGCGATCTTCGGCGAACAGCGGAATACCGGCCAGATCGAGGCAGTTGGTGAGGCCGGCCAGCTCCAGCTCGTAGGCGACCGAGAAGGCGATCACGGCAAAGTCGCCCACCGGGCGGGCCGACTCGTAGGTGCGCAGCGCCTCACCCGCCGCTACCGCGGCGCGCGCGTCGTCCGGCAAGAACGCCCGCTCGGCGCTGACGTCCGGGAGCGCGTTCAGCCCGCGGTAGATGGTCTGGAACCCCAGCGACGACATCCCCACCTGGTAAGGGCTCGGGTAGCAGAGCGCGAAAGACAGCCCGGCCTGCTTGTAGATCGTCCCCACCTCGTCGGCGAGGCGGGCGGCGCGGTCTTCACGAAATGTCGACGTCATGCGGCAGGAACCGCGAATGATACGGGGAAAACGTCGATCGTGCCTACTCGGCGGCGTCCAGGCCCGCCCTGGCCCGCGCCGGGGGCGGGTGACCGACCATCTGCAGCCGGTAGAGGCGGGCGTAGATTCCACCTTGGGCCAATAGCGCCGCGTGCCCCCCTTCCTCGGCGATCCGGCCGTGGTGGATGACCACGATGCGTGAGGCGCGCTGCACCGTGGTCAGCCGGTGGGCGATCACGATCGACGTCCGCCCGCGCTGGAGCTCGCCGATCCCGCGTTCGATCACCCGCTCGGTCTCCGGGTCGACGCTGGCGGTCGCCTCGTCGAGGATCAGGATTTCCGGATCGTGCGCCAGCGCCCGGGCGAAGGCGACGAGCTGGCGCTCGCCGGCCGAGAAGTTCACGCCGCGCTCGAGCACCGCTGCGTCGAGGGCCCCGGGACGGGACGTGATCACCCGATCGGCGCCCACCCGGCGAGCGGCGGCCCAGATCTGCTCGTCGCCGAGCGCGGCGTCCCCCAGCGCGATGTTCGCGCGGAGCGTCCCCGAGAACATGAAGACGTCCTGGCTCACCACCACGATCCGGCGCCGGAGTGCGCGCGGATCTATCGTCCGGATGTCGGCGCCGCCGACGCGGATCGTCCCGGACTGCACGTCGTAAAGCCGCGGGAGGAGCTTGATGATCGTCGACTTGCCGGCGCCCGTGGCGCCAACCACCGCCAGGGTCTCACCGGCGGCGATCGTGAGCGACACGTCGTTCAACACCGGGCGGTCGGGCCGGTAGCCAAACGTCACATGATCGAATTCGATGAGCGGACCGGTGTTCGAGGAGCCAATCGCGTGGGGGAGCGCGGGCTCTGCCCGAGCGAGCCCGTCGCGGGAGGTCTGGAACCCTGCCAGGGTTCCAGAGTCTAAGTCCACCGTATCGAGAAGCGCGAAGACCCGCTCGGCCGCCGCCATGGCCTGTTGCATGACGGTGTACTTGGTCGACAGATCCCGGATGGGGGCGAAGAACTTGCCCAGGTATTCGATGAACGCGACCAGCACGCCGATCGTCAAGGTGCCGCCCGCGATCCGGCTGCCCCCGTGCCAGAGGAGGCCGGCCACCGCGATCGCACCCACCGCCTCGACGATCGAATAAAGAGCCGCGTCGGCGGTGATCGCGCGGGCGTTGGCGCGCCGGTAGTCGCGGTTGATGACGTCGAACTCGCCGTAGACCCGTTCCTCGCGGGCGAACACCTGGACGACCTTGATGCCCGAAAGATGCTCCTGCAGGAACGAGTTCATCCGCGCCAGCTTGAGGCGGATCTCGCGGAAAGCGTCGCGCACCCAGCGGCGGAAGAAGGCGGCGATCGCAAACAGCACCGGCGCCGAGCCCATCGAGAACAGCGCCAGCCGCCAGTCGATGCCGACGATCGCGACCAGGATGAACCCCAGACGAATGACGTCGCCGAGCAGGCTCACGATCCCCGAGGCGAACATCTCGGTCAGCGCCTCGACGTCGCTGGTGAGCCGGGTCATGAGCCGTCCCACCGGCGTTCGATCGAAAAACGCGGCCGACAGCGACAGCACGTGCCGGTGGACGCGCACCCGCAGATCGTTCATGCCGCGCTGGCCGATCACCTGCGTCAGGTAGATCTGGCCGAAGGCGGCGCCGTACTGACCGATGAGGGCGGCGAGGTAGAGCAGGCCAATGTGGTCGAGACCGGCCAGACGTCCGACGGCGATGTGCTCGTCGATGGCGCGCTTGAGCAGAAAGGGCTGCGCGATCTCGCAGAGAGAGATCACCGGGAGCAGCACCACGGCGACCGACAGCGGCTTCCAGTAGGGCCAGACGTAGCTGAAGATCCGCTTCAGCAGCGTTCGATCGAGCGCCTTGCCCAGCAGATCCTCGGAGGGCGCGCGGCGCGCCGGCGGTGTCGGCGGTGTCGAATGGACCGGCGGGGTCATGCCACCTTCTCGATCGCGAGTGCCTCGGCCGCGAGCTGTTCCCGGTAGAGGGAAGCGTAGACCCCGCCGCCCGCCAGGAGGGTGGTGTGGGTCCCCAGCTCGGCCACCCGACCGCCGTCGAGCACCAGGATCTGATCGGCGTCCTTGACCGCCGCGACCCGATGCGAGATCAGGATCGAGGTGCGCCCGGCCAGGATTGGCCGCAGGCGGGTCAAGATCTCCCGCTCGGTCTGGGCGTCGACCGAAGAGAGGGAGTCGTCGAGGATCAGGATCTGAGGCGCCGCGCAGAGCGCACGCGCCAGCGCGACCCGTTGCCGCTGTCCACCCGACAGGGTGATGCCGCGCTCGCCGACCATCGTGTCGTAGCCGTCGGGCAAGATCGCGATATCCGGCGCGAGACCGGCCGCCTCCGCGGCGCGCCGGATGCGCGCCGGGTCCTCGGGCGTCGACTCGCGGATCCCGAACCCGATGTTCTCGGCCACCGTCGCCGAGAATAGAAAGGCGTCCTGCGGCGCGTAGCCCACCTGTCTGCGCAGCGTCGCCAGCGGAATCTGCGTCACGTCACGCCCGCCGACGACGATGGCGCCCGGTGCTACCTCTTGCATGCGAACGATGGCGTCGACCAGGGTGGTCTTTCCGGCGCCCGTCGGACCGACCACCGCCAGCGTCGCGCCGGCCCGCAGCGAGAACGAGACCCGATCGAGGAGAAGCCGCCCATCGACCACGACCGACAGGTCGCGAACCTCGATCGATGGCGCCCCGATCGTCTCGCCGGCGCCGGTCCCCGCCGGCGGATCCGCGATTCGGGACGCCGTCGCCAGCAACTCCCGCACGCGGGCCCAGGCCGCCAGGCCGCGCTGCCAGATCCCGATGATCCAGCCGAGCGCGATGGTCGGCCACGACAGCAACACCAGATAGGCGTTGAAGGCGACCAGCCCGCCGACGGTCATATGTCCCAGGATCACCTCGCGCCCGCCGACCCACAGGACGATCAGCGTCCCGGCGCCGCCCAGGACCGCGAACAGCGGCATGAGCGACCCGCGGGCGCGCACGAGCGCCAGCGATCGCACGAGGTACTCGTCGTTGAGGCCGCGGAACTTGGCCTGCCGCTCGGGCTCCAGCGTGTAGTGCTTGATGACGGCGATGCCGGCCAGATCCTCTTGAATGGAGGTCGATAGCGTGCCGAGCTGCTCGGCGATGGCGCGGCTGGCCTTGTACATCTTCCGCGAAAACAGCCGCGCGCCGGCCAGCAGCGCGGGATAGGGCAGCAGCGCCCAGAGGGTCAACCGCGGCGACAGGTGCACCAGCAGCCAGAACGTCGTCAGGTAGACCAGCGCCGTATTGAAGAGGTTGAGAAGCCCCGGCCCGAACAGCATCCGGACCGCGCCCAGATCGTTGGTGAGGCGCGACATCACGTCGCCCGTCGGATGCGCCCGGAAGAACCCCGCGTCCTGCCGCAGGAGATGGCGGAAGACATCGCCGCGAAGCCGGTATTCGATGTTGCGGCCCGCGTTGAAGATCAGAATCCGCGACCAGGTCCGGATGAGGCCCTGCACCACCGCGCAGGCGGCGATCAGGACGACATTCCGCACCACCAGCGCGTGCACGGCCTCGGTCTGTCCCGCGGCCGCGGCGCGGATCGCGTCGATGGCGCCCTTGATGAGCCAGGGGATCGACAGCGCCAGGGCGTTCGTGGCGGCCAGGCAGATGGCCCCCAGGACGATGCCGCCCAGCTCGGGCCGCAGGCGCACCCGAATCGACAACGAATCCTGCGGCCGAGGCAAGCGCTAAGTATTCACGATTCGGACCAAATCTTCGCGATTGAACCGCTTCGGACGCCGGATCTATAGTCGACAGTCCGCGCCGCCGTTGCCATTGTTCCACACTGCCGAGACCGCCGAGACCCAGATGACCACCACCGTTTCAACAGCGCTCGCCACCCTCCAGCTTCGCCCCGACGATCCCCAGGCGCTGAGGGAGCTACAGGGGATAAGGCCCGGTAACGGCGCCGGGATCGAGGCCGAGGCGCTGTCGACGGCCCTCTCCGACGCGCGCCGCTGGCACCGCGAGCGCGCCGACTTCGAGCTCTGTCTGCAGCTCATCGACCTGGAGCTGGGCTGGACGACGGCGGCCGGGCGCCGGGCCGACCTGCTGTACGAAAAGGGGCGGCTGCTCTCGGACGAGCTCCTGCGCGACGAGGCCGGCCAGGCGGCCGTGCGCCAGGCCCTCGAGGCGGTGGCGGACCACAAGGCGTCGACCGAATCGCTGGCGCAGATGACGCTGGTGCGGGCGAACTGGGAGCCGATCTCGCGCCGCTACCTGCAACAGGCCGAAGGGGCCAAGGACGCCTCGCTCGCGTCGAGCCTCTACAGCTCCGTGGCCGAGTTCTATTTCAAGTATCGCCCCGAAGCCCCGGAAGGGGAGGCGCATCTTCGCAAGAGCCTCGAGCTGGATCCGACCAACCGCCGCTCGAGCGCGCACCTCGAACGGATCCTGCGCGAGGCCGGGCGCCTCGACGAGCTGCTGGCGGTCTATACCCAGCGGGCGGAGAAGGCGCCCAGCCGCGACGAGCGCACCGCCGCCGAGGTGGCGGCCGGTGAGCTGTGCGAGCGGCTCAATCGCCCCACCGACGCGTTCGCGCACTTCCGCCGTGCCCTCGAGGCGAACCCGATCGAGCCGCGCGCCCTGCAAGCGGTCCGCGCGGCCCTCACCGCCGCCGAAGCCTGGGCCGAGCTCGGCAAGGTGCTGGAGGCGGCGGCCCGCACCAAGCGCGGCGAGCAGGACGTCACGCTGCTGGCCGACCTGGCCACGCTGATCTGGAAGCGGCTATCGCAACCGGACATGGCGGAGTCGTTCTTCCGCCGGGTGCGCAAGCTCGACGCGTCCCACCGCGGGATGGTCGAGTTCTATCGCGAGTACCACGGCGCGCGGAACGAGCAGCCGCAGCTGCTGGCGATCCTGGCCCAGGCCCAGAAGACCGAGACGGACGGCGAGCGGCGCCTGGCGATGGGGATCGAGATGGCGCGGGCCGCCGAGCTGCGGCCGCAGCACGCCGAGAAGGCGATCGAGATCTGGAAGGGCCTCCTGCGCCTGCGGCCACACCTGCCCGAGGCGGTCGCCTCGCTCCGCAAGCTCTACGCCGCGACCGAGAAGTGGAACGCGCTGCTCGAGTTGCTCAAGGACGAAATCGAAGCCGTGCCCGCGGGGGACGTCGACGAGAAGATCAACCGCCAGCTCGAGATCGCGGGGATCTACCGCGACCGCTTGAACCTCGACGTGATGGTGGTGAACACCTATCTCAACATCCTGGCGCTCAAGCCAGACCACGCGGCCGCGCTGGCGGCGCTGGCCAGTCGCTACGAGACCCAGGGGCGCTACGCCGACCTGGTGCAGATCCTGACCCGCCAGGCCGAGGTGGCGCCCGATCCGGCGGCGCGCGTCGCGCTGCACCGGCGGATCGCCGCGCTGTGGGCCGACAAGCTGGGCAAGCACCAGAACGCGGTCGCCAACTTCGAGAAGATCTTCGAGGCCGATCCGACCGACACCGAGACGGCCACCCGGCTCAAGGATCTGTACGCCAAGAGCCGCGCTTGGCGGCCGCTCATCGAGGTCATCCGCAAGGAGCTGCCCCACCTCGACGCCGCCGGCCGGCGGGCCCGCCTGGTCGAGATGGCCAAGATCGCGGGCGAGCGGCTCAACGACACCCGCGAGGCGATCGCGCTTTACAACCAGGTGCTGGGGATCGAAGCACACGACGCCGACGCCCTGGCCGGTCTGGGGACGCTCTACGAGCGCGAGCGGCGCTGGCCGGCGCTGGTCGAGATCCTCGACCGGCAGCGGGACAACGCCGAGGGGAACGTGGCCGCCGAGCTGGCGCTGCTCGAGCGGCGCGGCACGCTGCTGTACGAGCGGCTGGGCGCGACCTCGGCGGCCATCGAGGTCTTCCGCCGGATCCAGACTCTCGACGGCAAGAACGCGCGCGCCACCCGCGCGCTGCGCGAAATCTACGCGCAGGCGGGCGACTACGGCGCACTCGAGGCGCTGTACGCCGAGCAAGGCGCCTACGGCGATCTGTGCGACCAGCTGACCTCGCTCGCGGATCGAACGGCCGACATGGCGGCCCGCACGCGGCTGCTCGAACGGGTGGCCACGCTGGCGCAGGAGAAGCTCAATCAGCCGGAGCGCGCCCTCAAGGCCTACGAGCGGATCCTGGCGACCGATCCCCGCAATCGTAAGGCGGCGCTGGCGCTGGTGCCGCTCTACCGAACGGCGCAGAAGTGGCCGCGTCTGCTGGCCACGTACGAGGTCCTGCTCGGTCCCGCGGCGGCCAGCGATGGCGTAGGTCTCGCCGAGCGCCTGGAGCTGCACGCCGAAGCCCGACGCATCTGCGAGCAGCGCCTGGGCTCGAAGGCGCTCGCGTTTCAATGGTGCGCACGCGCCTTCGAGGCGGCCCCCAAGAGCGCGGAGGTCCGCGCCGACCTCGAACGGCTGGCCAGCGAAGCCGACGAGTGGGGCGCCTTGGCGGCGCTCTACGAGACGCGCTTCGCCGTCTCGACGGACGCCGAGGAACGCCTCTGGCTGCTGCGGCGGGTGCTGCGCATCTCCGCGACCCGCCTGTTCCGCCCGCAAGACACCCGCCGGGTCGCCGAGCTGATTCTGGCCGAAGTCGGCTACGACGAAGAAGCCGACGGCGCGCTGGAACAGGTCCTCACGCAGGCCAAGGCCTGGGCCGACCTGGCCAAGCTGCTGCACGCCCGCGCCGACCGCGCGCCCGACATCGCGGAGCGGGTGAAGCTGCTGCTCCGGATCGCCCAGCTCGAGGAGGAGCGGGTGGCCGACCTGGCCGCGGCGGCCGCGACCTGGACGGCGATCGTCGACGCCGAGCCCGGCAACGAGCGCGCCCGCCGGGCGCTGATCCGCATCTCCGAGGCCCGGCAGGACTGGCCCGGCGTCATCGAAGCGCTGCGCCGCGATCTCGCCAGTCAGGGCGCGGACGACATCAAGGCCCGCGAAGAGATCCTGCTCCGGATCGGCACCTTGCAGGAGACGCGGCTGCACGATCCGGACGGCACCTTCGCCTCGTACCGCGAGGTGGTGCAGGCCAATCCAAATTCGGCCCCGGCCGTGGCGGGCCTGGAACGGCTGGTGGCGGCCGGTCATCCGGATCGCGCCGCCGTCGCGCGGCTGACGCTGCCGTTTTACGAGCGCAGCGAAAACGCGGCCAAGCTGGCGGCCGCCAACGAGGTCCTGCTGGCGGCGGCCGACACCCGCGGCGAGCAGGTCGAGCGGCTCGAGAAGCTGCGCGCTCTCTACGGCGGGCCGCTCCACGATCCGGCGGGCGCCTACCGCGCCAGCCTGGCGCTCTTCGACGTCGACGCCGCCGATGCCCCCAACCGCGCGGCGCTGATCGGATTCGCCGAGAAGGCCGGGGCGACCGCCGAGCTGTGCGACAAGCTGCGCGCGGCCTCGGAGGGCACTACCGACAAGCACCTGCGGCGCGATCTGCTGGTGATCGTCGCAGAGCTGGAAGAAAAACGGCTCGGCCGCGCGCCCGAGGCGGAGAAAGTCTACGCGCAGATCCTCAAGGCCGAGCCGCTGCACGAGGGCGCCTTCCGCGCGCTGGCGCGCCTCTACCGCGATGGGCAGCACTGGCCCGAGCTGCGGGCGCTGCTCGATACGCGCCAGCTCGCCGCGCTCGACGTGCGCGAGCGCCTCGATCTGCTGGCCCAGATCGCCGAGCTCGACGAGTCGGTCCTCGACGACGCCGACCACGCGCTCGGCGCCTACGAGAAGATGCTGGAGCTGGATCCGGCCGACCTGCGCGCCCACCGCGCGCTCGATCGACACTACGCCGCGCGCGAGCGCTGGCAGGATCTGGAGACCCTCCTCGGCACGCGGGTCGGGTTTGCTTCGGAGTCCGAGGTGCCGGAGCTGGAGTTCCGTCGCGCCGACCTGCGCGCGGGTCAGCTCAAGGACGTGGGCGGCGCGCTCGACCTTCTGGAGGGCATCGTCCAGACGGCGCCCAGCCACGAGGGGGCGCGGCGTCTCCTCGAGAAGCTGCTGGCCGTCCAGGCGTACCGCCAGCGGGTCGCCAAGATCCTCGAGCCGATGTACGAGTCGAGCGGGGCCTGGGCGCGCCTGAGTGCGATCCTCGAGGTCGAGCGCGAAGCCCTGGAAGGGGCGGAGGCGGCGGCGCTGCTGGCGCGGGTGGCCGACCTCCAGGAGAACCGCCTGCAGGCCCGGGCCTCGGCGCTCGCGACCTGGCGTCAGGTGCTGACCGTCGATCCCGGGCATCCGGACGCGCTCGCCGAGATCGAGCGGCTCGGGACCACGCTGGAACGGTTCTCCGAGCTGGTCGACGTCTATCAGGAGCTGGCGTTCCGGCGCGACGCCACCGACCTCGGCGGCCGCGCGGATCTCCTGTCGCGCGCGGCCAAGCTCTACGCGGAGCGTCTCAACAACCGCCGCGCCGCCATCGATGCCTGGAAGCTGGTCCTGAACCTCGACCAGAACAACTTGCCGACCGCCACGCCGGCGGCGGCCGCCCTCGAATCGCTGTACGCCGAGACCGACGACAACGCCAACCTGGTCAAGATCCTCCAGCTTCAGGTCGGCTGGACGGACGACTCGGCGGCGCGCAAGCAGATCCTGTTCCGTATCGCCGGTCTGGAAGAAAAATCGCTGGGCGACACGGAGGCGGCCGTGGCCACCTTGCGCGCGATCCTGGAGATCGACCCGCAAGAGCGCACGGCGATCGACGCGCTCGATCGGATCTTCGAAGCCGGCGCCAACCACCGGCAGCGGGTCGAGATCCTGCGCAAGCGGATCGACATGGCGGGCGACGCGGCGTCGCGGCAGGAGCTCTGGCGCCGGGTGGCTGGCCTCCTCGAACGCGACGTGGGTGACGTGGACCAGGCAATCGCGGCCTGCGTCAGCATCCTCGACGAGAACCCCGAAGACGATCAGGCGCTCGAGACCCTGGCGCGGCTCTACCAGCAGCAGGGGCGACACCGCGACCGGCTCGAGATCCTCGATCGCCGCCTGGCCTTGCTGGGGCCCCGCGCGCCCGAGCGGGTCGTGCTGCTGCGCGAGATCGCGGCCCTCTTCGAGGGGCCGCTGGGCGATCCCGCGGGCGCGCTCGATCGCTGGCGCCAGGTGCTGGAGCACGCGCCCGGCGATCCGGCGGGCGTCGCGGCCCTCGAGCGATTCCTCGCCCCCAGCAACGCGGCCGACCTGCGTCTGGCGGCCGCGCAGGTGCTGGAGCCGATCTACGAGCGCGGCGGCCGCTTTGGCGAGCTGGCCGCGATCATCCGGATCTACGTGGAGGCGCAATCCGATTCGCGGGCGCGCCTGGCGGAGCTGGTGCGGCTGGCGGCGATCGAAGAGACGCGGCTCGGCGATGCGGAAGCGGCGCTCGCCACCACGGCACTCGCCATCCGGGACGCGCTCACCGAGCCGGAGCTCCCCGGACTCCTCGACGCGTACGAACGACTGGCCGGCCCGAACCGCCTCGCCGAGGTGACCACCCTGTACCGGGACATCAGCCCCGATGTCCTCGACGAATCGCTCAAGCTCCGTCTCGACCGCACCATCGCGGCCGCGGCGGCGGGGCAGGGCGACGCCCGCCTGGCGGCAGAGTACCACCGGCGGATCCTCGATCGGGTCCCCGACGACGACGCGGCGCTGGGGGCGCTCGAGAAGATCTATCGCGACGAAGGCGACCACCAGTCGCTCTACGAGATCCTCACCCGGCGCGCCGAGCTGGCCCAGGACCCGGCGACGGAACGGTCGCTGCGCCTGGCCATGGGCGGGCTGGCCGAGACCGCGCTCCACCGCGTCGAAGACGCCATCGCCGCCTTCGAGCGGGCCCTCGAGATCGCGCCGGCCGACCGCGAAGCGGCGCAGGCACTCGATCGCCTCTACAGCGCGGCCGAGCGCTGGAGCGATCTGACGGTCCTGCTGCAGGATCAGCTCCAGCGCGCCACGCTGCCCGAGCGCGAGCTGGTCGATCTCCGCTTTCGCCTGGCCCAGATCGAGCACGACCGCCGGGGGGATCGCGAGGTCGCGCTCGAGCACCTGCGTCTGGTCCTGGACGGCGATCCCGACCATCCGGGCGCCATCGCCATGCTCGAGGGGATGCTGGACGACATCGGCGTGCAAGGCGCGGCCGCGGCCCTGCTCGAGCCGGTCTATGCGGGGCGCCAGGATTGGCCTTCGCTGATCAAGATCGGCGAAATTCGCCTGCTGCAGGTCGAGGAGCCCTCCGAGCGCCTGGCCTGGACCAAGCGGATCGCCCGCCTCTACGAAGAGCAGCTGGAAGACTACGAGAGCGCGCTCCGCTGGTATGGCAAGGTCTTCCAGGAAGGCCCCACCGAGCGCCAGAGCACCGAGCCGCTGTTGCGCCTGGCCGACACCCTCGACCGCTGGCAGGACGCCGCCAGCCTGCTGGCCAACTATCTGGACGGGGAGATCGGCGAGGAGCCGGCCGTGCTCGACATCGTGCGCCGCACCGCCGAGATCTTCGACCTGCGCCTCGGCCGCCGCCCCGAGTCGCAGAAGTACTACCGGCGTCTTTATGAAGCCCGCCCCGACGACCGGACCGTGACCCAGCTCTACGAGGGCGCGCTCGAACGCTGGGGCGCCTGGTCGGATCTGCGCGAGCTGGTCGACGAACAGGCCGGGCGCACCATCGAGCCGGCGGCCCGGATCGCGCTGCTGCGCCGGAGCGCCAAGCTGGACGAGGAGCGCCTCGACGATCGCGGCCGCGCCATCGGCACGCTGCGCGAGGCGCTGGAGGCCGACCCCGCAAACCGAGCGACCGCCGCCGAGCTGGAGCGCCTGCTGGCGGAGGGGGGACAGTGGCACGACCTCGCCGACCACCTGACCTCCAGCCTCGACCGAATTCCCGAGGGCGCCGAGCGCGACGCGGCCACGTTGCGCCTGGCGGCAATCCTGGCCGAGAAGATTGGCGACGCCGGTGGGGCCGTCGATCGCTACGCCGAGCTGCTGGCGCGCGCGGCCGCTCCCCGGGACGCGGCGGCCGCCGTCACCGCCCTGGAGGCGCTGGCCCGGGACGCCGATCAACGAACCCGTGTCGCCGCGATCCTCGAACCGGTCTACCGGCGGGCCGGCGACCTCGGCAAGCTGGTCGGCTCGTTGGGCGCGCAGCTCGAGTCGGCCGACGATCGCAGCGAACGCGTCCGGATCTTGCGCGAGATGGCCGACATCCATCAACGCCAGTCGCGTCCCGATCTGGCCTTCGAGGCCCGCAGCCGCGCCTGGCTCACCGACGTCGAATCGGCCGAGACGCTGGCCGAGATGGAGTCGCTCGGTCGCGGCTCGGGACTTCACGGACCGCTGGTGGTCGCCTTGCAGAAGGGGGCCGTCGAGGCGAGCGATCCCGATCTGCAGGGCCAGCTCTGGGCCACTTCGGCCGAGTTGCTGGAGACACCTCTCGGTCGCCATGCCGAGGCGATCGAAGCCTGGCGAGCGGCTCTCGAGAAGATGCCCGAGGGGCTCGACGCGTTCTTCGCGCTCGAGCGCCTGCTGTCGGGGGCCAACCGTCCCAGCGAGCTGGTCGAGATCCTCGAGCGACACCTGGAGGTGGTAGTCGAAGCCGACGACCGCAAGGCGCTCGCCAAGCGGATTGCCGTCCTCTATGAAGACGCGCTCAAGCTCCGCGAGCAGGCGGTGCGCGCCTGGGAGACGGTGCTCGAGATCGATCCCAACGAGGGCGAAGCGCTCGAGTCGCTGGCGCAGCTGCACCTGGCGGCGGGCGCCTATCGGGAGCTGGCGGAGGTCTACGCGCGGAAGATCGAGCTCACCGAGCGGGCGGATGAACGGCGCATGCTGTTCATGCAGAGCGCGCACATCTACGAAGAGAACCTGGGCGAGCCGGAGTCCGCGATCGAACAGCTCCGCGCGCTGTTGGCGGAGACGCCCGGCGACGGGGAGGCCCTGGCCGATCTGGATCGGATCTTCACCGCCGAAGGCCGGCAGGCCGATCTGGTCGACGTGCTCGACGCCCGCGCGGCGCGCGAGCAGGACGCGGCGGCCCGCGACGAGATCGCCTTCCGGGCGGCGCGCCTGGTGGAGACGGAGCTCAGCGACGTCGAGAGCGCCATCGGGCGCTACCAGCAGATCGCGGCGCGCTCGCCCGCCCACGACGGCGCGCGCGCGGCCCTGTTCGCCATCGCGCGCGGCGAGGACTACCGGCTGCCCGCCATCGCGGTGCTGGAACCGATGCGCCGCGCCGCCAAGGCCTGGGACGACGTCGTCGAGCTCGCCGAGCTGCGCCTCGCCATCGAGGACGCCGTCGACAGACGCCTGGCGCTGCTGGCCGAGATCGCGCGGATCGAGGAGACCGAACGACACGACGTCGACAAGGCGTTCGCCGCCTGGGCGCGCGCGCTGACCGAAGAGGCGACCGAGGCGGCGCCCCGCCAGGCCCTCGAGCGGTTGGCGGCGACGACCCGCAACTGGACCCGCCTGGCCGAGGTCTACACGGAACGGATGGAGGCGACCTTCGACGCCCCCCTGCAGCGCTCGCTGGCGCTGCGCCTGGCGACCCTGTACGAAAACGAGCTCGGCGATCTGGCCCGGGCGGCCGACTTCCTGCGCAAGGCGCAGTCGCTGCCCGGCGACGAGGCCCCGGTGCTGGCCGCGCTCGCCGCGGTCGTTCGCCGGTTGCGGGACAGCGGTGAGCTGGCGGAGATCCTGGCGCGGCAGGCCGAGCTGGCCGGCGATCCGACCGAGCAGGCCGACTTCCTGGCCGCCCTGGGAGAGGTCCGCCTGAGCGGTCTCGAAGATCCGGAGGGGGCGCTCGCGGCTTATCGCGACGCCATCGAGCGCAACCCGTCCCAGCCGGCCGCCCTGGCGGCGCTGGGCGCGCTCCTCGATCGCGCCGAGACGCGGGAGGGCGCGCTGGACGTGCTCGAGCCCCTGGCGGAGGCGCGCGGCGACTACCCGCAGCTCATCGCGCTGTACGAGCGGCGGCTCGAGCTGCGCGACGACCGCACCGAGCGCGCGCACTGGCTGCGAAAGATCGCCGAGATCGCCGCCGATCAGCTGGCCAGCCCCGAGCGCGCGCTCGATGCGCTGGGCCGGGCGCTCAAGGAAGAGCCGATGCCCGGGGCCGCGCTCGACGATCTGGAGCGGATCGCCGGCGCCGCCAAGATTCCGGCCGCGGGCGCCGCCCGGATCGAAGCCGCGCTCACCGACGCCGACCCCGACGCCGCGCGCGAGCTGGCGTTGCGGGCCGCGCGCCTCTATGCCGAGGCGGACGATCGGAGCGCCTCCGAGCGCCTCTACGCGCGGGTCCTCGAGAGCGATCCCGAGAACGCCGACGCCCTGCTGGCGCTCGAGGGGCTCTACCGGACCGCGGCCGATCCAACCCGGCTGGCGGCGGTGCTCGAGCGGCGGG
>OCTA010002636.1_pt1 | contig 16199 bp, 11 predicted proteins | sample 1538991 | NCBI WGS metagenome assembly OCTA01 (sample SAMEA3539302, study PRJEB22396) | soil metagenome | biome: tundra; feature: field; material: soil | place: USA | collected 2010-05 | depth 0.15 m | reverse complement strand
GCAACCGCGAAGGATAGAGAATTCTCCTTGGGAGGGAGGGGGCACGTGGCATAAGGCGTAAACGTGCAAGGGGGATTGTAGGCGCGGTTAAAGTCCAAATCGACTTTTCCGTCCACCGGCAAATCCGCGTTCAACATCCGGCCCGCCTGGTAAGTGTCCGCCTTGTTGGTGAGATCTTTGAAGAGAAAGAACAGCGTCTTGCCTTCGTAAATCGGCCGCAGGCGGTAGGCCCTTCCCTGATAAGTAAACTCAACGGGGCCGGGGCTGTCTTCGAGGTCGGTCTGTCCCACGATGTTCAGAATCGGAATTTTCTTTGGATCGGAGATCAGGCGCGCGTTCGCAAAGTGCAGCGCGGGATCGATCGGGAAGTACTGCAACCCTGTGAAATGTTTCAGGTTCGGACTATTGCTGTCCTTGATGCGGACGCCGAGCTTATCCGATCGCCTGATGACGTAAAAAGAAAGGCTTCCCGAGCGCACGACGTCGGGTTTCTCATCGTCATAGCCGATCGGGACGGGCGCGGTCACCGGCTTGTCGTTCACCGTCACGCCCGCCGTTCCAGCCTTCGTGAAAACCAGCTTTGCGCCCTCGAGCCGCAAGCGACCAAATCCGGAGACGGTATTGTCTCCGGCCTTCAACCACTGCAGGCCGACGAGGGTAAGCCAGCTATCGGGCGCGCGCAGCCCCTCGTCCCGGTGCTTCTGCCAGGCTCTGATGGAATCGTCATAACTCGACGCAGCGCCAAGCAACAGCAGACAACTGGCAGCACAAAATGCGGAAAGACCAAGCCTGAATCTCATCGCTATTCCCGAAGCTCCACTATGGTAGCGCCCGCCCCGCCTTCCGCTTGCGTCGCCGGATAGAAACGGCTGACGTGCGGATTCTTACCCAATAAATCACCCACCGCTCGCTTTAAGACGCCCATGCCGTGGCCGTGAACGATGCGCACCCGGTCTACCGAGGCAAGGGCGGCGGAATCGAGAAACTTGTCCACGCGCTCAATCGCTTCTTCGGCGCGTTGGCCGATGATGTTCAATTCGCGATACGACATATCCCAGCTTGGACCCGCGTCGAAGCGCACGTTTTTAGGCAAACGCCGTTCGGCAGCGGCGCCAGTCACTACTTCCAAAACGTCCTCGCGCGGAATCTTCATCTTGAGGAATCCCGCTTCCACTTCCAGCATTCCATTCTTAAGCAAGCGCCGCACGGTGGCAATCTCCCGCACGTCTTTCAAGCGGACGCGCGTGCCTTCTTCGAGCTGCTTCTCCGGCAGCTTGGCAGACGGCGTCGCGGGAGCCATCACCTCCGCGGCTTCCTCGCGGAACTCGCGCTTCGTTTTCGAGACAAGACGCTGCGCCTGGTCAATCGCTTTACGCTGCTCGGTGTGTTCCGAAACCTGCTGCATCATCATCTGCGCGCGGGCTTCGAAATCGGCGATCAGGGCGTCGGACTTCTTTGCCCACTCGCGCTGACGCTGCTGTTCGAGATGGAGGGCTTGCTGCTCTACTTCAGCTCGGCTCCTTTGGGCGGCTTCCGTGGCGGCCTTCATTTCACCGGCAGCGCGGGCATTGTCTTCCGCCTGCCGGTGCAGTTCCGCCAGCAGTTCCTGGAAGTCGGCTTGCATCCGAGGCATCACCGCGCGCGCGTGGGCCAGGACCTCCGGCGGCAGTTCCAGCCGTGTGGCAATGTCCAGACCCGCGCTCTTGCCCGGCATCCCGAGCCGCAGTTCGAAGGTCGGCTGCAGCGTGCTTTCGTCGAATCCCATGGAGCCATTCAACACACCCGGCGTGCGCGTTCCGTAAAGCTTCAAAGGGAGCAAGTGGGTGGAAGCGAGACAGAACGCGCCCGACTTCCGGAATTCGTCGAGAATGGCGACTCCCAATGCCCCGCCCTCTTCCGGGTCCGTCGCGCGCCCGAGTTCGTCCAGCAGCACCAGGCTGTCGGGGGTGACCTGCTCCAGCATCTGCTTCACGTGCAGCAAGTGACCCGAAAAGCTGCTCAGGCTTTCGGCAATCGACTGCTGATCCCCAATGTCCGCCAGCACATCGTCAAGCACCGGAAACTCGGCTTCCGTGCACGGCACGGGAATGGCGGCGTGCGCCATCAGGGCCAGCAGACCAGTCGTCTTCATGGTCACGGTCTTGCCGCCCGTATTCGGACCGCTGATCAGGAGACAGCGCCGTTCTTCGTTCAACTCAAACGAGATGGGCACAATCGGCTTGCGCTGCTTTCGCAACACCGATTGCAGCAAGGGATGGCGGGCCTCGCGCAGGACCAGCTTTCGCGACTCCCGGCTGAAGCGTGGAATCACGGCATCGTAATCGTGCGCAAACCCAGCTTTAGCGAAAATGCAATCGAACTCACCGAGTGCTTGCGCGGTGGAGGCGATTTCGTCGGCGTGCGTGCGCAGGGCGTCGGTAATCTCGGCCAGTATCCGTTCGATCTCTCGCAATTCGTCTTCGCGCAGCCGGACGAGTTGATTATTCAGGCCGATGGTTTCAAGGGGCTCGAGAAACAAGGTGCGTCCGGTGCCGCTTGAGCCATGGATCACGCCATCGACGCGGCCCTTGTGCCCGGCGACAATCGGCACGACGAAGCGGTCTTCACGAATGGTGACGAAGTCTTCCTGAAGCGTGCCATCGGTGCGGTGGGCGCGCATGAAGCGTTCGAGCGAGTCCTGGATGCTTTTTTGCTGGCGGTCGATGTCGCGGCGAATACGCCCGAGGGCTACGCTGGCTTCATCCGCCAACGAGCCGTCGGGCAGAAAGGCACGCTGATAGCGGCGGCCCAGGTCGCGCAGATCCGCCAGATTGTGCGCTTTTCGGGCGAGCCGCGGATAGCGGTCCACAACCCCTAGCAGAATGCCGCGATGCTCTCCGGCGACGGCCAGCGTGTGAAAGAGGTCCATGATCTCGCGGCCGCTCAGCCCCGCGCCTTCTACTTGCAGGGTCCGGAGGGAATTGTCGATGTCGCGCAATTGATCGAAGCGCAGCCGGACTGCGGCGCCGCGCGATGTCTCCTGCCCGCCGCTCACTTCGCGCAAGTAAGCTATGGCTTCGCCAGCATCCGCCAGATCCGTTTCCAGGGCGGCACGGTCGCTATGCGGTTCCAGTTCGTAGACCAGCGTACGCCCGGCCACGCTGCCAGCATAGTGTGCGAGAAGTTCCTTGAGCTCTTCGAATTGGAGAAGCCCGGTGCTGCTGAAGTTCATATTTAGGGACGAGCCACCACCACCAGGCTAGCCGGCGGACGGGTGCGGCAGGCCTCGATCACTTCCCGCGTGCCTTCCGTCAGCTTGCAGGACGTGAGCGACGCGATCTCAAACCAGCGCACCAGGTTCGAGTCGTCGCCGGGCCGAAGTTCTCCGCCCAGCACGCTGCAGTAGAAGTCGATCAGCACGTAATGATACTCGCACGCGCCCGCTGAATCCGGCATGATGCGTTCAAACACGGTAGCGATGGAATCCACGGAAACATCCAGACCGGTCTCTTCCACCACTTCCCGGGCCAGCGCATCTTCCAGACGCTCGCCAGTTTCGACGACGCCGCCGGGAAGAGACCAGTAGCCGACCAGCGGAGGCTTCCCCCGCTCGACCAGCAGCACCCGGCCCTGGTCGAGAATCAAGGCGCCTACGCCAAGCACCGGACGCGGCGGGTATTGCCGGCTACCGGCCGAACCACGAAATGGACCCACTATATAGATGATATGGGTTGGCCGAGCGCGGCCAGAACCTCTTCGGCGTGCCCTTCCACCTTTACCTTCGGGAAAATCTTCTTGATCTTGCCCTCGGTGTCGATGACGAAGGTGGTGCGGTCCACCCCCATGTATTTCTTTCCGTACATGCTCTTCTCTTTCCAGACGCCGTAGGTCTCGGCCGCTTTGTGCTCGACATCGGCCAGCAGCGAAAAGGGCAGATCGAACTTCTGCTTAAACTTTGCCTGGGCTTTGGTGGTGTCCGGCGAGACGCCTACGATCACGGTGTTGGCGAGAGTCAGGCGCGGCGAGGTGTCCCGGAATTCGCAGGATTCCTTGGTACAGCCGGGGGTATCGGCCTTCGGGTAGAAGTACAGAACGACGTTCTTGCCTTTTAGGGAGGAGAGTTCGAAGTGCTCGCCGGAGTCGGTGTCGAGGGAGATTTCGGGCGCTTGATCGCCTTCTTGGAGGTTGGGCATACGGGTGGAAGATGATCGCCGGACCTGGAATGCTGCAAATTGCGGAACGAAGCCAGATTACCGAGCGAACTCGGGACGGCAGAGTTTGAGGAAGTTAACGTGATGAAAAGCTCATTACAAGACTTGACACACATACACGCATATCTTATGATGGAGTTGTAGCCAAATAGGCGAAATGGAGATTAACCCAAATGCCAATTATTAAGTACGGACCGTTCCATGCCGATTTCGAAGAGTTCCCCGCCGGATTGCGGGTGTTCCAGGATTCGTTGTCCCGCTTGTTCAGTGAGCCGGCGTCCCGGCCCTGGTCGCCAGCGGTAGACATCTATGAAAACGAGAATGAGCTGGTTCTGAAGGCAGACATCCCGGAGATCGATCCGAAGAACGTGCTGATTCAGATTGAGAATGGAACCCTTACTCTCAAAGGTGAGCGCAAGTTCGAAGAGTTGAAGAACGGCAAGGCCTATCACCGCATCGAGCGCGGGTACGGCGCTTTCGTCCGGGCCTTCAGCTTGCCGGAGACCGTTGACGCCGAGAAGGTCAAGGCCGATTACAAAAATGGAGTGCTTTCAATCACGCTTGCGAAGAAAGAAGTGGTAAAACCCCGCACCGTGAACGTGGAAGTAACGCAGTAAGTCGAAGTAAACAGATAGGTTAGATCAAAGAACGCGGCAGTCTGGGCGAGAGTCCGGGCTGCCGCGTTTTTCTTGGGCTGTCCCTATCCGACAAATCCTGGCAAAGTTTTCACAGCGAACCGCCCTCCTCACACCACTACCTTTGGATGGAACTGCAACTTTCAGTCGGACAAAAGCTAGCCTGGAGCGTGGCCGCGATGTTGGCGCTGTGTCTCGGTCTTGGGGCCTGGGCGAGGTATTCGAACTGGCAGCTGAATAACGAGCTTGAAAACGCCATCCAAAAGACAGACCGCAAGCTGGTCCTGGTAGGCGATATCAAGGCCGCCGTGCTGTCGATCCGAATGGCCAATCGAGGTGTGCTGCTGTTCTCTAGCATCGATTCCAAAGAGACGATGGAGAAGACCGAGAAAGCTTTTAATAAGGGCGTCTCTGTTCTGAACGAAAGAATCGGCGAAATGCGCCCATTGCTAGCTGGGGAAGAGGGGACAGCGCTATTGAACGAAATCGAAAGTGGCGCGCAGAGCTACATTCAGAATCACCGGAATCTGTATGCGATGTGCCAACTGGGCAAATCAAAAGAAGCCGCCACGACGGATTCGGGCCGCGGAGTGGTGATAGGCACTCGCATGTCCGATACGGCTGAAAAACTCCAGGAACTTCAGCTGCAACGGAGTCGGGAAGCGCTGCGCCGGTCCGCCGTCCTCAATCGAGTGAGCAACGGGGTCACATCGGGTTTGATTGCGCTCTCGATCGCAGTTGCGTTGGCGATTCTGCTGGGACTGCGCGGGACGAACCGGACGTTGCAGCAAGCGACAGCGGAGCTGGTGGAGGAGGCCAGCCAGGTTTCCGAAGCCGCTTCGCAAGTCTCCTCAACGAGTCAATCGCTGGCGCAGGGAGCATCGGAGCAGGCCGCCTCACTCGAAGAGACGTCGGCGTCCAGCGAGCAGATCGCCTCCATGGCGCACCGGAACACGGAGAGCTCGGGAAAATGCGCCCAGTTAATGGCTGTGGTGGATCGGCGCGTGTCCGAAGCCAACGCCAGTCTCAGTGAGATGGCGGCGTCGATGCAGGAAATCACAACGGCGGGCGACCGTATCTCGCGCATCATCAAAGTCATCGATGGGATTGCCTTCCAGACCAACATTCTCGCGCTCAACGCCGCCGTGGAGGCGGCCCGGGCGGGCGAAGCGGGGTTAGGTTTCGCGGTCGTGGCGGATGAAGTCCGCAATCTCGCTCAGCGCAGCGCGCAAGCCGCCAAGGACACTACGGAGCTCATCGAAACCTCAAATTCGAAGTCTCACGAGGGCAGCAGCAAGCTTACGAGAGTCACCAGCGTAATCGACTCGATAACGGAAAGCATTTCGCAGGTCAAAATCCTGGTGCAGGAAGTGAATCTCGGCAGCCAGGAGCAGATGAGAGGGGTCGATCAGATCGCCAAGGCCATCTTGCATATGCAGCAGTTGACTCAAGACACGGCCTCGAAAGCCGAGGAAAGCGCGGGAGCCGGCGAGGAGTTAAGCGGTCAGGTGGCGAGCGTGCGCGAGAGCGTCGGGCGACTGAGCGATCTGATCGATTCGAAGAGATCCCGCGCCGGGCTAACAACATAGCAACCGAAACGATGCCTTACAGTAGGAGAGGTGCATCGAGTGACCCGGCTGTGCTTGTGTCTCCTGCTTGTCACTCCGGCGTTGCCGTACTCGGTGCTTTCGCATGAGGCTTTGGTGGACGCCCTCTGGGACGTCAAGATAAAGCCTGTCCTCCTCAAGAGATTCCCGGATTCCACGGCCCAACAGCTAAAAGAGGCGCATGGATACGCCTATGGAGGCGCCGTCATTCAGGACATGGGCTTTTATCCGCACGGCGATGGCTACTTCAGCAGTCTGACGCATTATGTCCGGCCGGCGGACTTCATTCAGGCACTGCTCGCGGAAGCGCGAACGCTGAATGAGCTTGCCTTTGCATTGGGCGCGCTTTCCCATTTCGCGGGCGATTGTGACGGCCACCGTTACGGCACGAATGTCGTCGAGCCGCGGATCTATCCCAAGCTCGCGAAAAAGTATGGGACGCCGGTAACGTATGAGCAGAATCCCTCAAAGCACTTGCAAACGGAGTACGGCTTTGATGTCGCCGAGGTTGCGAAGGCCAACTTCGCCCCGGAAGCGTATCACGATTTCATTGGATTCTATGTGGCGGCTGCGCTGCTTGACCGCGCCGTTCACGATACTTACGGATTGGCTCTCAACGGACTGATCGACGATCCCGACAAGGCGATTGGTTCTTACCGCCACACGATCGGCAATCTGATTCCGCTGGCAACCCGGGTGGCTTGGGCGCAGCATCGCGATGAGATTGACCGTTCCCGTCCGGGTATCACGCGCAAGCAGTTCGTATTCATTATGCGGCGATCAAGTTATGAACGGTACTGGGGCAAGCAGTACGACAGGCCCACGCCGCTCGACCGGATTTTCGCATTTCTTTTGAAGATAGTGCCGCCCATCGGTCCCTTGAAGACGCTGCGCTTCAAGGCGCTGACACCACAAGCGGAGGACGAGTTTAGGAACAGCTTCGACCGGGCCGCTGACAGGTACGGGAGCCAGATCGACGAAGCCGCCGCCGGAAATCTTAAGATGGAGAACCTGAACTTCGATTTGGGCGTGGTTACGCCTCCGGGCGCTTATCGGCTGCAGGATGAAGCGTATGCAAGTTGGCTGGATCAGCTCGCCGGGACTCGTTTTGCGGTCGTCACGCCAGCGATTCGGGAATCGATTCTGAATTTCTACAAAGATTTGAGTCTTTCGTTCGCCACCAAGAAACATAAGAAGGACTGGCGGCGCGTACTTACAGAACTGGACGCATTGAAGCGCATCAAAACGGCATGAGAATTATTGTCGGCATCACTGGAGCGTCGGGCGCTATTTTGGGAATCCGCGCGCTCGAGACTTTGCGAACGCTGGGAGTAGAGACGCACCTGGTGATGAGCCGTTGGTCGCGCGCCACGATCGCGCAGGAGACCGACTACACAGTGGCGCAGGTGGAGAGCCTGGCGGCAGTGGTTCACGCCGGCGAGAATCAGGCTGCATCGATTTCAAGCGGCTCGTTCAAAACGGACGGCATGATTGTCGCGCCGTGCAGCATGAAGACGCTCTCGGCCATTCGCACGGGTTACTCGGATAACTTGCTCTGCCGCGCCGCCGACGTGGTGTTGAAGGAACGGCGCAAGCTGGTGCTTATCGCGCGGGAGAGCCCGCTGAGCGAGATACATCTCGACAACATGCTCGCCCTGACACGCATGGGAGCGATCATCTTCCCGCCGGTGCCGGCTTTTTACAATCAGCCGCGGAGTCTGGACGATATTGCGAACCATATCGTGGGACGGGCGCTCGACCAGTTCGGATTGGACGCTCCGGGGATGTCGCGCTGGAGCGGTGGAAAGTGAAGCTGAACACAAACCCCTGCTGACGGCCGCGGCTTTGTAAGAAAGAACGCTCCCTCTGGTCGCGGCTCTGCAGAAAACGCTCCGTGAGAGGTTGTGAAAAAATCGTTTTGCACGAAACGGTACGAGGGAAGGTGTGAAAAAATCGTCTTGCGTGAAACGCTCCGTGAGGCACTCGGTGACCGAACCGTGACCACCGGGGAGCGTTTACGCAAACAGTTAGGACGGCGCGGCTACTCGCTCATGGACGGCGGCGCCGCGCCAGTCGCCGAGCCAAACTTCATATTCGGCTGAGCGCCCATCTTGAAAACAATGGAACCGCCGTTCGCGATCATGGCGTGGCCGAACCAGGTTTTCTCATACGTCTTGCCGTTGATGGACACGGATTGAATGTACATCTCATCGGGCGATTTCCGCTCCGCCCGAATCGTCAGTTCGTGGCCATTGCCAAGATCTATCGCGACCTGATCGAACAACGGACTGCCCAGGACGTAGTTCCCGCTCGCCGGATCGACAGCATAGAACCCGAGCGCGCTGATGACATACCAAGCCGACATCTGTCCGCAGTCCTCGTTACCGGCAAGACCGTCGGGTTGATTGTCGTACATCGTGTCCATCAAGCTTCGCACGCGCGCCTGGGTCTTGTAGGGCGCGCCGGCGTAGTCATACAGGTAAGCGATGTGATGGCTCGGTTCGTTGCCGTGCGCGTACATCCCGACCAGGCCCGCCATATCCACCGGCACTTCGCCGTTAATTTCCTTGCTCTGGTTGAAGAGAGCATCCAGCTTTTGCACAAACGCTTCCCGTCCGCCCATTAGGTCGATGGTGCCCCTGACGTCATGCTGCGCGGCCCAAGTGCCTTGCCACGAATTCGACTCCGTGAAGTCTCGCCACTTCTTCGAGGTGCCGGTTGTCTTTGGATCGAAGGGCGCGGCCCAGTGCCCATCTTCCAGCCGGGGGCGTATGAAGCCGGTCGATTTATCGAAGAGATTCCGGTAATTTCCAGCCTGGGTCAACAGCAATTTGTAGTCGTCCATTTTTCCCAGCGACCGGGCAACTTGCGCGACGGCCCAGGCATCGTACGCATATTCCATGGTCTTGGTCGCGGACTCCGGTTCCTTGTCGCACGGAATGTAGCCAAGCTGGCGGTCGAGCCCCAGGCCGCGGTAATCGTCCACCAGAGCGCGCTTCCTCATCGCCGGATACGCCTTCGAGAAATCGACTCCCTTAACATGTTTGACGCAAGCCTCGGCAATCACCGCAGCCGAGTGGTAGCCCGTCATGCAGCCCGTTTCGGAGCCGGCGAGCGGCCACACTGGCATTCCAGCCGAACTCTCTTCAGACATTCGGATCAGCGTGTTGATGAAGTCCGGCACCCGCTGCGCTTGCGTCAGCGTGTACAGCGGATGCGTCGCCCGGAAAGTATCCCATAGAGAAAAGGTGCCGTAGTTATGCGCGCCCGCCCGCAATTGGTGAACTTGCCCATCCATGCCGCGATACTGTCCGTCAACATCGTCGAAGAGCGTTGGAGCCAGCATCGTGTGATAGAGGCCGGTGTAGAAAATCTCTTTATTCTTCTGACTGCTGTCGCGCACTTGCACACGCGAGAGTTCCCGCTCCCAGGCGGCATGGGCGTCTCGCTGCACCTTTGCAAAGTCCCAACCGGGTATCTCGGCGTCGAGATTTTTCCGCGCCCCCTCAATGCTTACGCCTGAGATGCCGGTCTTCACGTAGATGGTTTCGCCTTCGGATGTCTTGTAATGCAGCAGGCATTTGGAAGCTTTTCCGCTGACTTCTCGCGCGGCAGCGTCCAGTATCTGGTCGCCCGAAACCATTTGCGCGGAGAGAAAGGGCCGCGAGAATTTCATGACGAAATACATGTGCCGGTCGGTCGCCCAAATACTGGTTCGCCGTTCGCCTTCCACCGTGTCGTTGCCGACGATAGATAAATGAGAATCCAAGATGTGCGAGTCGGCCGCCGCCGCTTTATCGTTGGGGTCGTCCGGAGTGTTCCACATCACATGAGCGAGATCGACAATAAAGTGGGCGCTGTCGCTCTTCGGCAGCGTGTACTTATGAATGCCGGCGTGTTCGGTGGCGCTGAGTTCCGCTTTGATTCCGTAATCGCTCAATAGCACGGAATAATAGCCGGGCTGCGCGACTTCGTCTTTATGAGAGAAGCGGGAGCGGTAACCTTCGCCCGGCTTATCCGGCGCGCCGGGAGACGTGTGGACGGCGCCCGTGCCCGGCATTACCAGCACATCCAACATGTCGCCCACACCCGTTCCGCTTAGATGCGTGTGGCTGAAGCCCATGATGGAAGAATCCGGATAGCGATAACCGGAGCACCATTTCCAGCCGTGATTGTAAGTATCCGGGCCCAGTTGCACCATGCCAAATGGCACTGTCGCGGCGGGCGTGGTGTGTCCATCGCCGCCCGTTCCGATGAAGATGTTGACGTAGCGGGTCATGTCTTCCGGAGCCGCGCTAATCGCCGGCAGGCTGCAAATCAAAAATAGAAGCGAGAGCTTTCGCATGCGAGTCATAGGTCGATCTCTTCCGCAGGGGCGTTGGTAATCGCAATCTCAAGTTTCTGAGTGCCTAGTCCAGGGTGCGTGGCGCTCAAACGCACAGTGCCGGCGTTCTCTTTGGCGCGTATCCAGATTGCGCCCGTGCCGCCGATCAGGGCAAACGGATTGTCGCCGATAAGTTCCGCCGGTCCTTCCAGCGACATGGCGATTGGATCGTTGGCGTAAGGCCGGATCGCATCGAACTCGTCAGTCACGCGCAGGACGACGCGCGTTGTATCCGCTCCGTCCGCGAGCAGTTCCAAATCGTCGGCGCGAAGCGCGAATTTTCGATCGACGCCGCGGCCGGAGAACGTTTTAGCAACGACCGGCTTGCCGCCGATGTCTCCCTCAATGTGCAGATCTCCCCATGCCCGCTCAAACAGCTTTCCCGCATCGAAAACAAAGGGCGCGTATCGCAGGTGCGGGAAATCTTCCCGATTTGGATTCAGGGTCGCGAGTAGATGCTGCCCTTCGGCATCCTTGCGATACACCCTGAGCTGGTCGCAGTTTGAGCATACGACGGCGGTTGTGAAGTTCGTCGATTGGTCGCTTCGCGCCCAGTGAAACGCGGGTTCAAGAACCACTTCTTCCTTGGGATCGCACTGCGATTTGTAAAATCCCGCGGCTGCTTTCGGTTCGCGGAAGATGTCGGTGACGCCGTGGTAGCAGATGCGGTCGCCGGCTCCGAAATCCGCGTGAGTATTGTAATCGAAAGCGCACCAGCCGATGCCGCCGGCATATTGCGGATTTGAAGCGAGCTGGTTGTGAATGCGCGCGTGGCGCAGGGTGTGCTCCCGCTGCCGTTCGTCATCGTCGGTTGTCTTTGTCGGGAAGGTGTGGCCGACGAATTCGGTATTCAGGTAACGCCCATGAACCGGCGGCTTCAACGGGAAGCCGAAGTCGTTCATGGTGAACACATCTTCCAGGAATTCCGAAGACTGAAAATAGCGGATGCCGCCCGTCTGACGCGTCTTGTCCAACTCGTGAGCGGCGGCATTGGTGCGGGTGTAGAAGCTGTGATCGTCCTTCGATTCGTTGATACGAACTCCCCACAAAATGATAGATGGATGATTCCAGTCGCGGCGGATCATGCGGCCGACATTGTCGATGGAAATCTCTTTCCATGATTCGCCTCCAATGTGCTGCCACCCGGGTATCTCTTCCAGGACGAGCAGCCCGATCTCGTCGCAGCGGTCCAGAAAATGGCGGGATTGTGGATAGTGGGATGTCCGCACGATGTTGCACTTGAGATTTTTCCTCAAGATATCGGCGTCCTGGCGCTGCACACGGCGCGGCATGGCTTGTCCGACAAAAGGAAATGTCTGGTGGCGGTCGAGGCCGCGAAGCTTGACGATCTCGCCATTCAGTTCAAAGCCGTGATCGGTGAATTGCGCTTCCCGAAAACCGAGGCGGCGGGTATCCGAATCCAAGGTGGCGTTTCCCCGGACCAGCCGGACCGCCACCGTGTACATGTTGGGCTCGGACAAACTCCAGATTTTTGCTTTTCCGAAATCGCTGAGTTTGACTGTATGCAGCGCCCGGTCGGTGGAGGCTTTAGCCGGGCCCACTTTCGCAGATGCTTTCGCGACGGTGCGATCGCCATCGCGAAGCTCCACTTCCAACGCCAAAGGTTCACGCAGTTCTTCGAAGTGTTGAACGAAGCAGTCAACTTCAACCGACGGGTGATCGCTGAGAACGTCGATGGTGCGGGCGTGAATGTTTTCGATGTAGGTAGGATTAACGATGCGCAGCGCGACCTCGCGATAGATTCCTCCAAACGTCATGTAATCGATCTCGTGCCCGAACGGCGGAATGTCGGCGCGTTCGGTCGAGTCAACGTCAACGACCAAAACGTTCTCGCGGTCGAAGCTGACGTGCTCTGTCAGCTCGAAGGAGAATGGCGTGTAGCCGCCTTTGTACTCGCCAAGTTTTGTTCCGTTGATCCAGACGGTAGAGGCCGTCATCACGCCTTCGAAATCGACGAAGACGCGGCGGCCCTGCGCGCTTTTCGGAAGTCTGAAGCGGCGGCGGTAGACGGATATGAATTCGTAATCCTTGTCGTCAAAGCTGTGCCAGGGCAGCCTGACATTCGAGTGCGGCACCGCGACGCGTTCGAAAGCGGAATCGTCAAAATCCCGTCCATGCGCTTCAGCGGAAGGCGTTTTGCTGTACCGCCAGTTCCGGTTGATAGGCAGCGTGATGCGGCCCTGCGGCGAACGGCTCGATTCCTCTGCCGCAAAAGCCGGAAGCTTTGACGCCAGGGCAGACCCGGCCAGGAGCGCACTGGTCGTCTTAATAAATGAACGTCTCTGCATCGCTCCCTAGCTTACGTCACCTTAGTTAAAGGCTCCAAAAGTTACGGGGTCTCCTTTCCGCATGGATTCGACAATGCGTCTGGCCGCATCCCAGTCCGAAATCGACGGATGAATTAACAAGCATTCTTCCGCATTGGCGGCAGAGGGGTTCATGGCGGCGCGTATGACCGCATATTCGTAGGCCTTCATTGCCACCGCCAAGCCTCTGACCGAATCGGGAAGTCTTCCGCAAGCGAGCGGCATAGCGCCCTCGCGATTGAAGCTGCAAATCACCTCTACGACGTCCTCCGGCGCGAAATCTGAAATGGCGGATTGGTTGCGGACGTTTGCCACAATCTCGTGAGGCTCGTCGCTGTTCAGCGCGGCCATCACATCGAGAGCCATGCGATGGTATCCAGTGGATGCACGGAATGGGTCTACATAGGCATCGACCTTTTCGAATAGAGAACCGGCGCTCGCCTCCAGCTTCATGTAGGAGCCGGATCGCTGGTTTAGATAGGAAGCATAGGCTTGAATGGCTTCGGCGGGAAGTCCAGCTTGCAGACAGTTTGAAACCTCGCGGAGCATATCCCGATTGAGCGTTTCGATTTCCTCGCCGCGGGTTGCGTTCGCATGCGCCTGGTTTTTGTAAGCATGATCGCGGCGATAGTAGAAGAACAGATACTCGGTCGGAATCAGACCGAGACCCCGGATCAAACCGGGCGGGAATAAATCGGCGGAGTAGAGGCTGCGAAGAGCGGCGTCATTTTGCAGCAAGTCCGCAGTGACATCCTGGCCTTTCAAGAGGACGCGCCTGACCCAGCCCAAGTGGTTCAGCCCCAGATACTCGCACTTCACATCCTCCGCGCTGGCATCCAACGCTTTCGCAATGAAGTGAAACAGTTCGATAGGCGTGTCGCAAATTCCGATGACCTTCAAAGAGGTGTGCAGCGTCACGGCCTGGGTGATCAAGCCGGCGGGATTTGTGAAGCTCACGTACCAGCAATCGGGGGCGTGCTTCTCAATGATGCGCGCATGATCCAACACGACCGGAATCGTGCGCAGGGCCATGGCGAAACCCGCTGGGCCGGTGGTTTCCTGACCTGGGTAGCCGTTCTGGAAGGCGAGCCGTTCGTCGTGAGCGCGAGCCGCAATTCCACCGGCGCGGATGCTGTTGATCACATAATCGGCATCCTCGACCGCCGCTTCGAGAGAGGGGGACACGACGATCCGAAGACTCCCCCCTTCCCGCGCGACGATCGCTTTTCCGAGGGCCGCCATGATGCCAACGCGCTCCGAATCGATATCGAACAGGTGCAACTCGCGCACGCCCGTTTTCTCGACGGATTCATTCAAGCCATAGATCAGCAGCGGGGTTCGCATTCCCCCGCCTCCGATCAAAGCGGCCTTACGATTGGTGGCACTTTTCATGATGCTGGATAACCTCTTCGATGGAAGGAAACGATGTGATTGAGCCCGCCTTGCGAACCGACAGCGAACCGCAGAGGACGGCGCGGTGGAGACAGGAAGCGAGCGGCTGATTGTGCAGAAAGCCGTTCAGAAAGCCGGCGTTGAAAGCGTCTCCCGCGCCCGTCGTGTCTACCTCGACGATGGGAACCGGGTCGGCCTGGATGTACTCGCCGTGCGCGAGCAAGGCCGCGCCGTCGGATCCAAGCTTGAGCGCGACAACCCGCGTCCCAATCCTCTCGAAAGCGGCGATGATTTGGGGCAGCGAAGTTTGCCCCGTGATGGCTTCCGCCTCGGCTTGATTAGGAAGAAAGAGATCCACTTGACGAAGCACTTCCAGGCTGCCGCCTTTGCGAAACCATGGCGGGTCCCAGCCGACGTCGAGCGATACCGTGCATCCTCTTGCTTGCAGCGCCCGCACGATGCGCAGCCCAGGGTTGGGCGGAAGGGCAAAAGCGAAATGAACGTGGCGCGCCCGGGCTAAGCGGTCGATTAACGACGGCTCTTCAAGCCAAGCCGCGAGGTCGGTATTTGCGCCATTGTAAGTGAAGAAACTCCGGTCTTTCGGCAGGGAGACGCTGACGCTCACGCCGGTGGGCTGTTGAGAAAACCGGATCTCGTCGGTGATCACGCCGAACTCACGAACCCGCTTGACGAGCCAGTCGCCGTCGGCCTCTCCGACCGAAGCGAAGCAGGTGGCGGAGCAGCCAAGTTTCGCCAGTCCGCAGGCTGTGTTGAAACAACCGCCGCCAGCCTCGCGATGATAGCCGGTGGCAAACGCCTCATGTCCGGGCTGCGGCCATTGCGTGAAGCCGGTCAGAATATGATCGAGGAAGACGGACCCGAATAGCGCGACGTCGCAGGTTGAATGGGTCATGCGGCGAATGGCCAATCCGCCGGGCGGCCGGAACTTTCGGACGCGCGCGCTCGCCAGAAATAGGCGGCCACTCCCGCAACTAACAGGGCGAAGCCAGCCAGGATGTACTGCCATCCACTGCTGACGACGATGTAGCCCCAGCCAAGCAGAGCGAGAATAGCGGGCAGCGGAAAGAACGGCATTTTAAACGGCGTTTTAATTTCGCGCCGGCGCCATCGGATGAGTATCACTGCCACGCATTGTGCCATGAACTGGATCATGGTCTGAATTACGATTAACGCCTTGATCAGCGATTCAAGGTCCAGGATGCACGCCAACGCGGAGGCAAACCCAAGCGTGAGAAGCGAGAATGACGGGAAGCGTTTCGTCGGATGAACTCTGGCGAAGGCGCGGAAGAACCGTCCGTCAACGGCAGCGGCGTAGGGCACCCGTGAGAAGCCAAGCAGTATCGCAAAGACGGACGCGAATGCCGTGCCCAGGACACACATCGTCATCACCGAGGCTGCGCTGTTGCCGTAGAGTTTTTGGGTAAAGTCGGACACGATGGCTGTCGAATGGATGGCATCGCGCCAGGGCACGACGGAGATGATGGACATCGTCATCGCCACGTAGAGCAGCCCAACGACGCCGATGGCCAGCAGAATCGAAAGCGGGATGTTGCGGCTGGCGCGCCGCACTTCGCCGCCGATAAGGCACACGTTGTAGTAGCCGCCGTAGTCGTATGCCGCAATCAATGTCGCTCCGCCCAAGC
>OCTA010002635.1_pt1 | contig 16199 bp, 12 predicted proteins | sample 1538991 | NCBI WGS metagenome assembly OCTA01 (sample SAMEA3539302, study PRJEB22396) | soil metagenome | biome: tundra; feature: field; material: soil | place: USA | collected 2010-05 | depth 0.15 m | reverse complement strand
CGGGCTTGTCGATCTTGATCACCCGTGCCAGATCGATCGGCGTGGCGATTATCACAAGGTCGCAGGGAGTTGCTTGGATCGTCGCTTCCAGCTCATGGCGCTGTATGGCGCTGTAGCCCATTGCCGGCAGCAGGCTGTTCAGATGACCGTAGCGCTCATACACGCCGCGAATAGAGCCCACCGCGAAGGGCCGCGGATCAACCAATTTGGCCGCGCCGCATTGCCGCGCCGCCACTACGCCAGCGCCGTAGGGCATTTCGCCGTGGGTTAGGGTCGGACCGTCCTCGACCACCAGAACGCATTTGCCTTTGATCAGTTCTGGAGAGGGAACCGATACCCGGCACGCCATTTCAATCACTGCCGCTTTGGGATTGGCAAGCTTGATGTTCTGGCGCACGGTCTCGATGTCATGCAGCGCGGCCGTGTCGACTTTGTTGATGACGACAACGTCGGCGCGGCGGAGGTTGACTTCACCGGGGAAATAGGCCAATTCGTGACCCGCGCGGTGGGGGTCGACGACCACGATTTCCAGATCGGATGCATAGAACGGCGTGTCATTGTTGCCTCCGTCCCACAGGATGACGTCGGCTTCTTTCTCGGCCTGCCGCAAAATCTTTTCGTAGTCCACTCCCGCATAGACGACCGTGCCGAGCTGGATGTGCGGTTCATACTCTTCACGCTCTTCGATCGTGCATTGCTGCAGGTCGAGGTCTTTGAGGGTAGCGAAACGCTGTACCGCCTGCACGGCCAGATCTCCGTAGGGCATGGGATGGCGAATCACCACGGGCTTGTGGCCCTGTTCCCGCAGCTTCGCCGCCACCAACCGCGACACCGGACTCTTGCCACAGCCCGTGCGCGTTGCGCATACCGAGACGACTGGAACCGTCGACTTGATCTGGGTGTGTTCGGTGCCGAGCAGCCAGAAATCGGCTCCGGCCGCCACCACGCGCGAGGCCAGGTGCATGAGCGTGGGATAGGAAATGTCGCTGTAAGAAAAAACTACCGTGTCGACTTGCTCCTCAGCGATGATTTGCTCCAGGTCCTTCTCTTCGTAAATGGGGATGCCTTCCGGATACAGGCGTCCGGCGAGTTCCCGCGGATACAACCGGCCCGCAATATCGGGGATCTGGGCGGCCGTGAATGCCACCACGTGATAGTCCAGGTTGTCGCGGAACACAACGTTGAAATTATGGAAGTCGCGGCCTGCGGCTCCCAGGATGAGAACTTTTTTCATCAGAACACCCCCCAAAGAATCCGTGATTACTCCTCATCTTCTGCTTCGGGAAGCGTCAGCGGCAGTGCGGCGTGTCACAGGGAATTGTGAGCCGTGACGCTGGAATTGCTATCGACTAACCGGCAGATAATAGGGGAGAAAGGGGTTTTCGTCGCTGTCACGGGGCGGGAAAGATTCGGGGAGGCAGATTTGCCTCCCCGAATATCGACTACAGCAGCGGAGGATCAGTCCTTGCTGGGCTTTTTGGAGCTTAGATCACAGCCTTCTTTGACGCGAGCGAAATCCAGCCCACCCGGAGAAAACTCGGCGATCTGCCGGCCGCTTCGGGTTGGTAATTCCACCTTGAAGACCTGGGCGCCAAGGAGCCCACGGGTTGTTTCTTTGTCCATGGACAGGAAGTGCCCACGCATCCAGTTCCAACCCTTGTAGTAGTGGGCGTCGTCGACGCGGACCATCACTTCCAACTGCGGTTGTCCCCAGAAGCCGGGACGATTGGGCGGAGGCAGTCTGACTCCAGGGTTGAAGTCGGCCAGCTTGAGCTTCCCGTTGCTGCAATACAGATTCACTCTGGGCCTGTAGTTCGGATCCTCGCGGAAATAATTGTCCGCTTGGAGCTCGAATCGCACCTTCTTGGCGCCCGTCATAGGGTCAGTGGAGTCGAACTCGAGCCAATTTCCGCCGACGCTGACGCCATCCGATTCACCCTGGTTCGGAGACATTGCGCCCCTCTGGGCACAAGCCGACGCTACCCACGTGAAAAGCACTAAGAAGAAGACAACCGCTTTCCCGGCAAAGCCGGAGCGAACCGATTTGTAGGAATCTTCCAAGATTTCCTCCCGACAATTTGCTACTCAAGTATATGGAACCCCAAAACTTGCGAAAAGTTGTATGCGAGGCACGCTGCGGAGGGCGAAATTTGGCCTCCCAGAAGCCCCAAGTGACACCAGAACAGCGTAGGCTTCCCAGGTCAGGCTGCGAATCTCCATGTTCGTTGGCGGGAGCCGGAGCCAACCCTCCGAACCTACTCCCTGCTGACGAGAGACGGGTCACTTCGTGAGCGAGGCCGGCTCCGCCATGTGACATAGACTGTCGGACACGGGAGGCTGGTTAATCACCAGCCAGTACAGTCCAACTTTTTTGATAGTGTCCCGAAACTGCTCGAAGGCGACCGGTTTTTGAATGTAGCTGTTGGCTCCAAGTCCGTAGCCTTTGACCAAGTCACGCTCCTCCTTGGAGGAAGTCAGGATCACCACGGGAATGGTCCGGGTGCGCGGATCTGCCTTGAGCCGCTTGAGGACTTCCATCCCGTCCACTTTGGGCAGCTTCAGGTCCAGCAAAATCAGTTTCGGCGGGTGCCCACCGGAGCGCTCGGCATGGATGCCATTGCAAAAAAGGAGCTCCAGGGCCTCTTCGCCATCGCGCGCCACGTGAATGTTGTTGGCCAGGTTTTCTTTACGCAGGGCGTGCAGGGTCAGCTCCACATCATCCGGATTATCTTCTACCAGTAGAATCTCGATCTGTCGCTGGGTCATGCTGGATCTCCTATTTTCGCCGTTTTCGCTTTGAGTTCGTTTTTCTCGGAAGCTCTGAGGGTGAAATAAAAAGTTGCGCCCTTGTCCAGTTCGGCCTCTGCCCAGATGCGGCCGCCGTGCTTCTGAATAATGCGCTGGACGGTGGCCAGGCCCACGCCGTGCCTTCGAAGTCTTCCGGGCGGTGCAGGCGCTGAAAGACCCCGAACAATTTGTCGGCATATTTCATACTGAATCCCACTCCGTTGTCGCGGACATAGATAACGGTCTCGCCCTTCTCCTCGCGCTGCTCGACTTCAATGACGGCCTGCGCTCGCGGGCGCGTGAATTTGAGAGCATTGGAGAGCAGGTTCTGAAAGACCTGCTTCGTCAGTCCGGGATCGCATTCCACGTAGGGCAGGTCGCCGATCTTCCACTCCACCTGGCGATCGGCGAAGTCCGCTTTCAGGCCGCTGATCACCTCTTCAATGACCGACTTGAGTCCGGCGCCCTGCAAGCTAAGGTCGCGGCGCCCTGCCCGCGCCAGGTTGAGCAGATCATCCACCAGTTGCCCCATGCGGCGCGTCCCCTCTTCGATCCGCTGGAGATTTCCTCGACACTTATTCAGAGCCTCCTTAGGAATGCTCTGATTAAGTCCATGGGGTCCTCTGTACCTCTGTGGTTGCGCTTTTTGCCGACACCTAATCAGAGCCTCGCTAGCGCTTCCTCGACACCAGAAACCGCGCCAATTCCTTCAGCGTGGTAGCGCGCTCGCCAAACTTATCAAGTTGCGCGCACGCCTGCTCCACCAGAGCATCGGCTTTCCGGGTAGATTCCTCGATGCCGAACAATGCAGGGTATGTCGCTTTCTCCGCCGCCGTGTCCTTGCCCGCAGTCTTGCCCAGTTGTTCGGAGGTTTGCGTCACATCGAGCACGTCATCGACGATCTGGAACGCGAGGCCGATCGACTGACCATAGATCCGCAGCCGGTCGATCTCCGCGGAGCTCGCCGGGGCATACATTCCTCCGCTGACGACGCTGGCTGTGATGAGCGCAGCGGTCTTCGAGCGGTGAATATATTCGAGCGTGGCCAGGTCGGGCTTTTTGTGCTCAGCTTCAAGATCGACGACCTGTCCACCGATCATGCCGTCGATGGTGCCCGTGGCATGCGCGATCTCGCGAATGATCGCAACTCGCGCCTCGGCCGGACAGTTCAGTTGCGCGAGCACTTCATAAGCCTGCGTCTGCAGGGCATCACCAGCGAGGATGGCGATCGCCTCTCCGAATGCTTTGTGGCAGGTTGGACGTCCGCGGCGGAGGTCGTCGTTGTCGAGCGCGGGCAGGTCGTCGTGAATCAGCGAATAGGTGTGCAGCATTTCAAGCGCTGCGCCCAGTTCTTCAATCCCGGCGGGCAGCGCTCCGGCGGGCGACGCTGCTTTGCTCATCGTCATTCGCCCGGTTTCCATGCAGAGGATCGGTCGCAGGCGCTTGCCGCCGGCGAACACGCTGTGCCGCATGGCCTGATGGATAGAGGCCGGATGCTGAGTCGCCGAAGGGAGAAGGCGTTCAAGGGCGGCGTCGGCGGCCGCGCGTCCCTGCTCTAGAACCTCTTTAAGCATCGCACCGCAGTATAACAATTGGGTAGTGTGCCAGTTTGAATCAAACTGACACACTACCATCAACGCGCGCCCCGGAGGTACCACTAGCACGAGCCCCGGAGGGGCGTCTGATAATAGCCCGGCGCTTCAGCGCCGGGAACACGGCATCGTTGGCGATGTAGTCCCGGAGGGACAACTGAGTGCGTGGCACACATTCACTTAGTCCTTCGCGAGAGCTTGTGCCTGCATTCTGCGCTCCAAGCTATGCTCATCGATTCACCACAAATTGCATGTTCACCGATCACTGCGATCGGGTCTCTTATTTGTGGCACCAACATAAGGACTGATGGGCCACACCTACATTTCCGCCCTCTTCCACTGCGTCTTCTCAACCAAGGGCCGCCGGGGCATCATTCCGACCGTGAAGCAAGCCGACCTTTGGGCATATCTCGGCGGCATCGCGCGCAAAAATAGTTTCAAGGCTCTCGCGGTCGGCGGCACCGATAACCACGTCCACGTATTGGTTTCGCTTCCTTCCACCATGGCATTTGCGAAGGCTGTGCAGCTTCTCAAATGCGGTTCGTCCAAATGGATGAATGATTCCGGCGCGACCGGTTTCGCGTGGCAGGAGGGCTATGGTGGGTTTTCGGTTGGCATCTCACAGCAGGCTGACACGATTGGCTGCATTCATTCCCAGGCCGAGCACCATCACAAGCGCGGATTTGACGAGGAATTCCGGGCATTTCTCAAGAAACACGGAATCGAGTACGATCCCGCTCATGTCATGGGGTGATTTCAGCCGTCCCTCCGGGACTGAATCTCGCCGTCCGCACTTTTCCCGGCGTTGAAACGCCGGGCTATTATCAATCGCCCCTTCGGGGCTGTTGCGCAATGAATCCGTTCCTCGGAGAAATGAAAAAGGACGCCCGCAGGCGTCCTTTTCTGCCAAATGATCGTTTCAGGCTGCCGCGCGATGCGCGCGCCCGCGCAACACCGAGCGTACGACTTCATCATTGCGCGGTTCACATACGTCATCCGCGCCCTGGTTCATTGCTTCCGTCCATAGTCCTTCGTCCGCCAGACGATGTGTGGCCACGATACGAAGGGACGGGAACTCCTTATGCAAACGCCCGACTTCGTCCGAGCGTGAGGTTTCGAGGTCCAGCACCAGGACGTCGGCATGATGCCAGGCTATGGCCGATTGAATTTCTTCGTACTTGCTTACCCGATTCACGGGACCAAAATATTGGGAAAGACTGACCGCCAGGGCTTGAGCAGTTCTGGGGTCATTGTGATAGATAACCAGGCTGAGTGGTTCCATAAATCCCCCCTTGAATTCACCGCCGTAGCGGTGGGGCCTTTGGCTGCGACAGCAAGCTGCTACCACAGGCGTTCTCAAATCCGAGCGCGAAACAGCGTTACTTTCGCAACGCCTTCTCGGTCGGGGGCTCGAACGGTTCAGTTTGGAGCTTTCCGTTCTGTTTTAACAGAATCTCAACTTTTCCTTCCGCTTCCTCCAATTGTTTCCGGCAAGTCGCGGAAAGCTGCATGCCTTCTTCGAAGAGAGTTAGAGATTTCTCCAGTGGAACCTCCCCTTTTTCCAGCTCCAGGACGATCTTCTCTAACCGCTCGAGGCATTCCTCAAACTTCACCAATCCATTTTGCTCCTGTCTATATTGTAATGCCGTTTCGGGCGCGAAATGTCCAGCAAAATCTCGCGAAGTTTGTAATTTCTTGGGCACTGGCTTTCCCGAAAGGAAACTCAACTTCCACTGTGGCGAAATTAAGCGCCGTAACGAAATTAAACTGAGGTCGTGCGGTTCGAGCCAAGCGCCTCCAAAACATCCACTGCGGAGGTATAGCGGCTTAGAGGAGCGCTGATCTGCGCACCCTGCACGCGATCCCGCACCGCCCTCAGCATCTCGCGTGCGATTGCCACGCCTTCCTCACGGGCCGCCTCGGGAGTCGCTGCCTTCGTCATTCGGGTCAAAATTTCATCTGGCACTGAAACGCGCAGCTCGTTCTTCATGAACTCCGCATTGCGCGCGCTTACCAGCGGCCAGATTCCGGCGACAACCGGGATGCGGCAATGCTCGATCCGCTTCAAGAAGTTCTCTAACAATCGCAGGTCAAATACCGGCTGCGTAACGACATATTCCGCCCCAGCCTGTACTTTGTATTCGAAGCGCTTGATCTCCTCATCCAAACTGGACAGACCCGGATTCGCTCCCACCCCAATCACGAAGCTGGTTCCGATGCCGATCGGGTTGCCGCCTAAATCCAACCCCCGGTTCAGGTTGTGGACGATATTTACGAGCCCGATGGAATCGACGTCAAACACCGCTGTGGCATCGGGATAGTTCCCCATCTTCGGCGGATCGCCGGTAATGCAGATCAAGTTATGGATTCCCGTAGCCGCTGCACCCAGAAGGTCCGACTGAATGCTCAACACATTCCGGTCGCGGCAGGTGTAGTGCAAAATCGCCTCGATCCCAACCGCCTGTTGCATCAACAGCGACAGGGCCTGGTTGCTCATCCGGGCGGAGGCGCGGGGACTGTCCGGGATGTTCACCGCATCCACGCCCACCGACTTGACGTACTTCGCACCCTCGATCTCCTTCTTGATGTCGATTCCCTTGGGCGGCACAATCTCGACCATGGTGATGAACTCACCAGCGGCGATCTTGGCGCCCAGCCGGGAGCGCTCCGCCATGGGAATGCTGGCTGGAGCCAAAGGTGCCGCGGCAGAATGCACCACCTCGGACACCGCGGTCAGTCCGCGCGCTCCCTGCGCCCGCAAGGACGATTTCATCGCGCGAATGTGATCGGGCGTGGTGCCGCAGCATCCGCCCACCAATTGGACTCCCGCAGCCACGAATTTGCGGGTATAGCTCGCCATGTATTCCGGCGAGCAAAGATAGATATTTCGGCCCTCCACCGAGCGGGGCATACCGGCATTGGGCTGGGCGGCCAGGGGCAGGGAAGTCACGGCGCGCACGCGTTCGATGGCGTCCAGCATCGCCACCGGTCCCACACTGCAGTTGATGCCGGCGACGTCCACGTTCCATTCGGTCAAGCGCGCGCCAAACGCCTCGGGGTCCGAACCATCCAGGCAGTTCCCGTCTTCGTCGATAGTGACCTGGGCGACGATGGGAATTTTCGGGTCGACGTCGCGGCAGGCCAGCACCGCCTGATGCAACTCTTCCAGGTAGCCAAAGGTTTCAAGCATCAGCAGATCGACGCCGCCCTCGACCAGGGCTGCGATCTGTTCGCGAAACGAGGCACGGGCCTCTTCAAAGGAAGTCTTGCCCAGAGGTTCGATGCGAATCCCCAAAGGACCGATCGAGCCGGCCACCCAGACATCGAAACTCTTCGCGGCCTCGTGCGCCAGCCGGGCGCCGGCGACATTGATGTCTTTTACCTGGTCCGCCAAGGTATGGCGCCCAAGGCGAAAGCTGTTCGCGCCGAAGGTGTTGGTTTCGATGATCTCGGCTCCGGCTTGCAAATATTCATGGTGAACGCCGCGTATCAGGTCGGGCTGCGAAACATTCAGTTCGTCATAACAACGGTTGATGAAAATGCCCTTGGCATAGAGGAGCGTCCCCATGGCCCCATCGCAGAGCACGGGCGCCCGCTGCAATCGTTCCTTGAAGTTCTGTGGCATCTTCCTGAGAATACAGGAAGGCGGCCGGATCTGGCATCTGCGCGGCTCATGCCGCTCACTTCTCCGAGATTCTTGCACTTTCCCCGGCGCGGGACCGAATCGAGCAATTCACCTTTGTTATAATCCCTGTTCTCGCATCCAAGAGATTATCCGACACAAGGCTGGGGTCCCAGGTTTGAGAAAGCTCCTGATTCGCCTATCTTTCCTTCTGCCTGTCATCTTGCTATTGGCAGGCTGCGGCGGCAGTTCGTCCTCCTCTGGCACCAAGACGAGCGGTCTCGCATACCGTGCGTTCCTCTCCAACTTCGTTGGTTCCGGCGTCGCGCCAGCTGGCGTTTACATCGTCAATGCGGATAAGGACGTGCGTCCGCTTGGCTTGGCACCGATTGGTGCGGGTAATACTCCCGGAATCATGGTTGTCACCCCAAACCGGGCTCAAACCCTGGTTTACAGCGGGAACAATCTCCAGTCTTCCGACAACCAGTTCAGCATCATTAATAACGCGGGGGAATCCAATGCCGCGCACGGGACCCTGCCCGGTGCCACCGAAAGCTTTGTCGTCTCCCCGGACAGTACGACGGCATATGTTGCCGTGCCGACAGCCCCGGTAGTTGGTCAGTCGCAGGGCGCCATCGAGGTTGTCAGCCTCGGTTCCGGCACGATTACGGGTGAGATCGACATTCCGTCGGTCCATTATCTTTCCATCAGCAATGGCGGCAACCGGATTCTGGCGTTTAGTTCGAATTCCGATTCGGTTGCCGTGGTGACGCCTTCCAACCTGGGAACGCAAAATCCGGTTGTCACTTATGTCGGGGGATTTGACCGCCCCGTTCAGGCCTTTTTCAGCAGCGACGATACCACCGCTTACGTGGTGAATTGCGGCGCCGAGTGCGGCGGCGTTCAGGCTAGCATTCAACAACTTGACATGACTACTGGTACGCTCGGCTCCTATGGCGCGGTCTGCGCCACCGACGCGACCCAGGGCCCGCAGTGCGCTGCCACAGTGGCCTTATTGAACGGCTCAACGATGTACCTTGCAGGCACGCCCTACACCGGCGGTTCCACCGGCGCTCCCTCGTTTACTTGCAGCGGTGCGCAAGGCGAAACGCTTACCTGCGGAATGCTAACGATCTTTGACCTGAGCAGCATGGCCGCCACGAACGCGACGCCGATTGCCATTACCGACGGCTACCACAACCGCATCGCCATGGGGGCCAACGGACAGCTCTTCATCGGTGCCAGAACATGCACTGAGATCATTCCTCCTCAGCCTCCGCCGCCGGGTGCTGAAGTCCGCGGCTGCCTTTCCATCTACAACACGCAGAACGTTGCGGTGGGAAGCATTCAGCCCAGTGCCGTTGTGATCCCTCCCGCGAACGGAGAGGTCACCGGTATCCAGCCCATTGCTCAACGCACAGTCGTCTATGTGGTCCAGGGAGGGTTGCTCAACATCTACGACACCACAATTGACGCCTTGGAATACAACCCCAACGATCCGAATAACCCTGGCGAGATCTTCGGCCTCGTCGGCTATTTCTACGATGTCAAAACCGTGGATTTTTGATTGTAGCGCCGGCATCCTGCCGGCGGTCCCGAGGGCGTCCTCGCCCTGGGCGCGGCCGAGACGGGCCCGAGCCCGACACACGCACAACCGCCGAAAGCACCCACGACCACAATTCTTACCGCGGCACCAGCGTCATCTCATGTGCGCGGTGCTTCTCGACCGCTGTCGCCGAGAACGGAAACACAAACGTCGAGCCGCCATACCACGCTGCCCACTGGTCCATATAGTGCGGGCTGAGAAAGACTCCGCTTTCCCCAGTCACCAGATTGAGCGTGCTCTCGTCCAAGTTGGCGAAGTTCCAGGTCGCGCGCTCGGACGCGCCAAAATTGCGTCCCACGGCCTTGACCGTGTACGTGTTGCCGCTCAGCGCATGCCTCCCCGGACCCGTAGAGCGCCCGATTAGCGGTAACTCGTTCAGCACCGGATGCTCGATCTCCACCGGATAATTTTCGCCCCACTTCCATTTCGTCAGGTCGGAAGGAACTCCTGGCTGCTTCAGCGCATTCTCCATGGCGGCCGTCAGCAGTGCGCCGTAATCGGCGTAGCCTTGCGGCAGCCAGCGTGCCGGCTGCTTGCTGAGCACGTTTTCAAGCCAGACCGTTGCCATGCCCCATTGATAACTCTTCCAACTCAAGGAACCGGTCTTCTTCGCGATCGCCGCGTTGGGTGCTGCACTTGGCCCAGAGCCTTTCAACGAATTATCTTCCGCTGCACCCAGCTTAGGCTCGAGCAGCAAACGATCCAGTTCATAACGCGCCTTCGTCTCAATGGTCGGCGCAGCCGAGTCTGCCGACATCCGTCCATCCCAGTCGCGCAGAATGTCCGCGGCTCGCTTGGCCCGTTCGGAAACGTTCGGCGCATGATCGAGCGCGTACACGAACTTATCGGCGCAGAACCGGTCATAGCTAGACGACACGTCCATCTCGAGCGCCAGCATGTCCGCGGGTGAAAACTTCTTTCCGGACTCCAGCACCCGGTAGATGCGGTCCGTCCGCCACGGCGTTTCCCATTCGGTGCTGATCGAATACTTATAGTTGTCGGGAGTGATGCGCCCGTTGGCCGTTGCCAGGATTCCTGTCGGCGGATTGTACACATGCGGCATCTCGTCGAACGGAATAAAGCCCTTCCACTCGTGCGCGTCGTCGCTGCCACTCACCGGCAGGCTGCCATCGCCCGCGGTGCGAATTGGCACCTGCCCGGTTGCCTGATATCCGATATTTCCGTCAACGTCGGCGTACATCACATTCTGTCCCGGCGCGAGAAACATGGAAAACGCTTTGCGGAACGCGTCCCAGTTTTGTGCCGAGTCCACATCGAAAAGCGTCAGGCCCATGCCGTCATAGAGCGTCCAGCGCAGCGCGATCTTGCGCGTCTCGCCCGGAATCAACTCCGTGATAATCGGCCCATGCCGCGTCGTCACCACATCCAGCGTCACATCTGGCTTGCCCTTGACGTGAATAATTTCCTGCCGATGCTGTGGCGCCACCCAGCCCTTGGGAGTCCTGTATTGTCCCTGCGCGTTGAACTCTTCGATGAAGTCGTCTTCGACGGTTGGCCCCACGTTGGTGAACCCCCAGCCGATGCGCTGGTTATGGCCCACAACCACGAAGGGCACGCCCGGCAGCGTGACCCCGGCAACGTCGAAGTCCCCGCTTTTCAAGTGCGCTTCAAACCAGAGGTTCGGCATCTCGTGGTCAAGATGCATATCGTTCGAAAGCAGCGGTTTTCCTGTGGTGGTGTGCTGTCCCGAAACCACCCAGTTGTTTGAGCCCGGCCGGAACGGGTCCGCGTCTTGTTCGCTCGTAATAATGGCCGATGACGGCGCCGTGGCAGACGGGTACACCGAAGTGATCTTGGTCGCTCCGCCTTGTGGTTCGACTTCCTCCTCGTCGTCCTCGTTATCACCGTCGGCCGAGGGTTCCTGATCCATTCCCCGCCGCACATCGGTTGGCGGACGGTCCCGCCACGAAGAATTCACATACAGATCCGCGGTAAGTTCCGGACCGATCTTCGCCAGCACTTTCTCTCGCGTCAGCGCCCGCGCGTAGCTGTAGTGATTCAGGTCCTGCACCATGCGCGCTCCGACCAGAAGGGAATCGGTCACTGTCCAAGGGCGCGGTTGGTACTTCAGCAGCCGGAATTCCAGCGGCAAACGATCACGGTGCGATTCGAGAAACGCATTTACGCCCCGCGTGTAAGCCTCAAAATACGAGCGATCGCGCGCGGAGATGTTTTTTCCGGCAGCCTCGGCCACCACGCGCAAGCCCAGAATCCGTTGCTCGCGATCCATCTTCAACGTGTCTTCGCCGATGATTTCGGAGAGTTCGCCCGCGGCAGCCCGCCGCAGAATGTCCATCTGCCACAGCCGGTCCTGCGCGGTGACGTAGCCCTGAGCAAAGAACAGATCTTCGAGCGTGGCGGCCTCAATCGTCGGAACGCCCTGCTCATCGCGCACGACCCGCACCTTCGAGGAAAGCCCCGGCGCCACAACCGTGCCATCCACTTGCGGCAGCGCCAAGTGCGCGATCCACCACCCCCATGCCGCAACACCGACAATAGTGAGCAGCACCACCAGAAATACAATCAAAACGATCCGGCCCACCCAACTTTTGGAGTGGACCTCAGGGAGCGAAGCAGTGACCGACATTGTTTTTCGATTGTAGGGGCGCGTTGGGCTAGTGACAACCGTCTCGAACATCGACTCAGAGTCGCGCTCCTGAAGGCAGCCGGATTCTTCAGCTTTCCAGCCCCAGACGGCCCACCTCTCCTACCTGGGTTCCTGTACTGTGAATTTCTTTTCTCGCAACCTTAACCTTGCTGTCACCTGCGCGTAACCGTCGCACCGCTAACGTAACGACTGCTGTTGTACATCCCCAGGAGGAAAGATCATGTCGTTTTCGAACTACCTGGCAAAGGCCAGACAGCACGTCGTGGTTGGCACGAGCGTCTTAGCGCTTGTTGCTAATTTAGGAGCGCCGGTTCCGGCAGCTGCTCAGCAAACTCACACCAAGTCTCCCGTCAAGCACGTAATTGTGATCATCGGCGAGAATCGCACCTTCGACCACATCTTTGCCACCTACAAACCAAAATCCGGGGAAACAGTATCCAACCTGCTCTCTAAGGGCATCGTGAAATCCGACGGAACCCCCGGACCGAACTATTCGCTCTCGGTGCAAAACAGCGCGGTCGACACGGGCGCCTACTCCAACAGTCCGGGCCAAAAAACCGCGTACACGAACAATCCTCCCGTGGTCACGGGCGGTCCCGAGGTCGCTTATGGCCAACAGCTCCTCGCGGCCGGAATCATCACCAAACCCTACCAGATCGAGCCCGGCTTCTTGCCCAACAACTATTACAAGTTCCTGATGACCGGAGGCACCGGCCTCAGCGACGCCTACACCGGGCCCGACACACGCATTCCCAACGTGCTCGATTTGCCGCCTGGCGTTTTCCAACTCACGCCCGGCGTTCCCTACGACTCTTATGCCGACAGCCCGGTGCACCGTTTCTACGAGATGTGGCAGCAGGAAGATTGCAACGCGACTTACGCTACGGCCAGCAATCCGAGCGGCTGCCTGGCTGATCTGTTCCCGTGGGTGGAAGTCACTATCGGCGCGGGAAGCAACGCTCTGCCCCAGCCCAGCCCGTTCACCACCTACACCACGGGTGAGGGCTCCACCTCAATGGAGTTCTACAACATGCAGCACGGCGATGCTCCCTACCTGAGGCATCTGGCCGACACCTACACCATGAGCGACAACTATCACCAGGCCGCCATGGGCGGTACCGGGCTCAATCACATCATGTTTGGTTTCGCCGATGCCATCTGGTACAGCGATGGCAACGGCAACCCGCAGACTCCAATTCAGGCGCAGATTGAAGATCCCGATGCGCAGCCCGGCACCAACAACTGGTACGTCGAGGATGGATACGGAGGCTATGACTCCAAGACCGGACCCTACGGCGGCGGCAGCTACAGCGCTTGCGCTGACACCACGCAGCCCGGCGTGCCCGCGGTCGTGAACTACCTGCAGTCGCTGCCCAAGCCGATCAAACCAAATTGCGACGCCGGACACTATTACCTGCTGAACAACTACAACCCCGGCTACAACGCGGATGGAACGCTGGCTGTCAACGACGACAATGCCTACGCATCGTTCACCATCCCGCCCACCTCGGTGCGCCACATCGGCGATGCGCTGATGGAAGCGAACGTCTCCTTCAAGTACTACGGAGACGGTTGGAACCTTAATCTCAACGATCCCAATTACAACAATGTACTTGATGCCTACTGCAACATTTGCAACCCGTTTCAGTACGCGAGCGACATCATGACCAATGGCACGCTGCGCGAAGAGCACATCCAGGATCTGGCCAATTTCTATGAAGACGTCAAGGCCAGCGAACTGCCTGCAGTCTCAATCATCAAGCCCAGCGGATTTGTCGACGGTCACCCGGCCTCCTCGAAACTCGACTTGTTTGAAGGCTTCGTGAAGCAGGTCGTAACGGCGGTTCAGGCCAATCCGGAAACCTGGGCGAGCACCGCGATCTTCGTCACCTTTGACGAGGGTGGTGGCTACTATGATTCCGGCTACATCCAACCCTTGGACTTTTTCGGCGACGGCACCCGCACTCCGCTGATCATCGTGTCTCCCTTCACACAGGGTGGACACATCAATCACAGCTATTCCGACCACGTTTCGCTGACCAAGTTCATCGAACGCAACTGGGGCCTCTCTCCGCTGACAGCCCGCAGTCGCGACAATTACCCCAACCCGAAGACGGCCAAGAACAACCCGTACGTGCCGACCAACAGCCCGGCCCTTGACGATTTGTTCGACGCCTTCAACTTCCACCCGTAACGCGCGATAACCAATCCGAAGGCTGGGGTGCCCCGTCCAAGCTTCGCTTGGGCGGGGATTTCCATTCCAGAGGAAAAAGCCGATCCGGGTTCCTGGGGCCGGCGTCCCGCCGGCTGTCCGATCGGCGTCTCGCCCGCCGCGCTGAGTCCGAAACATTGCCATGACGCATCAGTCCGGACGTGTCCCAATTTGCCTTTATTCACCACCGAGTCACAGAGAGAACCCCGAACCTTATAAGAACCAACAACGGAAGGTTTTGCCAAGCAGTTGGGTTTCTCTGCGTCTCTGTGACTCTGTGGTGAAAAACTAGATTAGGTCTCTACCATCGCCCGGGATGGCGTAACCCGATCTCCCCCAGTATCATTGTTTCCAATCGCAGATAGGAAGTTTCTGTTTCAATCTGCGCGCTTGCCCACATGCTACAGAAGCGAATTGACGATCAGCCCAGCATCTCGCGCGAGAGCATCCGCGAAGCCGAGGCTATTTTTCTGCAGCATCTCCGCCGCGTAGGCTTGAAGCAGACCGGGCAGCGCAACACGATCCTGCGCACGTTTCTCGAAACTCGCGAGCATCTCTCCACCGACGAACTGCACAGACTGGTCAAGAAGAAAGACGCAGGCATCGGATTTACCACCGTCTACCGGACGCTGAAGCTGTTGGCCGGTTGTGGACTGGCCAGTGAAGTCGCTTTTCATGACGGCATTGCGCGCTTCGAGCACCAATACAACCGCCGCAGCCATCACCACATGGTGTGCACCGAATGCGGCGCCTCGGTGGAATTTTTCTCGCCCCAGGTAGGAGAAATCGAGCAAGAGATCGGCCGCAAGCACCATTACCTGACCACCCGCCACACGTTTCAGATTTACGGTGTTTGCGATGACTGCCGAAAAGATGATTGCCGAAAAGGCGACACGGGGAAAGCCGACTTCCGAAGCGAAGACTCTCGTAAAGAAGATTTCCGAAAGAAGGTCAATGGACGTCGAATTGTCTAGTTTTCCGAGTATGCCCGAGGCTTCTCTGACGTGTCCGCACTGCGAGACCGCCATGCCGGCCAGCACAGCCTTCTGTCCAGCCTGCGGATGGTCGATGCAGCCGCTTCCTCCCGCCGACCGCGCCGTCGCAGTCCTCGCTTATTTCACTTTCATCCCGGCCGCGATACTGTTGTTCCTCCCGGCATTTCGCAGCCATCTCTTCGTCCGCTTTCATGCCTGGCAAAGCCTAATGATCTGGGGAGTGTTCGTCGTTCTGACGATCATCGGGATCTTCCTTTCGAACGTCGCCGCCGCCATGGTCTTTTTGCTGTTCGGCATCCTGGCTTCACTAGCCATGCTCTTCCTATGGATTGTTCTCTCGATCAAGGCGTGGCAGGGGGAGCGCTTCGAACTGCCGGTATTCGGTCCCATGGCCGGGCGGATGCGCTAATAAGAGCAGTGTCTTCACAGAATCAGCTATTCAGCGCATAACTTGCGGAGAATAAAGCATCCAATCACCGCATGCAGTCAGGGAGAAAAGCAGTATCAAACTTCCTCAGTTCTCCTCCATCCGGCGCATATTTCCGGTCCGCAAATACCGGCTGTGCCACCCCAGCGACTCCGTCAGCAGGTGTGGCGTATGTTTGCCATACGAAAGCCGTTCGGCCCGGTTGAGATAATCGAGCAGCAACGGTTTGTACTCTGGACTCGAGCACTTCTCGATGATCAGGTGTGCGCGCTGGCGCGGCGAAAGGCCACGCAGATCGGCCAATCCCTGTTCGGTGACTACCACCTGCA
>OCTA010002632.1_pt1 | contig 16203 bp, 16 predicted proteins | sample 1538991 | NCBI WGS metagenome assembly OCTA01 (sample SAMEA3539302, study PRJEB22396) | soil metagenome | biome: tundra; feature: field; material: soil | place: USA | collected 2010-05 | depth 0.15 m | reverse complement strand
GGCGACGCCGCGGCGCGCCAGTTCATGGGCTTCCTCATCGGCCACGGGTTCGGCTGGCGCGCGGTCTTTCAAGTCGCGGCGGGCACGCTGTTCGTCATCTTCATTGCGAATCTGCTGCTACTAAAGGAATCGCGCACGCAGATCGGCCTCGCGGAGCCGGAAGTGAATCCGCTGAACCTGTTCGGCGCGGAGGGCAGCGATCCGAAGCCATCCAGTCTGCGCGACTTGCTCGCGCCGCTGTTCCGCAGCCCGGCATTCTGGATAGTGTGCGCTCTGTCGCTCGGAACCACGCTCGTGCGCGAGACCTTTAATACCTGGACGCCCACTTACTTTAACCAGGTGGTGGGCTATAGTAAGGCTGAGGCCGCCGGAATGAGCGCGGTTTTCCCGCTGTTCGGCGGAGTTTCCGTGCTCCTCTCGGGTTTTTGGAGCGATCGCCTGGGCCGCGGCGGGCGCTCCGCCATCATGTTCTACAGCCTGCTGCTGAGCTCCTTCGCGCTGTTCGCGCTCGGCTCGTTGCGCGCGGGCGGTGGGCATGGATTGCCCACATTCCTGGTGGGCTTGGTCGGCTTCCTGGTCATAGGGCCGTATGCCTATCTGGCGGGCGCCATCGCTTTGGATTTCGGCGGCAAGCATGGCAGCGCGACATCCTCCGGCATCATCGATGGCGTCGGCTATTTGGGCGGCATACTCGCGGGCGACACCGTGGCGCGCATTTCGGTGAGCTTCGGCTGGACGGGAGCTTTCCTGGCGCTGGCGGGCGTCGCATTGCTATCGAGCGGTGCGGCCGCGCTGCTGTTTATCGGCCAGCGGCGGACTCCTGTGGCGCAAGGGGCGTAATCGTTATGCAAATCGGCGATCGAATCATCGAAATCTTCGAAGCCAAAGGTGGCGCGGCGTACTTCGGCGAGCCGGTCTCGCAACTGGAACACGCGTTGCAGGCCGCGTATCACGCAGCGCGCGACGATGCACCGGACTGGCTGGTGGTCGCGGCGCTGTTGCACGATATCGGCCACCTCCTGCATGACATGCCGGAGCATGTCGCGGATCTGGGCATCGACGCGCGGCATGAAGACCTGGGTCATGCCTGGCTGGCGCAGCATTTCGGTCCCGAAGTGACCGCGCCGGTGCGCATGCATGTGGACGCCAAGCGCTATCTCTGCGCGACGGACCCCGAATACTTAGGCCTACTTTCACCCGCGTCCGTCGAGAGCCTGCAACTGCAAGGCGGACCTTTCACCGACGCGGAAGCGCGCGCCTTCGAGCAACGTCCATTTGCGCGCGAAGCGGTGCGGCTGCGCCGTTGGGACGATTTGGCCAAGGTCCCCGGTATGCGCGTGCCGGGCCTGGAGCACTACCGTGCGACGATCGAGGCCGCGCGATTGCGCGCATTGTGGGAACGTTCCTGATCGAGACCTTCCGGCTGGATTCGGCTATCTGGATCTTTTATACTTATAACTGAATCGAGATTCGTTCAGGAGGTGTCCGTTGAATCGAAAAATGGTCATAGTCGTCGCGGCCGGACTGATACTCGGGTCACCCGCGGTGGGCCAGAAGCTACCGGAGAAAAGGCCTCAGGCGCCGGCCCTTCAACCCGCCAACGAGCTGGCCGATGCCATGGCCCGGCGTTTGAGCAACGATCTTCATGTGAAGACGGTCGTTGGCGAGCCCGTAAAGGTCGGCGCGCTCACTCTAATACCGATCATGATGATCGATGTCAGCTTCGGGGGTGGAGGCATGGTTGCTCCGGCGGGTCTGGCGGCCGCGGCTCCGCAAAACCCGGCGCCCGGCGTGGATGGGTTCTTCATGAGCGGCGAAGCCCGGCCCTTGGGATTCGTCGCGATCGGCAAGAAAGGGACCCGCTTCATCAGCGTCGCCAAGACGGCCGCCAAGTGAGGAGACCATCATGAGAACGATACGAAAATGTGGTCTATTGGTGGCCCTCCTCCTTCTCTTAGGGCAGCTTGCCAGAGCCCAGTCCCCTTTGGCCCAGCCGTTGGCGGATTTCGACAAGCTGGTGGCGCAATTGAAAATCGGCAGCGTGGTCGGCGAACCCATTCGAGTCGGCGACACCGCGGTGGTTCCCTTTGCCAAGATCAAGTTCGGGCTTGGCGCCGGCGAAGCCATGATGGGGTTCGGCGGCGGCATGGGCGGGAAGACCGTCCCGCTCGGAGTTCTGATCGTTGAGGGCGATGACGTTCGCGTGGAATTGTTCCCGGAGCAGGCAGAAGAACCCGCTGTTCTGCAGGAGCTGATACAGGCCATCCTGGAGCGCAAGGTGGTGATTATGGGTAACGGTCTGAACATCGGATCGACTTCCGGAACGATGCAGGAGCTCGCGGAACTCGCGCCGCTGATCCCGGGGATGATGGGACAAACCACATTCATGGGAAACGCGTTGAATTTTGGGCATCTGTCGGCGCCGGTCGCGGCCGCGTCTTCAGCCAGGAATGCGTCGCTCGACGAACTGAAGAAACTCTTCGACGCCGCCAAATATGCGGATGCCCTGGCCATGGCGGACGTGCTAGTCGCCAAGGACCCGAAAAGCGCCGGCGTCCATGTGTGGAAAGGCCGCATCATGGGCAGCCTGGCCCAGGGGAATCCGGTGGACAGGATGAAGTATGGAATGGGCGCCATGGAGGAATTCGAAAAGGCCCTGGCGCTCGATACGAATAACCCGGATGCGCATCTCGGCCGGGGCGTAGGCCGATTGATGGCCCCGTCCGGGTTCGGCGGGGACGTGGACGGCGCCATCGCGGATTTCGAGGCGGCCATCGCGAGGGAGCCATCGCCTAAAGCCTATTACTATCTCGGCGAGGCGCTAAAGAATAAGGGGTCGAACGACAAGGCCGCCGCGGCCTACAAGAAAGCGATCGAACTACAGCCGGGTTATCCGGAGGCGTCGAAGGCTTTGGCGGCGATGAAAAAGTAGACCAAGCAACAGGTCTGCTACCATAAATCAAATTGACCGGAACCGTCCCAGACGTACTCGCCCGTATTGTCGCTCACAAGCGGGAGCGTCCCTCGCCGGCTCCAAGTGTGCGTAAACAATGGGAGCGGCAGGCGGAACAGGCGCGCGCTGGGCGGCGGGATTTTCGGCGGGCGCTGGCCACGCGAGCACCGGCCATCATTGCCGAGATCAAGAAAGCCTCGCCCAGTAAAGGATTGCTGGCGCCGGATTTCGATCCTGCGCGGCTGGCCCAGCAATATGAAGCTGGAGGGACGGCGGCGCTTTCCGTGCTGACCGACGAAGCGTTTTTTCAGGGCAGCCTGGCGGACCTGGCGGCGGCGCGCGGCGTCTGCGCATTGCCGGTGCTGCGGAAGGATTTCACGCTCGACGAAAATGACGTGACGGAAGCGGCGGCTGGCGGCGCGGACGCCATCCTGCTGATTGCGGCCATCCTGGCCGCGGGCGAGATTCGCAGGTTGGCGGAGATGGCGGCCGCCGGCTATGGGATGGCGGCGCTGGTCGAGGTGCACGACGAACGGGAACTGGCGAAGGCAATCGACGCGGGCGCTGGAATCGTCGGGGTCAACAACCGGGATCTGACCACGTTCGAGGTGACGCTCGAAACGTCGCTGCGTTTAGCGCCGCGCATCCCGCCAGGGGTGCTGAAGGTGAGCGAAAGCGGCATACGCTCCGCGCGGGATATCGAGCGGCTGCGCGCGGCGGGCTATCAAGCTTTCCTGGTGGGCGAGCACCTGATGAAATCGGCCGATCCGGCGGAGGCCCTGCGTGCGTTGGTGACGCCATGTTGGTGACGCTGGTGAAGATCTGCGGCATCACCAATCGCGAGGATGCGCTGGCGGCCATCGATGGAGGGGCGGCGGCGCTGGGCTTCAACTTTTACCCGCCAAGCCCGCGTTATATCGCACCGGACGAAGCGGCGGCCATCGCGGCTGGACTGCCGTCAGGTGTTTGGAAGGTGGGCGTCTTTGTGGACGAGTCCCCGGAGGCCGTGCTGCGGACCGCGGGGCAGGTGGGTTTGGATATCGCCCAATTGCACGGTAGCGAGCCGCCCGAGCAGTATCCGCAGGGCATCCGCGTGTGGAAGGCGATTCGGGTGCTCAGCAAGGCAGGCGAAACCGCCTGCCCCACCGTAGGGGCTGAAGCCGTGCTGTTGGATGGCCCGGCATCGGGACAGGTCTTCGATTGGGCGCGCGTTCCGCACGGCATCGCTAAGCTGATCCTGGCGGGGGGACTGGATGCGGGCAACGTGCGGGCGGCGATCGAGCAAGTGCATCCATGGGGCGTGGATGCGTGTTCGCAAATTGAAAGTTCGCCGGGACGCAAGGATCGTTTCAAGATGGCGGCGTTTCTGAAAGCCGCGCTGGCGGCATCGCGATGATGACTGCCCAACCAGACGCGGGCGGCCATTTCGGGCCCTACGGCGGCCGTTTCGTGCCGGAAGTCCTGATGGCGCCGCTCGAAGAATTGGAGAAGGCGTATCTGGAAGCGCGCAGCGATCCGGCGTTCCAGGCGGAATTGGGCGATCTGTTGCGGAATTACGCCGGCCGCCCCACGCCGCTGTACTTCGCGCGGCGGCTCACGGAACACTTGGGCGGCGCGCGGATCTACATCAAGCGCGAAGACCTGCTGCACACAGGCGCGCACAAGATCAACAACACGCTGGGGCAGGGACTGCTGGCGCGGCGCATGGGCAAGCGGCGCATCATCGCCGAAACCGGCGCCGGACAGCACGGCGTCGCCACGGCTACGGTTTGCGCGCGGCTGGGCCTCGATTGCGTGGTCTACATGGGCGAGGAGGACATGCGCCGGCAGCGGCTCAACGTCTTCCGCATGCGCCTGCTGGGCGCGCAGGTGGTCCCGGTGACCACCGGCAGTCGCACGCTGAAGGACGCCATCAACGAAGCCATGCGCGACTGGGTGACAAACGTCGGCACCACCTATTATCTGCTGGGGTCGGCGCTGGGACCGCATCCTTATCCGGTAATGGTGCGCGATTTTCAGAAGGTGATCGGCGAGGAAGCCCGCCGCCAGATTTTGGAGACTGAGAAGCGCTTGCCGGACGCGGTCTTCGCCTGCGTGGGCGGAGGCAGCAATGCCATCGGCATTTTTCATGCGTTTGTGCCGGATGAAGCGGTGCGGCTGATCGGCGTGGAAGCCGGCGGCCGGGGATCGAATTTAGGCGAGCATGCGGCGCGCTTCCGGGGCGGGTCGCCGGGAGTGCTGCACGGCGCGCGCAGCTATCTGCTGCAGGACGAGGATGGCCAGGTCTCGCTGACTCATTCCGTTTCGGCGGGCCTGGACTACGCGCTGATCGGACCCGAGCACGCCTGGTTGCACGATCGGAACCGCGCGGAGTATGTGGCCGCCAGCGACGGCGAGGCGCTGGACGCCGCCCGCCTGCTGTGCCACATCGAAGGTCTGATTCCGGCGCTCGAATCGGCGCACGCGGTGGCCGAGGCGGTGCGGCGTGCGCCGGCGGCCCGCCACCAGATCTACATCGTGAATATGTCCGGACGAGGCGACAAGGACATCGATATTTATCGGGAAAACCTGAAGGAACTGGATGCCGGCTAAAGCTTCGCTCTACTATCCATCAGCTTCTCTGGTTGGCCTGCCATGTGGGGCAGGACTCCAGTCCTGCGGCCGGCGTCCACGCCGGCCCGTATTGACATGAACACCCGCATTGCTCTCCTGTTCGAAAACCTGAAGCGGAACGGGCGCAAAGGCCTGATTGCGTACCTCACCGCCGGCGACCCATCGCCCGAGCGCACGCCCGCGCTGGTGGAAGCGCTGGAGTACGGCGGCGCGGACCTGATCGAGCTGGGCGTGCCTTTTTCGGACCCCATCGCGGATGGTCCCGTCATCCAACGCGCGGGCCAGCGGGCGCTCCAAGCCGGCACGACGTTGCGCAAGGTGCTGGAGATCGCCGCGCAGATCCGCCGGCGGTCTGAGATTCCCCTGCTGCTGTTTACGTATCTGAACCCGGTGGTGCGCTATGGCCTGGATGCGCTGGCGCGCGATGCCGCGGCCTGCGGTATCGATGGCTGCCTGCTGACGGATGCCAGCGTGGAAGAAGCCGGCGACTACGTGGACGCCATGCGCCGGCACAACCTGGACACCGTGTTTCTGGCTGCGCCCACCTCGACCGAGCGGCGGCTGCGGCTGGTGGCGCGATACTCCACGGGCTTTGTCTATCTGGTTTCGCGCACCGGAGTGACCGGCGCGCGCGAATCGGTTTCCGATGCCGTCGGGCCGCTGGTCGCCGCCGTGCGCGCGGTGACGGATCTGCCGCTGGCGGTGGGATTCGGCATCTCGCGCCCAGAGCACGTGACGGAATTGGGACGGCAGGTGGAAGCCGTGGTGGTGGGCAGCGCCATTGTGAACGTGATTGAGCGCAATCGGGATAATACGTCCCTCGAAATTCAATTGGAATCTTTCGTGCGCGAGTTGAAGCATGGCTTCGATGTGCGGGCCGCGGAGGCGTTGTGACGCGTGAAGACGCGCTGCAGGCCCTGGAAGAGTATCGCGTATCAATCGACGCCCTGGATCTGCGCCTGCTCGAACTGCTGAACGAACGCACGCGCGTGGTGGAGCAAATTGGCCGCGTCAAGCGCGCCGCCAAGCTGCCCATCTACGAGCCGCGCCGCGAAGATCAGGTTTTCGAAAACATCACGACTCATAATGGCGGCCCGCTCACGCCGGACGCCGTCAAGCGCATCTTCGAACGCATCATCGACGAGATGCGCACCATCCAAAGAATTCGCATGGAAACCAGTACGGACGGAGATTCATAAATGTTAGTTGTCATGCAGCAGGGGGCCGCTGAGGCCCAGATTCAGGCGGTGATCGATCGCATGGTGGGCGAGGGCTACGACGTGCATCGCTCGACGGGCGTGATGCATACGGTGCTCGGCGGCGTGGGCGGCAAAGTGGATGTAGACCTCGAGGTTTTCGAGGTGATGGAGGGCGTGAAGGAGGCGCATCGCATTGCCTCGCCCTACAAGCTGGCCAGCCGGAATTTCAATCCCGGCGGAACGGTGGTGAAGGCCGGCGGGGTGTCCATCGGCGGTGAGCAGGTGGTAGTAATGGCCGGGCCGTGCAGCGTGGAGAGCCGCGAGCAGATCGATTGCGTGGCGGCGCAGGTGGCGCGCGCGGGGGCCCGCGTGATTCGCGGCGGCGCATTCAAACCGCGATCTTCGCCCTACAGCTTCCAAGGCTTGGGCGGCGAAGGTTTGCAAATGCTGCGCGCGGCGGCCGACCGCAACGGCCTGATAGTGGTGAGCGAGGTGATGGATCAGACCCAGATTCCGCTGGTGGCCGAGTATTCCGATATTCTGCAAGTGGGCGCGCGCAACATGCAGAACTTCAACCTGCTGCGCGAGCTGGGCAAGTTGCGCAAGCCGGTGCTGCTGAAGCGCGGTATCGCGGCGACCATTGAAGAGTTGCTGCTTTCCGCGGAGTATATTATGGCGGGCGGCAACTATGATGTGATCCTGTGCGAGCGCGGCATACGCACGTTTGAGACTTACACGCGCAACACCATGGATATCTCGGCCATTCCGGTGGTGAAGAAGCTTTCGCACTTGCCCATGGTGGCCGACCCCTCGCACGGCACGGGACGGCGCGACAAAGTTGCGCCCATGGCGCGCGCCGCGGTGGCCGCCGGCGCCGACGGACTGCTGATCGAAGTGCATCCCGATCCCGACCGCGCGTTGAGCGATGGCGCGCAATCGCTGCGGCCGGAGCAGTTTGAAGAGCTGATGGGGCAATTGCGCATGATCGCGCCGGCGGTGGGCCGGACGATCTGAGGCGGGCGCGCAGATGGAAACGGTCGCGATTGTTGGAGTAGGGCTGATCGGGGGATCGTTTGGCCTGGCGCTGAAGAAGGCGGGCTTCCGCGGCACGATCCTGGGCGTCAGCTCGGAAGCGGCGTTGCGCGCGGGGCTGGAGCGGGGCGCGGTCGACCGCGGCGCAACGCTCGATCAGGCCGCCCGTTCGGCGGACCTGCTGTATCTGGCGCAGCCCATCGGACGCATTCTGGACACGCTGCACCAGCTTGACCCGCTGGTGCGGCCCGGCGCGCTCATTACCGACGCGGGCAGCACCAAGCACGCCATCGTCACCGAGGCGCGCAAGCTGGTGCGGCGTTGCCAGTTCCTGGGAGGGCATCCGCTCGCCGGGAAGGAGAAACGCGGCGCGGCGGAAGCGGATGCGGATCTGTTCCGCGGCCGCACGTATGTGCTGACGCCCGCGGCGCCCGAGGAACTGCAGACGCCCGCGGCGCGCCCGTTCGTCGAGTGGCTGGGCCGCATCGGGGCGAAGACCGTGGTGCTGGGCGCGGCCGAGCACGACCGGCTGGTCTCGTTTACGTCGCACTTGCCGCAGCTTGCTTCGACCGCGCTGGCGGCCACGGTGGCGGAAAACCTGACCGCGCCGGAAGATTTGCAGGTGGCCGGACCGGGGTTGATCGACAGCACGCGCCTGGCGCTGAGCGCGTATGAGTTGTGGCGGGACATCCTGGCGACGAATACGGAGTCCATCGAGCAGGCGCTTACGGCGTATATCAACGAGCTGGAGCAGCTTCGCGAGAACCTGCGTACCAGGGGGGCGCGGGATGAGTTTGTGCGGGCGGCTGAGCTGGCGGGGCGGCTACGAAAAACGGTGTAGAATCGGGATAGAAGAGCGCGCTTATGCAGATCTTTCGATTGACCGGTGTTTGCTGGCACGAGGGTGAGGCGGTCGTTTCGAAATGCCCCGAACTCGGCGTGGCATCATGCGGCGACTCGGTCGAAGAAGCCATGACTAACCTGCGCGAGGCAGTGGAACTGTACCTGGAAAATGCACGGGAGCTCGGGCTGCTTGAGGATTTGGCATCGGCGGGCGCGGAGGTGCGATTCACCACCCAGTTTGAAGTCGCTCTTTCGTAACGGTCGAGATGGCGAAGATACCGTCTCTCTCCTCATCTGCGATTGTGCAAGCTTTGCGGAGAAAGGGCTTTCAAGATGCTCCGAAGAGGGGGAAGGGTAGCCACATAGCGTTGGTTGGTCGGGATGCGACTGGCCGTGTCCGGCTCGTAATTATCCCTCACCGGAAAGACGTCCCTGCGGGAACCCTGCATTCCATTTTGGACCAGGCTGGATTGACGAAAGCCGAGTTCTTGGAACTCCTTTGAGATAATACGCCGGCGAACGCGAAGGGTGTCCGAGGATCTGCGGGCGGCGAAGTTGGCCGCCCGCTTACGCACACGATAGAGCTATTGAAATAGTGTTGGGTCGAACACATCGAAATCGACCTGGAGCCCAGACAACTGCGCACCCGTGCAGCCGCTCTTGGTGCGGACCCCGATGTCGTATTGCTTGCCCGGGGCAATGCTCCAGCCATCGAAGGCGGTGAAGGGGGTTAGGCTCGGGATTCCGTCGCCACAGTGTGATCTGCCCGAAGAGTCGGAAAACCGGTTGTAGGAAGTGAACTCCCACAAGGCGTAAGCCTGTGCGTCTCCAGAACCACCGAACCCGCATACTGTTTGTCCGGCGTCCTGGTTGCAAACCGCGTCGCTTGCTGCCTTATGCCATGCTGTCTGGTTGGTGTAGATCACGGCTTTCTTTCCCGAACTGGTGATTTGCTGTAGAGCTTCGGCAATGATCGCAAGCCGGGCCGGGAGTGTCGCCGGATTGTAAGTTCCGTTCGCAAGGAGACTCTCCTCCTCGACATCGATGGCGATGAAGCTTACGCTGTTGAATGTGGCACTCCCAACACCACCCATCGCAGTGATTCCGGCACTAACCTGCTGATCGCCGGGCGCTGCAATTGCGTCCAATGCGATGAAGCAGTAAGCGGCGGTCTGAAAGCCCGCGTTTTGGAAGGCCTGCAACTCGGCCACGCTTGCGGAATTTGCCGATGTGCCTGCCGAGATCTCTCCCACCGCGTATTGGATACCCTCCCGCGCCATCTGGCTTAACTGAGTCGGAGTCGGCGAGTTGGCGCCCGAGAAATCCACCCCATTGCGAGTAGTCATCACCCAGAGGTCGGTCGGATCAGGAAGGACCATGAGGCGTTTCGACACGGCGTCGTATGCGCCGGACGGAGTTGAGGGAGGAGGAGAACCGGCTGAGCCGTTAGGGATCGTATTGACCCATGCTGGTGTGCCACCTATGTTGTCCTCGTTGGTCAACAGCCAGGTGTCATTATATTCGGTGCCTTCCGGATTAAACCCCAAACCGCCAAAGATAATCAGGCTATTGGTTGATGGGTCGTAGCCAAATTCGTCGTAGGTTCCGCGAGGCGCGGGTGCTGTCCCGGTTGGCGATACCTGCTGCCAGGCCGGCGTTCCACCCAGGCCGTTTGCGTGGGACAAAACCCATACGTCGTTCAGGGAGCCGCAGCAACCGCCAAAGATCGTCATCACATTGGTCGCCGGGTCATAGGCGGCGGCAAATTGTTCTCTGGGAGCCGGCAGGTTTCCGGTCGGTAAAAGCTGAATCCACTCAGCTTGGCCACCCAGGCCGTTGGCATTTGTAAGCACCCAGACGTCATTCGGAACGTCCATAATGCCGTTGTTGCCTCCGCCAAAGATCGTCATTCGGTTGGTATTTGGGTCATAGACTGCCTCCGGACCCTCGCGCGGCATCGGGAGCCCACCGGGCGCCGAAGGGTTGAGCTCAGTCCAGGTCGGAGTGCCTCCAAGGCCGTTGGCATTTGAGAGGACCCAGACATCGTTGAATCGCACCGGGTACTGTTCATTGTTGCCCTGTCCGCCGCCAAAGATGATCATGCGGTTGTGGGTTTGGTCGTACACAGCACTCTGGTTGATTCGGCCTGGAGGAAGGGTACCGGCAGGAGAGAGTTGCTGCCACTGCTGTGGCACTCCGCCGAGGCCATTGGCATTCCTGAGCACCCAAGTGTTGTTCAGCGAGGTGCAACAAGGGCTGCCGATAAAATCCCCAAAGAGGATAAGAGAGTTGCTGCCGGGATCATAAACAACTGTTTGACCCCAGCGCACAGGGCCACCCTGCGCAAGAGCAAAGTGGGACCAGGGTGAAGATTGGGCTTTGAGTGTAAGGCGCTGCCCGCTCAGGAGCAGTGCAATGGCGAAAAACATACGTGCGTTCGTAGACATCGGAATTCTCCTTTTTGCGGCCCACTCTAACCTCTGAGCCCGGCCGCGGCACTTATGTGTCCGTTCCAGGGTAGAATGGTTTGTCTGAGTTCGCACCGAGGAAGCGCTGAAGAAGCGCTGAGAAAGCGCTGAGGTGGTCACCAATACCCCAACTCCACCGGACTCTAGCGAAACGGCACCGCTTTTGTGCGTTGGCGAGTTCTGCCTGGATCTCAACCTCAGGTCGCTTTACCGTGGAGATGAAAAGGTCAAGATTACCGCCAAGCCATTCGCTACGCTTGAGTATCTCGTCAAGAACCGCCATCGGGTCGTGTCTAAAGCCGAGCTTCTCGAAAACGTCTGGGGCGGCCAACGGGAGATCAGCGCGGTCGAACACGTCATCGGACAGCTTCGGCGCGCTCTGGGAGACAATTTAGGCGAGACGCGGTACATCGAGACCGTGCCTGGGCAGGGCTACCGTCTCGTGGCGGAAGTGAGAGCCGCGGCGGTTGTCGAGAACACGCAGCCGGCCCCAATCGTTGAAACCACGGGCGCACGGGCGGCAGTGCAAACGCGCGGTCCCACTCTCTGGCACTTTCGCGTTGCCTGGGTCGCGTTCGGCGCCGTCGCGTTGTTAGGCGTGCTCATCGGCGCGCTCGTAGTGGTTCGGCATCTCGAGAATCCGGTCGTCCGCCGCGCCGTCATAAACGGAAGGACTTTGACGGCCATAGGAGCACTTGGCCACGTGCTCTGGACGAGGGAGCTGGACTGGCCCTGGATGGAGCGGCACCCAGGCGAAGACTCGGCTTGGCGCATCCAGATTGTTGATTTGAACGGGGACGGACTCCCCGAGGTACTGGTTGCCCCTCAGACTTCCCCCGACGAGGATCAACTCCTCTGTTTCTCTCCTCGTGGCAAGCTGCTCTGGCGCTACCGGGCGCAGATTCAAGCAAGATTCGGCACATGGGACGTGAGCGGTCCGTGGGTCTTTTGGCATATGCTGGTCGCTCCCGAGAAAGGTCCGAGGTCAGTCTATCTCTCCGTCGACCATCCGATTTGGTGGCCGGCCTTCCTCGTGCAGATTTCCGCTTCAGGCGAGTCGAGGCTCGTATTTGCGAGTTCTGGCAGCCTAAGGGCCTTGGGGCAACTGCGCATGGCGTCGGGTAACTACATCCTCGCTGCCGGCATCAACAACGAGTATCGGCAGGCATCCCTAGCGATACTACAGCAGGGCGGTCCGCCTGCAGCGTCCCCTCAGGGTGACGCGGTGAAATATCTCTGCAACCGCGGATGCCCGTCCGCAAAGCCGTACCGATATATCCTTTTCCCACGCTCTGAACTAAACATGGCCAGCGAAGAACCGTACAACTATGGCGGTCATATACGCTACCGAACCAATGGCGTGACCGTGGTGACGGACGAGCTGAGTTATGAGCGGCCGACGGTGACGGCATTCTATGACTTCTCCCAGGAGCTCAGGCTTGAGAGAGTTGCCTATGGCGACGGCTATCGTGAGGTTCACAAACGGTTCGAAAGGGAAGGCCGGATCAAGCACAGCTGGGAACAATGCCCCGAACGGAAGTCCCCGGCAATTCTGAGAATCTGCGATGAGAACGGCAACTGGAGCACCGTGTCGGTTCCACGTGTGCCGTGAACCGGTGGCCAAGCCGAAGCGCGACCGGATGGTTCCGTTGCCGCAGCTTCCTCCACCGTCGCTCCCGCAGAAACATACCGACACTCCTGGACGTCCATGTGGCCACACCGCATCCAAAGAAAGGCGCACGCGGGCGTAGTACAGCAGGGCAATTGGACAGCAGGACGAACAAGGCAGGTAGGCAGAGGGAGTAGGGTTACCCCCGCACGGCCCAGCGCACCATTTCGGACATTTTCGGCGTCTTGCCTTGCATCAGGATGGCGACGCGGAAGATACGGGCTGCCGCCACGACCATGACCAGCGTGAAGGCCAACACGCCCACCAAGCCCACCCAGGGCTGCCAAGCCGGTACGCCGCCGCCGGGCATGGCCTGCCGCAGCAGCATCAGCATGGGCGTGAAGGGCGGGAATAGCGACATGGCGGTCGAAATCGCGCCGTTCGGCTGCTGCATGACGAAGGTGAGCAGGAAGATAGGGATCATGACCGGGGCGAGCAGCAGAATGGCGAGTTGCTGAGCTTCCTGCGGGCTGCTGCAGCCCGCCCCCAACGCCGCGGCGAAGGAGCATAGGAAGACCACGTCGGCGATCAGGTAGACGTAAAACCAGGGGAACACCGCGAACGGCACCATGCCGGACAGCCCCATGCCCGAGAGCGCCAGAGTGCCGCCGATAATGTAGAACGCGGAACTGGTAAGCGAAGTGCCCAGCGCGCCCAGGACCTTGCCCATCATCAGCTCGAAGGGCGTCGCCAGCCCGAGCAACATTTCCACGATGCGCTGCGCCTTGTCCTCGGTCACGGCCGATAGCATCGGGCTGGATCCGACCATGACGATCATGCCCAACAGGAGCATGATGCCGAACGGCACGGCAAACTCGGCGAGCTCGTTCTTCTTGCCGGCCTCGCGAATTTCGCCGGTCTTAGGGTCGCGCGAGACCAAGCCGAATCTGTCCACTTTGACGCCGGCAAGAACATCGGAGAGACGGCTCTGGTCCACCCCGAGCCGGGCCAGGCGCACGCGCCGGACACCTTCGTTGATGGAGTCGGCGAGCCAGCGGCTGGCTTCGTCGAAGCCGCCGGCGTTGCTGTAGGTCGAGACCGGGCCGGGCTTGGAATCCTTGTCGTTTGTCGCTTGCAGGGTTGCCTGCGGGGTGGCATCGAGGACGGTGGAACCGATTTCGATGAATGCAAAGAGCTGCTCGTGGCGCACGCGTTCGGACAATGCCAGGCGCTGAAGCTTGGGGTCGGCGGCGGGCGGCAAGGTTTCGAAGACGTAGCGAGGCTGTACCTGGCGATGGGTGGTCTTATCGAACAGATCCTTCGGGTTCTTCTCCTGGGCGGCCTGAATCACGGCGGCGGCCACCACGCCGGTGCCGTCGACAATGGCGATGCGCCGCTCCTTGATATCCGGCTTGCTTTGCATGAGCGCTATGCTCAGAAAGCCGCCGCCAAACAGAAGCGGAACCACCACCAGTCCGATGATGAACGCCTTGGTGCGGATGGTGGCCAGGTAGTCGCGCTTGGCGATCAGCAGAATCCTATGCAACTTGCTCCTCCCCTGCCTCCGGGCCGGCAATGCGCACGAAGATGTCGTGCAGCGATGGTTTCATTATGGAAAAGCTGGTCACGCGGGTGCGCTCGATCAGGGTGCGCAGCACCTGCTGCGGGTCGCAGCCGCGCGCCATGCGCAGCTCCTGGACTTGGCCGAGATCGCGAATCCTTTCCACGTCCGGCAGGCCATCGAGAAACTGTATGCCACCTTCGGCCGCCACCCGGATGGTATCGTTTCCGTATCGATCCTGGATGGATGCGAGGGTGCCGTCGAGGACCTTCTTCCCGCGGAAGATCATGCAAATGTAGTCGCACATGTTCTCGGCCACCTGCATGTCGTGCGTGCTGAGGATCACGGTGACGCCGCCGCGGCGCAGTTCGAGAATCGCGGACTGGATGGTGTCGGCGCTCACCGGATCGAGCCCGCTGAAGGGCTCATCGAGGATCAGCAGCTTGGGCGCCGGAACCACCGCGGCAATGAACTGCACTTTCTGGCTCATGCCTTTGCTAAGCGCCTGCACTTTCTGCGACGCCCACTTCACCAGGTCGAGCTTCTTGAGCCAGCTCTCCACTTCGGCGGTGACCTTGCGGCCGCTGCGCAGCTCTCCGTAGAACTCCAGGAGCGGCTGCACGGCCATCTTACGATACAGCCCGCGTTCCTCGGGCAGGTAGCCGATCAGCTCGGAACGCGCGCCCAGCATCTGCTTGCCGAACACGCGGACATCGCCGCGGTCGGGATAGAAGATGCTGGCGATCATACGCATGGTAGTGGTTTTGCCGGAGCCGTTCGGTCCGATGAAACCGTACACCGAACCTGCGGGGACGGTGAGCGACAAGTCGTCGACGGCTGTTACGGCGCCGAACGTTTTTGTAACATTCGAGATTTGGACAGCGTCCATCGATCCGCAATCGTAGCAGGTTGCGGGCGCTATCATATAGCAGGAGGCTGGCGCGACCGGTGGGGCAACGAAGCATGACCAGACGCGCGCTAGCCAGGCTGTTGGGGTTAGCGCTGCTGCCGGCGATGCGGCGCGGCAGTGCGGGCGAGTTCAGCAAGGAGCGGCGGTATCGCGCGGACGCCCAAATCCTGGTGTTGTCGCTGCCGATTCTGCGCCGATCCGGGGTTGGAGGCGGGAGCGTTGTGTGGCGTGAATGGCGGGAGCCCGCCGGATTGAACCGGCTGCTGGAATTCACCGGCTACTCGAACCCCGAGCGCGCCGCCGGATTGAACCGGCTGGGGTTGATCCGGGAGACGTCCCGCGGCGAAGACCACGCGATTCGCGAGGCGAGCTACTTCGGCGTGATGACCGCGTCGCCCGAAGAGAGCGCGGAAGAGGCGCACAAGGCTCTCCACTCGACCGCCACCGAGGCCACGTACGCGGCCATCCATGGGCGCATCGCGGGCGGAAAGGTGGAAACCGCGACTGCGCTTTTCAGGGGACCGGCGCGGCTTTCCGCCGAGCGCCGGACCGAACTTTTCGCGCGCGCCGAGCAGGCCCTTTCCACGGCACCCAATAAGGCGCCCGAATTTCACGCCAATGGCCCCATTCCGGCCCTTTTTCTTCACGCGCTGGCGGAGGCGTTGCGCACTCCCGAGCGAGGGCAGACGCAATACGTGTATAACGGCCGGTTGTACCGGTTGTGGTTGCGGCATGCGGCCGATGCGCGCGCCGCTGCCTACTTCCGGGAGCGGGGAATTATCCGGGCAGGCGCGGGAGTGGTCCGGGTGGCCGGCAAAGTCAGGCGCGAAGCGGGCGGGAAGGAAACCGAATTCAGGTTGTGGATCGAAGAGGGAGCCGCGCAACCCGTGCCGCTGCGGATCGATTTCCAGCCAAAGGCGTATTTGCGGTTGGTGTTTGAGGCGGAGGCCTGATGGAGGAGTGGCGCACGCTTCAGCGCGAACGACCCTGCGGGTCGTCACCAATATCAGAAACC
>OCTA010002630.1_pt1 | contig 16205 bp, 16 predicted proteins | sample 1538991 | NCBI WGS metagenome assembly OCTA01 (sample SAMEA3539302, study PRJEB22396) | soil metagenome | biome: tundra; feature: field; material: soil | place: USA | collected 2010-05 | depth 0.15 m | reverse complement strand
CGCCGCCGAGGGCTTCTCGCTCGAGGGCCTGGAAGGCGTGCATTTCATTTCTCGCTCGCCGTGACCTGACACGCCGTGACCGTGGGGCGCAGCCTCTGGGGCTTGATCACGTCCTGACCACGTCCTGACCGAATCGGTCGGGACGTGATTCGCCTCGGGACGTGATTCGCCTCGGGACGTGATCCGCCTCAGCGATCGTCATATGCGCTCAGCTGAGCGGCCACCAGAGGGCTCACGTAGCGCACGCCGCGGGCCGCGCAGTGAACTGCCTCGGGCAGATCGGCGTCGGCCAGTTCCTTGCGCACGAATCCGATCGCGTCCGAGTCCAGGGCCTTGCGCGCCAGCAACGGGCTGTCCTGCATCGTGAGCACGACGATCTCGGTGGCAGGTACCTGCGTGCGCAGCCACCGGAGCGAATCGAGGCCCGGTTCTCCGAGCATGCCGAGGTCGAGCACCAGTACCCGCGGCTGCCGGTCAATTACGTACCCGACGCCGGTCTCCAAGTCGCCCGCTTCGGCGATCACCTCGATGTTGGGTTCGCCTTCCAGCCGCCGCCGGAGCGTGCGACGAATCGCCGCGTTATCGTCGGCCAGCACCACGCGGATCTTTTCGACCCTAACGCCGCCGTCGGACGGGCATTCGTCCGCCCGGGCGGAATGCGTATGAACCGTCATGGCTCAAATCTAGGACAGCCAAGGTCCGCCCGCCACCGGGCAACGCCGCCAAAGTCACGGGGACGAAGCACTACTACGCAGCGGACCCACCCGGATGCCCGTAATCAGGGATCATTGGCGACGTCACGCGTATGAAGCCGCAATCTCCCCGCCCGATGATCGAGTTGCCGGACTTGCCTTGGCCTCCTCAGGCGCTACCTTTGCGCCGGCTGGCGTCGCCACGGATACGGAGTCAATGATGGACCCAGCCACGCTCGGAATCCTGACCGTAGCTCGCAGCGTCCTGGACGACCTCGATCTCGAGGTGGTTCTTGAACATGTGCTCGCCTCGGCCCGGGACCTGACTGGCGCAAGGTTTGCGGCGCTCGGGGTACTGAGCGACAGCCGAACGGAGCTCGCGCGGTTCCTCTCGCTGGGGATCGACGACGCCACGCGACGGATCATCGGGCCGCTGCCGACCGGCCGCGGCGTGCTGGGTGAGCTGATCAGAAATCCGGCGCCGTTACGAATCGCCGACGTCGGCGGCCATCCGCACTCCTACGGCTTGCCGGCCGGACACCCGCCGATGAGGTCGTTTCTCGGGGTTCCGATCGTGGTGGCCGGACAGCCCTACGGCAACCTCTACCTGACCGAGAAGCAGGGCGCGGACGAGTTCGATGAGGAAGACGAGCAGGCGGCGACGCTGTTCGCGCAGTTCGCCGGCGTCGCGATCGACCACGCGCGCCGTTACACGGGCTCTGAGGAGCACCGCCGCGAGCTCCAGCAGACCGTGAGCGCGCTTGACGCGACGATCCAGATCGCTCGGGCCCTCGGCGGCCACACCGACCTGGGAGCGATCCTGGCGCTCGTGGCCAAGCGTGGCCGCGCGCTGGTGTCGGCCCGCGCGCTGGTGATCGAACTCCGGCGTGGGGACGAGCTGGAGGTCGCTGCCGGCGCCGGCGAGATCCCCGCCGACCTGATCGGCCGCCGCGTGAAGCTGAAGGACACTGTGGCCAGCGCCGCGCTGCGCTCGCGTCAGCCACAACGCCTGAGCGACGAGCTCAACCGTTCGCGCTTCGAGCAGCATGGGGCCGGGCAGCTGGGCCTGCGGGCCAAGGACGGGCTGGTGGTGCCGCTGATCTTCCGCAACGACTCCTACGGTGTGCTGGTCGCCTTGGACCAGGTCGACGGTGGCTTCACGGCCGAGCACGAGCGCCTGCTGGAGGCGTTTGCGGCCAGCGCGGCCACGGCGGTTGCCACGGCCCGCTCAGCGGCCGAGGACCGCCGGCGTCAGCGGCTCGCGGCCACCGAGGCCGAGCGCACGCGCTGGGCGCGTGAGCTCCACGATGAAACGCTGCAGGGTCTCGGCAACCTGCGTCTGGTGTTGGCCGCAGCGCAGCGAAGTGGTGGGCCCGAGGCGATGGCCGCGGCGGTGTCGCAGGCGATCGGCCAGCTGGAGTTCGATATCACCAACCTGCGCACGCTGATCACCGACCTGCGACCGGCGACGCTTGACCAGCTGGGCGCCGAGGCGGCGATCAGGGCTCTGGCCGAGCGGCTGACCCGCTCCGGCCTGGAGGTCGACGTGAGCGTCGATCTTGCCTACGAGCGGGGCCGCGCCAAAACGCGCCACACACCCGAGCTGGAAACCGCGGTGTACCGCATCGTGCAGGAGGCGCTGACCAACGCGACCAAGCACGGTCATGCCAAGCGGGCGATCATCGAGGTCACCGAGGACGACCGAACCGTGCACGCGACGATACGTGACGATGGCGCGGGATTTGACCCGACCCATGAGACGGAGGGTTTCGGGCTGCTGGGGATGCACGAGCGCGCCGATTTGCTCGGAGGGACGTTGGCGGTCGACTCGGCGCCCGGAAAGGGAGTCACCGTAACGGTCAGCTTCCCGGTGCATCGCCGCAAGAGCGGGCCTGCAGCTCCCCAGAAGGGCCCGCTCGATCGCGGCGCGCTTGGCTGAGCCCACCCCGCGGCCACTCGCTTCATCGAGGTTTCCGCGTCTGTCGATGTGGCGCACTACTGATGTGGGTCAGCGCGACAAGCTTCAAGCTCGTCACCCATGGGAGCAATCTTCAACCTAAATCACCCGGCGCATACGTTGCACTGGCACTTCATCAATCTCTCAGTCGCCAACGTGATCGTGATCTTGATCATGTTCGCCGTCTTCGCCCTGGCGATTGCGCTGCCGTTTCCTGGTCACGGCGCCAGGCATAGCGAATCATGAGCGTCGTTTCCCCCAAGCCGGAGGGCGAGCCCAAGAAATCATGGACGCTCGCTCTGCGCGAGCGGGCCGTCGACGCGCTGCCGCCTGAGAAGCTGCTGGCCGACCGCCAGCCGTCCTACGTCTCCTCATGGATCTACGTGTTCGGGGTGCTGTCGCTGGCCTCGCTGACGTCGCTTATCCTCTCCGGCTCGATCCTGGCGCTCAAGGGACCCGCCTGGTGGCATTACACCGGCATCGGGCACTTCTTCAACGGCCTCCACGTGTGGGGCGTCGAGCTGTTCTTCTTCTTCATGGTGATTCACCTCTGGGGTAAGTACTGGATGGCGGCTTGGCGCGGCGGCCGGACTCGCACCTGGGTCACCGGGGCAATCTGCTTTCTGATCGCGATCCCCTGCGCCCTGACCGGCTACGTCTCACAGCAGAACTTCGACGCCCAGTGGATCTCCACCCAGGCCAAGGATGCGATGAACTCCGCCGGTATCGGAGCCTTCTTCAACCTCATGAACTTCGGGCAGATGTACAGCTACCACGTGTTCCTGCTGCCCCTCGCCGTCGTCGCGATTGTCGTCGCCCACGTGCTGCTAGTCCGCCGCCACGGTGTCGTACCGCCGTTCCAGCTCGCTGAGCTGAGTGCTGGTGCCGGTGCCGCCGGCGCTGCGGTGACCGGAGGCGCAGACGGCGCCGCCCAAGCCGCGCCGGCAAGCGGTGCCGCGGTGACCACCGCCGCTCCAACCGGTCCGGTCGCTCCGACCACGGAGGACTCGCCATGAGCCGCCGTGAACGGCGCCGCGCCGAGAACGACGCAGCCCGCACGTGGACCGGAGGCTATCGTCCCTACGACCTGGTCAAAGAGTTCTCGATCGCGATCGGCGTCGTGCTGGCGCTGTGCGTGGTGCTGACGATCCTCTTCTCTTCAGCGGATGATCCCCCCAGCACGATCAGGTCGTGGTCGCGCTCCGACCAGGTCGATTTCGTGACCACGGCGGTGTCGGAGCTTGACGGCTCCAGCGGTACCGCCACGTACGGGCCGCCCTACAACCACAACGACGCCGGCCAGCACATCGCCTTCGTCTACCTGCAGAAGTGGTTCGGCGTCAGCCATCCGATCGACACGGCCAAGGACTTCGTCATCGCCCCCCTGCGCCTGATCCCGGGTCAGCCCACGCTGCAGAGCGACGTCTCGACATATCAGTCAGCTTCGGCCAAGGAGCAGACCGCCTGGACCACCGCCTACACCAATGCGTTGGCCAAGGCCAAGGTCGCGGCCAACGGCTCGATCTCGGTCCCGGCCGGCAACTACGGGCCACTGCCGACGATGATGAGCTCTCTGCTGACCTTCGCCCAGGGTGGCGGTCTGGACGGGGCGCTGCTGACCAGCAACCAGTTCTACCAGACCGACTACACCAAGTCGCTGATGTTCCTGGCCGACGGCGGCAACCTGGACAGTCGCGCCCAGGCGCAGCATCTGGCCGGTGACCAGTGGGGAATGATGAACGAGACCGGCAGCTACCCGGGTCAGGTGTGGCTGTGGCTTTACACCTTCTGGTATCAGATCAAGCCGTTCTCTACCTCGGCCAACGCCGACATCCTGGTGATGGCGATGATGGGCGTCCTGAGCTTCGCCTTCATCCTGGTCCCGCTGATCCCCGGCGTCAGCGATCTGCCCCGCCGGATCCCGATCTACAAGCTGATCTGGCGCGATCACTACCGCGGGCTGGCGAAGGTCTAGCCTTGGTGAATGCGACGGCCGGGCTGCTCGTCCGGCCGTCGGCTCGTCCGGCCGTCCTGTTTCAGACCTCGGACTCCAGTAGCCGCCTGACCGCGTCCAGCGTTCCGGTGACATCGTGTTCGAAGTCTCGATCGTGCACAGTAGTCAACGCCAGCGCGAGCTTGCAGCCGTCACCGTCGGGGTGGACCTCGAATGATCCGTGGTAATCGCTGTTCTTGACGCCCCACTCGATCCGCTTGCGGTCGGGATCGGTGTGCAGCCACGCCTCGCCGCGATGCGCTTGCCCGTCGTAGCGGGCCTCGACCTCGATCGTGTCTCCGTCAATTCGATGCACGGCGGTCAGCTGAGGAACGAAGTGAGCCAGGTTCTCGGCGTCGGCCAGGACGCTATAGACCCGATCGGGGCTGGCGGCAACGTGCTCGGAATGCTTGTACTTCATGGGTCTCCTATCGCGTCTGGGGTAGTTGGCGCAACGCTACCGATTGCTCAGGCAGCGCGAGTTCTCGGCTTCTCCGACCGAGGGTCAGTAAAGCTCCCCGATGGCCGTCGCCGGCGCCATGCCTACGCTGGTTGAATGTCGCTGTCATCCGCGCGCGTCGTCATCGCCGGCGGAGGCCCGGCGGCCGTCGAGGCCCTGCTCGCCTTGCGCGACCTGGCCGGCGATCGGGTCTCGCTGGAGCTGATCGCCCCCAACCGTGAGCTCGTCGTCCGCCCGTACGAGGTGCTGGCGCCCTTCCACGAGGGCCTCGAACACCGGTATCCCCTTGCCCGGATCGCGGCCGATCTCGACGTGGAGCTGGTGGTCGACGCGCTGGCCGGCGTCGACGCCGACGCTCAGCTGATCACGGTGGGCTCCGGCGAGCAGCGAGGCTACGACTCACTCATAATCGCGGTCGGCGCGCGCCTCGCCGCGCCGCTTCCTGGCGCGATCCCGTTCCGCGGTGCCCAGGACGCCGGCCGTCTGAAGGCTCTGCTGAGCGAATCCAAGGCCGGTCGCCACGCGCCCGTCGCTTTCGTCGTCTCCAGCGGTCACGTCTGGTCGCTGCCGTTGTATGAGGTTGCCTTGCACACCTCCCACTGGCTGCACAGCCGGGGGGTGACCGGCATCGCGCTGTCGCTCGTCAGCCCCGAACCAGAGCCGCTGGCGCTGTTCGGCGGGTCGGTCAGCCGAGAGGTTGCGACCCTCCTGGACGCCAACGGGATCGACTTTGTCACCGGGCACGCGCTCAGTCTCCACGCCGGGGGTCTCGTGCTGGCCGGAGGCGGGCATCTCAGCGCCGAGACCGTGATCTCGCTCCCGCGGCTCAGCGGCCCGCGCATCCTCGGTCTTCCCCAAGACCATGAGGGCTATCTCAAAACCGATCAGTTCGGCCGGGTGGTCGGTGTCGAGCGCGTATTCGCGGCGGGCGACGCCACGGCCTATCCAATCAAGCAGGGTGGGATCGCCACCCAGCACTCCGACGTTATCGCCGCGCGGCTGGCGGCCGAGCTCGGAGTCCCGGGGGCTGCGCCGGAGTTCCGTCCCGTGCTGCGAGCCGTGCTGACGGGAGGCCACGAGCCACGCTACCTGTATGCCGAGCTGGGCGAGCGCCTGCAACAGACCTCACGCGCTTCGCTGGAACCTCTGTGGCCGGAATCGAGCAAGCTGCTCGGTCGCTACCTGTCGCCCTATCTGGAAAGCCTCGACTCGGCGTCCTCCGCCCAGCGCGCCAGGAACGGCGCCACGTAGCGACCGGCGATCTTGGCCGGCGGCCACCACGGCGGTTCGTCGGCGATTTCTGTCTCGCCGCCTTGCGCCAGCTGACGGCGGACGTATAGCGAGCCCTGCCCGGTCAGAAGCGCCGCGCGCAGCACCGGCTCAAACGGTGCCGGGGTGACGTCCGCGCCGGCGCGCGCGGCGATATGGCTGGCGGCGGCGTCGGCCTGCTGCGTGGCCACGCCCCCTTGCTTGATGGCGAAATCGGTCACGTCCCCGACGGCGTAGATGCGGTCCTCGCCGCGCACCAGTCCGTATTCGTCGACCACGATGAAGTCGTCCTGATTGCGTGGCACCCCCGGAAGCGCTCGGCCCATGATCCCCGGTAGCGCGATCGCCGCATCGACCGACCGCGCGCGTCCAGCTTCGATCTTCAGGCGTCCGTCCTGATAGCCGCTGACCGGCCGGCCACATTCAAGCTCGACGCCGGCGAGGGCCAGCAGCGCCGTGACCCGCGCTGCAGCTTCGCTTCCCAGCACTTCCAGCGGCTCCCGCTCGGCCGTGATCACCGACAGCTCGGCGCTGCTGCCATGCCGGTTGACGAGCTCGGCGGTCAGCAGCGCCAGCTCGTAGGTCGCGATCGACCAGGCCACGCCGAACGGCGCCACGAACGAGAGCCGCATCGGCCTACCGGCGCGCAGGTCCTTCAGCAGCGCCGCGAACGCCTGATCGGCGCCGGGGGTCCCGACCGTCAACGCGCCCGGGACCAGCTCGCGTCGGCGCCCGCCGATCGCCACCACCAGCACGTCATAGTCGATCTGGCCCTGTTCCTCGCTGGTTATCTGGCGGGCGTCGGGATCGACCGCGTCCAGGCGGCCAGCGATGTGGGCGACACCGAGCTCGGCGGCAAGCTGTGACCAGGCCAGGTGCAGCGTGGCCCCGGGCTGGTACGGCTCGAGCACCGTCAGCGGCTGGTAGACGAATTCCTTACTGCCGGTGAGCACGGTGACTGCTACGTCGTCGGGGGCCACTGAGCGCAATGCGAGCACCGACTCCAGCGCCGCCACGCCACCGCCGGCGATCAGCACCCGCAGGCCCTTGATCGCCGAGTAGCCGCGAGCGTAATGCGTTTGCTCGCTAATACGATCTCTGCCCCGATCGTAGATTTGCCGGTTATCGACCACATCAGTGGCGATTACTGACGCGCGAGCGTATCTGCGGCCGATGTTGAGCCGAGGGGTAAGTTCATAACCTGGTTCACATGTCCTCAACTCTGTCCGGTGACCCCGCCACGGAAGGGCCCGTTATGTTGCGCGATGTGGAAGCCAAGTCCGGCACGGGTCCGATCACGATCGTGCTCGCCGACGACCACCGGGTGGTGCGGTCGGGGTTGCGGATGCTGCTCGAGGCCGAGGACCGCTTTGAGGTGCTCGCCGAGGCGGGCGACGTCAGCGCCACCGAGCAGAAGGTGCTCGGCTATCGCCCCCAGGTCCTGGTCCTGGACCTGAACATGGGGGGCGAGTCAAGTCTCGCTGCGATCCCGCGCCTGCGCAAGAACTGCCCTGAGACCCAGATCGTGGTCTTGACGATGCAGGACGATCCGGCGTTCGCGCGGGAGGCACTCCGCTCCGGTGCGCTTGGCTACGTCCTCAAGGAGGCCGCCGACGCCGAGCTCGTCAACGCCGTTGAGCTGGCGGCTCAGGGTCGCACCTATCTGAACCCGGAGCTGGGCGCGAAGCTAGCCGCCGAGCCCGCCGTGCCGGACGGCCGGCCTGACAACCTTTCCCCGCGTGAGATCGAGGTGCTCAAGCTGATCGCGCTCGGTCACACCAACAGCGAGATCGCGACCTCGCTGTTCTTGAGCGTGCGTACGGTCGAATCGCACCGCGCGCACATCCAGCAGAAGATCCGCCTCACCACGCGCGCGGAACTCGTGGCCTACGTGCGTGACCACGGCCTGCTGAGCTGATCAAGGAGTGACAGCCGGCCGGGACCGACGATGCATTACGCTCGCCGTGGACCTTGACCTTCGAGAAATGGCGCATCCATCACCGGGGCACGCGGCGCATGGCGAAGCTGGCTCTGACCGTCGCGTCCACAATGCTTCCCGGTTTGATCGGCGGCTCGCGGCCTTACTTTCAGGTCGTGGCGCCGGTCCTGAGCTGGGTCAACCAGGCCGAGCTCACCACGCTGAGCTCGGACAGGCCGTTCGCGTCCACCGATGTCTTCAACACACCGATCGCCGACAACCCGGCGATCGACCCCGACACCGCCCACTGGGTGACTCTGCTGGAGCGCGACGGGGCTGGGGCGAACCTCGCCAACAACCTGCAGTGGGGCATTCCTGTCTATCAGACGACCGCCTCGGACCCCGGCTATGCGCTCGCGGGGAGCGTCTACTACACAAGTCAATATTTTCTGATGCGCGTGCCCGGCACGGCGGTGGCCAACACCGGCGCCGACCAGCACCTCGTGGTTCTCGACAACGGCGTCGAGACGGACTTCTGGGGCTTCTCACGCTCGAGCAACGGGACGCCCCAGGCATGGTCGATCTGGCAGAGCTTCTGCGGCCCGTTCTCCAGCGCTGGTCAATGCCCGACGCAGTTCGGCAATGCCGGTGCCGCCAACGCGGCCCGGATCGCGCTGCTGGCGGGTCTCGTGCGTCCATCGGAGATCGCCGCTGGAAACATCCAGCACGCGCTCGCCTTCACGATTCCTCAGACTGCCCCCGGCTTTAGGGCCCCCGCACAGGGATCCGACGGGCGCACGCCGGACGCACGCCGGGCGGGATCCCCGAAGGAGCCCGAATTCAGCTTGACCCGACGTATCAGATCCCCGCCAACATGCCTCCGTGGATCGCGACCATCTGCCGCGCGCTGCAGCGCTACGGCGCGATCCTGACCGACTCCGGCGGCACGCTGGCCTTCTACGGATAGTCTCCGGTGACGGGCAGTTGGCCGGCCGGCGTCGGCGGCTCACTGGCAGGCATTCCGTGGTCGCGGATGCGGGTCATCGCCGGCTGAGCGCAAGAACTCCAGCGCACTCGGTCAGACGGCACGTCGACCGGATCCTCGAGGACCTGTAACGCGTTCGCGACGTCACGAACGGGACTCGGTGGCTTCGGGCGCGTCACAAGCCAACTGAACGCCTGGTGCAGCGTTCCGGAAGTCCTGAAGGGATTCGCTCCGGGTGCTTGTGGGCGGCGGCGAATGTGCCGATACGCACCTATGACAGCGCGCGACGGCGACACTACGGGTCCCCGTTTTCCTAAGTCGGCGCTGGCGGGCCTGCGGAGTCTGCCTGGCGCGTCGGTGATCGTGTTCGATCACGAGTTGCGGTATGTGCTGGCGGCTGGGCCGGCGGTCGGTCAGGCCGGTCTTGAGGCGGCGGCGCTGGAGGGGCGGCCAATCGCGGATGTGCTGCCGGCAGAGCGGTGGGCGTTCTGGGAGCCTCTGTACCGTTCCGCGCTCTGCGGGGAAGAGAGTTCGGTCGAGGTGCGGAGCCTCGATGCGTCGTGCTGGTATCACGTGGATGTGGGCCCGTTGCGCGGCGGGGACGCGGACGGGGCTGTCGTGGGTGGGATGGCGGTCGTCCGCGACATCACGCAGCGACAGCAGGCGCAGGATCGCGTCGAAGGGCTGCTGGAGTCCGCTCCGGACGCGATGGTCGTGGTCGATGAGCGGGGCTCGATTGTGCTGGTCAACGCGCAGACCGAAAAGCTGTTCGGCTACGGCCGGAGCGAGCTGCTTGGTGAGCGCGTGGAGAGGCTGGTGCCTGAGCGCGCTCGCCGCTACCACGCCGATCACCGATCGGGCTACTCGGCCGGCCCGTACACCCGGAGGATGGGATCCGGACTCGTGCTGCGCGGCCGGCGGAGGGACGGCAGCGAGTTCCCGGCGGAGATCTCGCTGAGCCCGTTGGAGACCGAGAATGGGACGCTCGTCTCGTGCGTGATCCGTGATGTGAGCGATCGCGAGCGGCTCGAAGGGGCGTGGGCGCACTTGGCGGCTGTGGTCGAGTCGTCGAATGACGCGATCATCAGCAAGAGGCTGGATGGAACGATCGTCAGCTGGAATCCTGGCGCGGAGAGGCTCTACGGTTACTCCGAGGCCGAGGTCACCGGGAAGTCGATCGCGCTGCTGGTCCCGGGCGGGCATGACGATGAGGTTCCTGGCCTGCTCGCGCGAGTGGCCGCGGGTGAGCGAGTCGAGCAGTTCGAGACGTTGAGGCGTCGCAAGGATGGCTCGCAGGTGGACGTGGTGCTGACGATCTCGGCGGTGCGCGCCCCGAGCGGTCGTGTTGTCGGCGCGTCGAGCATCGCGCGAGACATCACTGAGGCCAAGACGGCCGAGGCTCAGCGGGAGCGGCTGTCCGAGGAGCTCCGGCAGAAGGCCGGTCAGCTCGCGGTCTCCTCGAACTACAAGTCTGAGTTCATGGCGAACATGTCTCACGAGTTGCGCACGCCTTTGAACAGCGTGATGATCCTCGCCGGGCTACTCCGGGACAACTCCGAGCACACGATGAGCGCCAAACAGGTTCAATGGGCCGGGGTGATCCTGGACTCGAGCCAGGAGCTGCTCAACCTACTCAACGACCTCTTTGACTTTGCCCGGGTCGAGTCAGGCACAGTCCCGATCGTGATGGCCGACGTGTCGGTCTCGGAGCTGTGCACGAGCCTTTTGCACGAGTTTGAGCCCGTCGCTCGGTCAGCGGGCCTTAGGTATTCGATCGAGCTGGCTCCCGGCAGCCCGGAGAACATCGTCACCGACCCTCAGCGGCTCCGCCAAATCCTCAAGAACCTGCTCGCGAACGCGTTCAAGTTCACCGAGCAGGGCGAAGTCCAAGTTCGAGTCGGCCTCGCTCAGAGCGGCTGGAACCGCGGCGCCACCTCGCCCGCGCAAGCCACCTCTGCAATCGCCTTCGCGATCCGCGACACCGGGATCGGAATCGATCAAGAACAACAGCGACGAATCTTCGAAGCGTTCGTCCAAGGCGACGGAAGCACCTCCCGCGTCTACGGAGGTACCGGCCTAAGCCTGTCAATCAGCGGCGGGCTCGCCGGCCTACTCGGCGGGGAGATCACCGTCGACAGCATCCAAGGCAAAGGGAGCACCTTCACCGTCCGTCTCCCATTGAACGGACACACGACGCCACCACCACCCGTCACCGCGACAAGCGTCACGCCGCCAACCAAATCGTCGGGTCGCCCCGCGGCAGTGTCACCCGCCGCGACCGCGATCTAACCACTTCCACTTCCGGTCCGGCGGCGAGCCAAGGCGGCTCGCAACATCTCCGCTCCCCCCAGATCCCCTGCTCACGGTCTCCTTCCTTGGAGCGCAGACGATCCAGCACGAGAGCGGCCTGAGCGTCCTCGGCGGCTTGGCGCTCATCTCACTCGCGGTGTCCGTTCTTCTTTGCGTCTACGTCCTGCTGCCCAAACAGGTGTTTGAGTTCAGCCTGAACGCGCCGCAGGTCTACGAGACATTGTTCGAGCTGCGTGACGACGAGGAACAGATCAGGCGCCGTCTTGCGTACTGGCTGGAGGAGTTCTGGCAGCGCAACCAGGACCGGATCGACGAAGAAGCGGTCCGACTTCGTGCCGCGGTGCGGACAGATGCAAATCGCGTGCGAGGTCGAACAGTTCGCCCCGGGCGCCTCGGCGCTCGAGCGACGCCTGGCGGATCAACGCACCGTCGCCGCATCTCCTTCGAGAGGTCTACTACCCGCTGTCTCCGACCGCGGTGCACGGGCCGATCGACGGGCAGGCGACCGCCGCCAGGGCAAAGCCCGTGCCGCTGGCGAACGGCTTGGGGGTGGCATTGACGGCCGATGCGGGCGAACTCGGGTCGAACAGCACCTCCTCGCCGTTGCCGTCAACGGTCACGCACGCGCTGGCTGACGGACAGGCGATGCCGCTCATCCCCTGCGAGCCCGAGGAACCCGCCCCGTTGGCGATCGTCGCATCGATCACCGCAGAGGCGGGCGTCCCCGGGGAGGTCGGATCGAAGGTCACCTCGTCACCGACGACGCCGATGTCGGTGCACTGGTGCACCGAGGGACAGGAGACCCCAGCCGCGCCGTCCGCGGCGGTATCGACCGCGACGATGACCGGGGTCCCCGGTGCGGCCGGGTCGAACGTGACCTCGCGCCCGGCGAAATCGGTGGCGGTGCACTGACCGATCGACGGGCACGCGATGGCACTCATGCCCACCCCGGAAGCGTTCGGACCGGACAGATGGCCGCCGCCGTCGATCGTGACCGCAGCGGGTATCCCCGGGACCCGCGGATCAAAGGTCACCTCGCGGCCGACCCCGTCGACCGCCGTGCACTGGTCGACTGACGGACAAGCGAGCGCCTGCAGCGCGAGCGTGCTCTCGATCGTGACGGGTATCGGATCTCCCGGCGAGGCCGGATCAAACGTCAGCTCTCGGCCGACGCCATCAACCGCCGTGCACTGGTCCACCGACGGACACGCCACCGCGTCCAAGCCGCCCGCGGTCGGCGCCGCTCCGAAGCCGTCCGGATCAATGATCACCGGCGCCGGCGACTGATTCGCGAGCGGGTCAAACGTGATCTCCGCTAGACCGTCAACCGCGACGCACAGGCTCGTCGACGGACAGGCCACATCGGCCAGCCCGTTGGAGTGGCCATCGATCCGCGCGGATGCCGGAGATCGATGCCCGCGCTGCCGGCATCACCCTATACCCCACACCACGACACAGCGACCTCACAAGCCCGGGCTACATCCTGCAGAATCCCGCTTCTCGCTCGGTGACAGGCGCTTCGTGAGGAGCAGCGGTAGCCCCGGTTGCCGCTCCTAGCCTACTACTAGCGCCAGCGGGCTGATCGTTGATGCGATGAGGCGTGCTGCGCGGGCACCCCATCGCGCGCCGCGAGCGCTTCTGCTTCGTCGCCGACCGAGCAGCGCCGACCGTGCTTCTGCTCCGCGGCGAGGACCGGCCGAAGGAGAAGCGGGAGCCCCGGCTGTCGTTGTTAGGCCGTCGCGAGGCCTTCGCTCCTGGCGGCCTTGAGGACCTTCTGGTCGAAGGATGCAAGGCATGACTTGGTGTGCTTGGCGGTGGCGAGACAGTAGGCGTCGGGCAGACTGACGGGGTAGCGCTGTCTGAGCTTGGCCGCCTCGATGGCGATGGCTTCGTTGGGAATGTGGATCTCGAGCCCGAGCGCTGCGATCGCTTCACGAGCTCGGGCCAGCTTCGTGGGATCAGCCGCCGGCGCGATGAGGACCTCGGTGAGATTCACCGCACTGATGGCTACCGCGTCTTGGCGCTGGCGCCATTCGGTCAGCAGCTTGCGCGCCGGGGAGTGCTCGGCGTCGCTGCTGTCCAGCGCGCCGATGAGAACATCGGCATCGACCAGGCGTCTCAACGCTGGGCGTCTTCGGCGTCGAGCTGATCGAGATAGCCGGAGGGATAGGTGCCGGTGAGCGCACCGAACGCGTCATCGAAGGTCAACGCGGCGCGTCGGACGCGCAGTTCCCCGTCGCCGGCCGGCTCGATGGTCACAGCCTCGCCGGCGTGAAGACCGGCCTCGTCTAGAGCGGCAACTGGAATCGTGATCTGGTTCTTGGTCGAGATCTTCGCCATCCCTTTACTGTACTGGTAAAGGCAGCGCTTCACGCGAACGATCGAGCGACGAGACTGCCGTTCGTCGCCGACCGAGCGGCGCGGGACGCTGCCGCATCCGGGCTGACGGCAGTCGGAGCGGCAGTCGAGGCATGTGACTCGGTGCGGCCGCCCGCCGGAGCGGCGGGCGGCGACTCGTCGTGGTCAGCGATCAGAGGGTCAGCCCGCCCAATGGCGAGCCCGCGTAGGACAGCCGGGCCCCAAAGCGCTCACTGCTCCTTCGTCGCCCTTTCGGCACTCTTGACCAGGCTGCCGCTCCTGACCGAATCCAGACGGAGACCTCGAGCCGAGCAAGGCCACCGCGGTGGGGAAAGCAGGACGACCGCGCGCAGCGACGGCTTCCCTCCTTATCGCCACATCCGGGTCTTCGAGCGCACGCGTCTGACGCCTGGCTGGGTGCCTCCTAGCGATGTCGCACCGTTTCGTAGCGGCGGCCGTCGCTGGCGGTTGCTCGTGTGCTCATCTCACGTGCTGCCTCGGCGCCTGGCTCGTCGTCTAGGGCGAGCTCGTCGAGGTCGGACGCCCGTGGTGGCCGGCGAGGCCGACGGTCGTCTCCGCGCTCTCGTTGACCAAGAAGCCGTCGCGGTTGAGAGCAACGAGCGAGGGCGAGAGCATCGGCCGCATGAACTCCCATACGCTGGCGCGCAGTGCGCCGTCGCCTCCGGGGAGCGCCTCGCCCAGCTTGCGCTCCACCCGCTCTGAGCCGAGCGCCTTGGTACGAGTGTCCGGTCGTCGTCGTCAGGCATGTCGAGGTCACCGGGCGCGCGAGTGGATCCCGGATCGTGTGATCCGCGGCCCCGTCGACATCAGAGTCCCTGCCTGAACCAGCTGGGCGCCGGAGTAGGATCGTTCCTGGACGGTCGCTGACCAAGCCGACTAGCCGTCGCTGCAGCTGACCTTTGCCGTCGCTGCGACTCGCCGACGTGATTTGACCTCCGCCTAGTTGATCCCTTGTAGGGGCTCGCCTCCTGCCGAGCGTTGCTCGGACGGGATTGAGAACCAAGAGGAAGGTCTCACGTGTACGACACCTGGAGGAGGTTTCATGACCGACGACGCGCTTCGCAGGCGGGCCGATGAGCTGGAGTTGCGGGTCGAGGAGCTCGAGCGCACGGCGCGGCTACGCGAGCTCTGGGAGACGGAAATCGCCGACCGTCACAGCGCGAGCGTGCTCGTCGACCCGGACGGCCAGGTGATCGCTGCGCGAGGTGCTGGGTCGCTTCCCGAAAGCGTCGATCTTCCTGCGGACGATGGCCATCTGCTGCAGATGCCTGATGGCCGGACGTTCGGGACGCAGTGGCTCGGCGGGCACGGCGCGATCCTGTGGCTGCGTCGGCGCCGGGCCTCGGTCGTGCCCCGGCTGCATCTGCGACTGCTTGGCTTGGGCGCCGAAGCACGGCTGGGTACCGGGCGCGCCGAACGGGGGCTGAGGTCGCTTGAGCTACTCGCGGTACTCGCGATGCACCGCGACGGGCTGACGGCCGAGCAGCTCGCGCTGTCGCTGTATGGCGAGCGCGGCAAGACGGTCACTATCCGCGCGCAGGTCCACCGGGTGCGGAAGCACCTGGGCCGCCGCGCGCTTCGGACCAAGCCGTACCGCCTGGCGGAATCGTTCGATGCGGATTCGCTTGAGGTCGCACGACTCGTCGCGGCGGGGCAACCCGGCGAGGCGCTGCGCGCTTACCTCGGTCCACTGTTGCCGGCGTCCGACGCGCCCGCAATTGTCGACGCCCGTCGCCTGCTCGACGAGTCGTTGCGGCGCAGCATCCTCACGACGGCCGATCCCGAACTGCTGTCGCGCTGGCTTGTCCACCCGTGCGGCGCGGATGACCTGGCGGCGGCGCGGACGCTCGTCGCGGTGCTCCCGGTTGGGGACCCCCGCCGCGCTGCGGCGAGCGCATCCGCGGCGGCGGTCGGGCGGCGGATGTCGCTGGCGGCGCCTGGGCCGGGTTAGCGCGTCACGCGCCGCGTCTCCTCCGGCTTCCCTGGAGGCAACCGAAACACGAGATCTCGGCCGTGCAACCCGAGTGCAACCCCCTCCCGCTTAGCTTGGTGAGCGTCAGCAAGAGAATCCTCAAGCATTGGAGAGACATCATGGTCACCACCGTCGAGGCGGCATCGCACGCCGCACGTTTCCTGGAGCAGCCCAAGCGGATGCTGGTCGACGGTGAGTGGGTGGATGCTCGCCACGGCCGTACGCTCGAGGTCTATGACCCCGCGCTCGGCGAGGTGATCGACCACGTTC
>OCTA010002627.1_pt1 | contig 16214 bp, 19 predicted proteins | sample 1538991 | NCBI WGS metagenome assembly OCTA01 (sample SAMEA3539302, study PRJEB22396) | soil metagenome | biome: tundra; feature: field; material: soil | place: USA | collected 2010-05 | depth 0.15 m | reverse complement strand
GAGTTCGTTCGTCGAATACGCGATGAGTTGAATCGAGCAATGCCGAGGGCGCTAGGAGGCAATGCGAATGTGAGTAAGGAGAAATGAAGACCGTACAGTTAGACGATAAGTTCATTATGCATTGGTTGGGGCGCCTACGCACTGCATGGATTAATAGGGATTTTCCTTTAGTCCGTGAATTGTTTAAAAAATGTGAGCGATATGCGGAGACGCCATTTACAACAATAGGCAGGAATGCAGAGGAAGTAGCACGTTTTTGGGAAGAGATTGACGGGCATTCAAACGTGCATTTAGCCTGCGAAATTGTTTGTAAGGCAGGTCTGCGGGTTGTTGTAAATTATCGAGCACGGTACGAATCGAATGGACGGAAAGTTGAAAGTGATGGAATCTACGTTGTAGATTTTGATATGGCCGGTGACTGCGTGGCATTTGCGCAGTGGTCGGTTTCGAACATCCGGAGTTAACAGTGTTGTATCGAAAGAGGTCCGATTATAGGTGGATGCTCAGCAAACAAGCGTTTGCGATCCCTTAAAGGCGTCGAGTTCATGAGAGATCGCTTCGTCTATTCTTCACTGATCGACAGGTATGATTCGGGTCGTTTTGATTGTCGGGTTTGTGAAAGCGACGGGCGTTTTGTCGCAGTATTATGATTCATGTGCAGCAATTATGTGTCGCTGGTAGATGCCTTCGGGTCGTGGGTTCCTAATGGGAGTGTTACTATACTCGAGTTCTATACTGCAGACACATTTTGTGGCGGCTTGGAGCGGCAGCAGGCGGTCGACGTTTCAATCGTCCGGAGGGGAAATGGCTCTGTAGCGGCACCCTGCGGTGTCTGGCGGTAACCGTAACAAGGGTCTCAGAAGCCTGTGCCTTAACAGCATGCGAGTTCGAGTCTCGCCTCGGGCACCAAAACCATTGATGTTAAATGGCTAATATAAACGGCTCAAAGCCCCATCGAGTATTGCTGTAGATATTACAGAACAACGAGTTGCAGAGACGTAGTTCCAGATTTGCGAGCCGAGCTGACAAATCGTCGATTGGTCAAAGATACGTGGAGTGGGTGTCGTGGCGGGGGCGGCGATGTGGAAAGCTGTGAAGCTTCAATCAGTGGTTATCACATCCTCATGAGCAAGCGCAGGCCCGTGGCGCTACATGAGACCAATCGCGACGACGATCTCTACCGCGGCCAACGCCGGATAGGAGATTACTCCGATGACGGCACCAAACACGTTCATCGCCAGATGGAACAGCGATGTGATCAGGACGCTCCGGCCTGATCGGTTGATAAGCCACGTCATGATAAACGACCGCGCCATGAAATCGACAAACCACGGCCAAAACGGAATCGCAGCCATCGCAATCCGCCCTTCGCTAAAAAAAAGATGGGCAGGTGCCACGCAGCCCACAAGACGCCCACTATCAGGGTCGCGACGATGGCGTGGTAGTGTGCCTGAAGGCGCATGAGGGCGAACCCGCGCCATCCAACTTCCTCCAGAGGATTTGCCAAAAGTGACATCAGGCCGAAAACAAGAACGTTTTTTGCCGACAATAACGGTGCAGTTGCCGGAGTGGCATGGGGCTAAACGGGACTCAGCGCGCTGGCGGCGAGTAGGAGGATCGGAGGGGCGACAACGGAGAACACGAACCAGCGCGGACCGACCCACCATCGAAACAACGTGTGCAACCACTGTGCAAAAGCTACGGTGAGGTGTCGCGCCGGAGCCTTGGCGGAGGCGGACGATCATGGGGTCTACAGCAAAAAGTTGGGGCGGAGGGGTGGATCGAGGGTTGCGGGTTTATACCAAATGATGATCGAAGTCCGGCTCGTTTCTGCGGCCGACCGTCCCGCGTTGGTAGAAATCCTGATGAATTCTCCGAACGCTTTGGCGGGACACGTACGGGCGTGGCAGTAGGTCTACACCCCATAGTAAAGCTCCTGCACCCCGTATAGGTTCGTCCCACAATGAAGACGTTGTTCACGGCTGAGGCAATTTCTAGGGGCGGACGTTCGGGAACCATCCAGACACCGGACGGGTTATTGGACATTTCATTGGGAAATCCGCTGGAGAAAGGCATCGAGAAGCGCGGGCCCAACCCGGAGCTGTTGTTTGCGGGCGCGTATAGCGCCTGTTACCACAGTGCCTTGATCGGCACCGCCAAGAAGCTCGGCACCGCGATCAAGGATTCTGCGGTGCGAACCCTGGTGAGCCTGATCGAAGATGACCAGGGCGGCTACCGCCTGGCGGTGGAGATCCACGCGCGAATCCCGGGTTTCGATCAAGCCCACGCTCAACGCCTCATGGACGAAGCGCACAAGACCTGCCCTTATTCCAAAGCCCTGCGCGGCGACGCTTCGGTCAAACTGGTGGTGGACTAACCTGAGAGAGCCGGCACGCGGGTGGCGAGAACACCTTTCCCGTCAGGTTGGCGGCGATTGAAAACGAATAGCGACGAATCACGAACTCGCTTAAAATCGAAGACGACTGGATGCGGCCTATCCTATGATCAAAGATGGCGGCCGGCCCTTCCCCATTTATGCCTATTGTCGCGGAAATTCACGTTAATGGCGTTCGGCATTCTCTGAGTGCGGACGGGGACGAACCGCTCTTGAATGTGCTGCGTGACGATCTTGGGCTCACGGGGACCAAATTCGGGTGCGGCGAGGGGCAATGCGGGGCTTGCACGGTGCTGGTCGATGGCGTGCCCATCCGGTCTTGCCATACTCCCGTGGGGTCCATCGGGCCGCAGCAGGTTACCACGATCGAGGGCTTGGAAAAGAACGGGCGGCTTCATCCGTTGCAGCAGGCGTTCTTGGACACCGGCGCCATGCAATGCGCCTATTGCACGTCGGGCATGATCATGTCGGGGGTCGTGTTGCTCACGAAGAACCCTCATCCAACGGATGAAGAGATCGTGGGCTTCATGGACGGAAATATCTGCCGCTGCGGGGTGTACCCGCGTATCTTGGACGCGATCAAGCGGGCGGCCAAAGTGATGGCGGGAGGCCAGCCGTGAGCGAACCCTCTTCATCGATTTCGCCGGAGCTCTATCCGGAGCAGTACGAACTGCAGGGGCAGCCGGCGGGAAGGCCGGTCCAATTCCGGCGGCGGGCGTTCCTCCAACTCCTTGGGACCGGGCTGGTCGTCCTCTGCGTGAACCGGCGCGCGAGCGCGCAGGCCGAAACCGGCGAGAAGAGCGGTCGCCCGAGCGGCCAGTCCCGACCAGCCAACCTGGACGCGTGGCTGCAGATTGCGACCGACGGCACGATCACCTTCTTCACAGGCAAGACCGAGGTGGGACAAAACATCCGCACGTCGTTGACCCAGGCGGTTGCCGAAGAACTGCCTGCGCCCATCGAGTCGATCCGCGCCGTGATGGGCGATACCGAGCTCACGCCCTACGACGCCGGCACGTTTGGCAGCCGCTCGACGCCCGACATGGGTCTGCAGCTTCGACGCGTGGCGGCGACCGCCCGGGAGGCGCTGCTCGACTTGGCGGCGTCGCTCTGGTCGGTGGATCGGGGCTCGCTGACGGTGGCGGATGGCAAGGTTCTGCATGCCTCCAGCCAACGCTCCATCGGCTTCGGGGAACTGACGCAGGGGCGGAAACTGGTTCGCACCATTTCGTCCGAGACGACAGTCAAACTCGCGACGCAGTGGAGCGTGGCCGGCACGTCGGTGCCCAAAGTGGATGGGCGCGAGTACGTGTGCGGCCGGCACCGTTACGCCTCCGACATGGTGCGGCCCGGCATGCTTTTTGGCCGAGTGCTCCGGCCGCCGTCCTACGGCGCGACGCTGGATTCGCTCGAAACCTCGCGCGCGGCAGCCATGCCCGGAGTCAGGGTGGTCCGCGACGGTGATTTTGTCGGTGTCGTCGCGCCTAGTTCCCACGTCGCTGCACAGGCGGTCGCGGCCCTGAAAGCGACTTGGAAGACGCGCGCGCAGCCCTCCGAAGGCCAGCTCTTCCAAGAGTTGCGCGGCGGCGCAACACCGCCGGAGAGCGGCCTGGATCGCGAACCGGACGGCGGGCTGGCGTTGAAGCGGACCTACACCATCGCGTATATCGCCCACGTGCCGCTCGAACCGCGGGCCGCGGTCGCCGAGTGGAAGGACGGGAAACTCACGGTTTGGACCGGATCACAACGGCCGTTCGGGATCCGCGACAGCGAATTGACGAAGGCATTCGGCCTCGGTCCCGAGCGCCTGCGGGTGATTGTCCCGGACACCGGCTCCGGCTATGGCGGCAAGCACACCGGACTGGCCGCGGTGGAAGCGGCCCGCCTCGCGCGGGCGATGGACCAGCCGGTAAAGATTATCTGGACACGGGAAGAGGAATTCACCTGGGCGTATTTCCGTCCTGCGGGGGTGATCGACATCGCCAGCCGCGTGCGGGCGGATGGCACGCTCGCCACATGGGATTTCCACAATTACAATTCAGGCAGCGCCGGAATTGAGCCGCCTTACGCGATTCCCGATCCGCAGACCAAGTTTCATCGCGCGGATTCTCCCCTGCCTCAGGGTTCCTATCGGTCCCTCGCGGCGGCGGCCAATCACTTCGCGCGCGAATCCCATATCGACGAACTCGCCGGCGAGTTGAAGATCGATCCCTTGGAGTTTCGCCTGCGCAATATCAAGAACCCCCGGCTGCTGGCCGTGGTCGAGGCGGGCGCGCGGGCCTTTAGCTGGGGCGGGGCGAAGACCGCGGGGCGGGGTCGCGGGCTGGCCGTCGGCATCGATAAAGGCGGGCATGTGGCGACTTTCGCGGAGGTCGCCGTCGAAGCGGAGAGCGGCCGGGTGAGCGTGACCCGCGTGGTCCAAGCCTTCGATTGCGGCGCGGTGGTAAATCCGGATCACCTCAAGCTCCAGCTGGAAGGGGCCGTAGTCCAAGGGTTGGGCGGGGCGCTTTTTGAGGCGGTTCATTTCGAGAACGGCCGGATTCTCAACCCCCATATGGCATCCTATCGCGTGCCACGATTCAGCGACGCGCCCTCGGTAGAGATTATCCTCGTCGACCGGAACGATCTGCCTTCGGCCGGCGCGGGTGAAACCGGTATCGTGGGCATCGCGCCCGCGCTCGGGAATGCGATCTGCGATGCGACGGGCCTTCGCCTGCGCTCGTTGCCGATGGCGCCGGATGGACTGCACCGGCCGGCGTGAATCTGAGCAAGGAGGTCAGGCTGCTAATTACTGGCCGAGGCGCAGGATGCGCCCGCGACTGCCGGCCAAGCCCGGCTGGCTTCTGTTCGTCCGGGTTTCGGACGTGAAGGCAGCCGCGGCAAAAGTAATCAGCCTCGGCGGCCGATTCCTCGTCGCGCCGAGCGACGCTCCGACCGAGTATTGGCGCGCAGTAATCGCCGACCCAACAGGTGTCGTCATCGGTTTCTTCGCGAGGCCACGTCAGCGCTTTGGGGTCACGCGACGATCGTGCGGGCACAACACTCCATATTCTTTCCCAAGCTTATGCGCATAATCCCGTTGAATTGGAACCAGCACGCACGAAAGGCAGGATCTAGATAACTACCATCCTCGGAGCAGGGGGAGCGATTGGCAACGAACTCGTCAAACTTCTCGCCGCCAGGAATCAGCCGTTCCGGCTTGTCGGCCGCAATCCGCGGCCGACTTCCGGAGCGACGGAGACGATCGCCGCCGATCTCACTGACAAGGACCAGACCATCCGTGCCGTCGCCGGCTCCAGCGCCGTGCATCTGCTCGCTGGCCTAAAATACGATCACAAGGTCTGGCAGGAAATGTGGCCGCCTGTCATGAGCAACACCATCGAAGCCTGCAAGCGCTCCGGCGCCAAGGTCATCTTCTTCGACAACGTGCACATGTACGGCAAGGTCAGCGGTGCGGTGGCCTTCGCGTCGGTCGGCGGAAATCTACTGGACCCCTCGACACGCGAGAGCACGGCCCGCGCCGGGCGGGAGCAAGGCCGGCATGTCGCCGCCCTGAAGGTGGCCTCACTGTGGCGGACGACGCAGGTTGGAACCAAATGGATCCCATTCAAAAGCGAAAATGACGATGATTAAGAAAACACCAAATATCGGGCCGCGCCTGGGCGACATGCGCGTCCTAACCCTCAACCTGAATCAGCGGTTCGGAAAATGGACCGACCGGCGTTCGGTGCTCATCGATGGTATTCGTTCGCTTCAACCTGATCTGGTGGCGTTTCACGAATCAATCAAGACGAGTGAGTATGACCAGGTGACGGATTTGCTAGGTCCGGGGTTCAATGTCGTTCACCAGAAAAGCCGAGATCCAAATGGAATGGGCGTCTCGATCGCTAGCCGCTGGCCGCTCGGAGAAGTTCATGAGGTGGACTTGAACGTGACACCCCGAACGGCGGGGTTCCCCTCTACGACTCTTGTCGTGGAGGTCATAGCGCCCGTTCCGGTGGGTCCGCTGCTTTTCGCCAATCATTTCCCCAATTGGCAGTTGAGCTTCGAGCACGAGCGCGAGTTGCAGGCCGTGGTGGCTGCGCGCTTCCTGGAGAAGCTTGTTGGACAGAACAACCAGCAGGTGGTAATGGTCGGTGATCTCGACGCTGATCCTGATTCAGCCAGCATTCGCTTCTGGTCTGGACGACAATCTCTGAGTGATACGAGCGTCTGCTACCGAGATGCCTGGGAGAGCGCGCATCCTGGGGATTCGGGCCACACCTTCACTCCTCTCAGTCCTCTAGTGCTGGACGGGATCGTAAAGGGCATGCGACCATTCCGGGACTGGCCCTTCCGACGAATCGACTACATTTTTGTACGTTTTGGTCCTCACGGAGGACTCGCGCTGGATATTTCGGCATGCGTGCGAGTCTTCGATCAGCCTGTCAACGGCGTATGGGCCAGCGACCACTTCGGTCTCGTCGCCGATCTCGCGAAACCACTTGGTTAGGCGTGGAGATTTGCCACGGATTTGCCAGCAAACGTATTCGTGCCTTGTTTTAATTATGACTCGCTGCATCTTCGTTCTTCTAACGAACTGCTAAACAACTTAAAGCACGCTCCACGAAGCTCTTCTGTTGTCGGGTAATCTGCGGTTCGAGTTCCCCCCTGGGCACCATTTTTGCAAGCGGTTGTCCAGCATGAGCAACTTCTGCGGGACCTGGTGTTCGACGACTCATTCGTGTCCATGTCGCCCAACATTGGACGAGATGTTCGCCCATTTGCCTTACTCGAAGACCTGCAACTCGCGGATGGAGTAGCTCCGTTTGTGGATCCCTTCATTCTTGGCGCCGGGTTTTGCCAAGTGACGCCTTGTGGCGAGAACCCGCACAAAACGGACATCGACCGGGGCAATGCGGACATCCGTCGCAACGGTCTTGTCATTGGCCGCCGTGATTACGTCGGTCCAGTTCTCCGCGTCACCCGAGACCTGGATGGCGAAGTCGAAGGAAAACTCCATCCCCCAGGAATACTCCACCCCCCAATCGATTCGAATGCGGCTGATCTTGCGCGTTTCGCCCAAGTCGACTGCCAACCACGAAGAATCGGAAGAGGCGGAGGACCAGCAGGTTGATGGATCGCCATCCACGGCGTTTTCGGGCCCCTCGGCCGAGTTCCAACTCGACGAGGCGAAGGCCTTCCTGCCAAACGCCAGGCCGAGCGACGGCGCATCGACGATCTTCACCTCGCGCACGCTGCGAACCGGATCACCGTCCGTCCCCGTCAACTCAGCCTCCAGGGTCCCCGCTCCGGCCTGGTCCGGCCACGGAAAGGCAAACTCGATCGCCGCATTGCCGTATGGCTCCAATTGGCAGTCCTGGCGTTTCTCGACAAGGAGGCCGCCATCCTTCCCGCGCAACCGGAGCGTCACGGGACCGCTCCAGGGCTTCTCTAGGTCATTGATCAAACGCACCGGTATTCGGGCGGGTCTTCCACTGATACCGGTTCCGCTCCAGTAATCCACCATCAGTCCAACAGGCGCGAAGGCGTCCCGGACGTAGCGATGAAACTCCGGGTCCCATTTCAACTTCTGCACGTCGCGCCAGTTGTCGCTCGTCTGCCCGTCAGGCCGGGAATAGGCAAGCATGGCGAACTGCATCACCGCTGCAGTCCGGCGGTAGCTGCGCCAGAATTCCGTATCGGCGGCCAGATAGGTCGCGTAGATGTGGCGGCGCTGTTCCGCGGTCGAATTCTCTCCGGCGAGGTTGCGGTAGAGGTCCCGCGTCAAGGTCGTCGGCGATCCGTCCCGGGAGAGCCATAGCCACCCATACTCGTTCATGATGACAACGTGGGTGCCGTCGTCGTCCATTGGTCCGCCGAACGGCACCTTGCTTCGATGGGCGAAATCCGCCAACTGGGCGCAGGGGTTCGAGAAGAAATAAGCGTGTGCTCCGAACGAGTCGGCCGGCGCCATTATCGGCATGCCAAAGCCGTTGTCCCAGGGGCGATTCGACAGGTCGAGGCCCCGCACGGCGGCCAGCGCCTCGCCAGTCGCAAGCGTGCGCGTCTCGTTCTGGGAAGTCCAGATGACCACGCAGGGATGGTTCCACCGCTCGCACATCCAGTCGGCGTACTCCCGCTCCAGCTCCTCCTTGGTCGCCTCGTTTGAATTCCAGAGGGGAAACTCATCCTGTATGAGGATGCCCATCTCGTCTGCGATGTCGTACCAGGCCTCCGGTGGGAACCCGAGCGAGTAGCGAAGGCAGTTCCAATGCATCTCCTTCACCCGCTCGTGCAACAGGCGTACCCAATCGGACCGCCACGGCAGATCCTTGCATTCAGAATCCTCAAAGAATCGATACAGTGTTATGTTGCTGCCGCGCATGAAGTAGGGCCGCCCGTTGAGCATCGCGCGATGGGTGGCCGGATCTAACCGGAATTCGCGCATGCCGAAGCGGGTTGTGATTCGGTCCGCGCCGCAGTCGGCCTCAAGCCGGTAAAGGAACGGATTCTCGGGAGACCACAGCCGGCAATCGGAGAGCGGAATGAGCGCATCCACGGCAGTCTCGCCTGCGGCGCCGGCGGGCAATGCGCGCCGCTTCTCGCCGACGATCCTGCCGGAGACGGCCTCGCGCACCAGGAAAGTCACAGTGGCTTCTGTCGCGGCGTCGTTGCGCAACATCGCCCGCACACGCACGGCCTGTTGTCCGATATCCGGCACCGTCTGCACGTTGAGGAAATAGGGCGCACCTGAAAGGATGAGGTCGACCGAATCGAAAATGCCGGGGATGTAGCGTGTTTTTTCGTAGTCGAAGCCGGAAGGCATGCCCGCGGGCGTGTCGGCTCGATCCGCCCCAATCCGTATCAACAGCACGTTCTCACCCTGCCGGAGGGCCGCGCGCGCATTGAAATAGCCGGGCGTGAAGTTGGGCACATGGTCGCCAAGGACCTGGCCATTGAGCACGACGCGTGTGCCGAACATCGCCTTTTGTACCTTGAGCCGCGCTATCGCGGGTATCGGCTGGTCCAGGCGGAAGGTGCGCCGGTACCAGAACGCAGCATGGGCGGGATCCGTGTTTCCCGGATTCAGCTGGTTGCTGACCGTCGGGCCGGGCGGGGGGTCGAATGCCGGTTTGGCCAGCGACACCAGCCCGGGGACCGGCAAGGTGCGCTCGAAGGTCGTCGGGGCCTGATCCATGGTCCCCGCGGCGATCTGCCAGGTGCCGTCAAGCGACACCACATGGCGCGGTCCATCGTCCGTCGTTTGCGCGGGCGCGGAGTAGCAGGGCAATGCGGCCAGCATGATGGCGACAAGGGCCAGGTGTCTGAGCGCGATTTGTGCGACCGGCATTTCTGCTGCCGAGACGGGACGATGGGCAAATCCATTCATCGGTTTCAGCAATCCATTCATCTCAGAATGGGTCAAGACGAACGAGGACACGCCTGCTTTGCCCGCGGCGCGGGATTATTCCCGAACGCCTGCTATCTAACGCGAGCAGTTTGCTTCCCGGGGGTGGGCACGGACAATGCCCAGCGCTTTCATTCATGGCCGCTCAGGATCTGATGGCGGGAAGGTTCTACACTCGCGGTCGGTTTTTGGGCGGAATTGGGCGTTTTCGGGCGGTGAGCGCATCGAGTTCGCAGAGTGATTGTCCCTCCGTGGCGGCGTCCAGCGGTATCCAGCGGATAATTACGCATACGTCTCGGAAGCCGTCGATCCGGATTCGACTCCTGGCACCCGCACCATTCTGATGAACCACTGAGGACATATTGTTCTCATTCCCGCCATTTTGGATTCGTGCCACGCAGCTCGCGGCAGTAGGCTTAAGGCCATGGCTAAACCATTGTTGAATCGGCGAACGTTTATCAGCGCTGTGGGCGCCGCTGGCCTCCTCGGCACCCTGCGCTCGGGCCTGCGCGCTCAGACAGGGGACGGGACCGTCTCGGGTGTCCCGTTTGCCCGTGATTTTGACGTCATGGCCCCACCGTCAACCGACGCTCATTTCTTTTCGGAGGAGGCCATGCTGCGCGAGGTTGGGGAGCCGACCCTGCGCACGCCGGGCGACGTCGAGGCGGTCGCCTACAATTTCCCCAGTTGGCACACGAGTCCGTACATGGAGGAGCGTTTTGGCAAGGGGTGGACCGAATTCGAGACCTTGAAGGATGCGAGGCCGCTCTTTCACGGGCACTTGTGGCCAAAATTTCCGTTATGGGGCTATTTCGACGAATCCGACCCGGCTTGGGCGGCCAGGGAGATCGACGCGGCGTCAGATCATGGCCTCAGCGCATGGATGATCGACTGGTATTGGCATGACGGTGTGCAATTCTACCACGAACAGCTTGAGCGCGGCTTCCTGCGCGCGCCGAACCGGGCAAAATTGAAGTTCGCCCTCATGTGGGCGAATCATGACTGGAAGAACGTCTACCCGGCCAAGAACCCGGACGAAGCTGCCGTCCTTCTGCCGCAGACGCACAGCCTCGAGGATTTCAGGAAGGTCACGCGTTACTGCATTGACCGATATTTCGGCGAACCAAATTACTGGCGGTTAAACGGAGCGCTCGTTTTCGGTATATTCGACGTGAACAAGGTCATACACTACCTTGGGGAGGATGGGACAAAGCGTGCCCTGGAGGAAATGCGCAGCGCCGTGATGAAAGCGGGCCTCGGCGAGCTTCATATACAATCCAACAATGGCCACGGCGGCATCGAAGGCAAATTGCGCCAGCTTGGTGTCGACAGCGCGACCACGTATCACACCATGGCGTGGACTTACACCAGGGCGCGAGGAATGGCCAACGCCTACGGGGAAGGCGCTGCCGAGTCCATCAGGGCATGGAAAAAGCAGAGGAGCGTATGCAACGTGCCTACGTTTCCAGATTGCCCAGTCGGGTGGGACGATAGCCCGCGTTTCGGCCTGGGCTCGCACCCGGCTGTGGGCCGTAGTCCGGACCAGTTTGAACGTTTAGTGCGCGCAGCGCGGCACATCGTCGCGGATGAAAAGGCGCGGGTGGTCTATATTTCCGCATGGAATGAATGGACCGAAGATCACACGCTCCTTCCCGACACGATCTGGGGCTACAGCTACCTGGAGGCCCTCAGGAGAGCCATTGGTTCAAGCCACGAATAATAGTTGCGACAGGATTGGAGCGAGGAAGGCCAGCAGCGGCTTTCGAGTCACCGGCAAGGTGCGTTGACGTGCCGCTGCCTCTTTTCAAAGGCTGCTGGGTCCCGGGAAGCGTCCGGCGCCGAGACTTTGACCAGGGCGTGTCTTCAAACCTCGTGCGTGAGCCAATCGAGCACCGTGGCGAACTGGACGAAGCCGAGGAAGGTGACGGCCAGCTTCTCGTAGCGAGTGGCGATCCGACGGTGGCGTTTGATGCGGGCAAAGTAGTTTTCGATCGTGTGTCGGTGCGCATAGAGGCGGCGGTCGAAGCGATAGGCAATGCGCCGTGCGCTTTTTGGGAGGGATGCAGGCCATCGCTCCGCTTTCGGCAAGGCGATGCCTGAGGCCATTCGAATCGAAGGCCTTGTCGGCAACCGCCCAGCGGCCGTGCAGCCTGGTTTCGAGCGGCTCGCAGGCCCTGAGGTCATGCTGCTGTCCAGGAGCGAGATTGAGTCCGACAGCCCTACCGACACCGTCGACAACAGCGGCGAGATTCGTATTAAGGCCGACTTTCGTTCGTCCCATTGCCTGCCAGGCTTGCCCGCCAATCGAATTGGCACCGTCCCAATGAACCTTGATGTGCGAGCAGTCCACGCAGCGGATCCGGCCAAATGCTGCTCGGCCAAGCTCGGCAAGGATAATGGCCCAGAAACCAGATGCACACCATCGTCGAAAGCGGGTATAGGCCGAACTCCAGGGTCCAAATCGGCGGGAAAGGTCTCGCCGCGGGATACCTGGGCGAAGCACATACCACATCGCCGTGACCATGCATCGGTCATCCCTCCGAGGTCGCCCTCCTTTGTTACGAGAGGCCACCTGCCGTCTTGCGGCGCGGACAGATCAATTTTTTAGCCGCTCCCACAGCGGCGCAGGCAACTCCATTCGACCTGTAAATAACATGGCGCCTCCTACGACAAATCATCAATTGTCAGGTTCCACGGAGTCTTAGGACATTTCCACATGTGATCGAAGGAAGGCAACTGATCGCCAACCTTCTTAAGCAGTATTTTCCCACTTTACTCGAACTAGCGTTCCTGCTTGAGGCCAGGGAACAGCCGGTGGACCTTGCGGCGCACGGTCGCCTTTTCGGCGGGCGTTCCGGCCTGTGAAACGCGGGAAAGGGCATTACGGGCATGAGCCTCATCCTCGACTGGATATCTGCGTCCGGGCAGTGCGAATTCGCCGGTCGGAATTTTCTTTCTGGTCGCTGTAGTTAGCTTTGGCATCGCGTATTCTTTTATGACGGGTTGAGGAAGGGATTCCTCTCACCAAGCAACTGCGCTATTACCCCGATGTCTCTGACTTAAGCATCGATCTGCGCGGGGACGGAATGGAGTTGCGCCTCGAAGGCTGGGCGATCAACCGCCAAGGTTGGCGCGCTGTTCACTACCCAGTCAGCTTTTCGTGCGAAATCCGCCCATCAAAAAGATGATAAGGCATATCAGTAGGATTAGGCCAACACCGCCTCCGCCGATCGCGGGCCCTCCGAAGTAGAAACCGCCGCCGCCGAATAGGAGAAGAAGTACGATAATAAGGATTATCAGATTCATGGCCAAAAGATAACACGATGCTCTGGCCGCTCCTATGGGGTCTTACCCTATGCAAAAACTGCCTTCGAAAGGCCTACCGAGAAGGCAAACGGAATACTGTGACGCTACATTCAAGGGAACATCCAAGAAAAGGCGTCGGGCAAACGCTCCCCGGGATTGTCCTCCCGGGGTCTCGTGAGGCTCGGTTCGGCGGGCTACTTGACGATGAGGTCGTTCTTGACGTCCTTCACATCGGGAACGGCCGAAGCATCTTTGCCTGCTGCGGACTTCTGGTCCGAAGTGTCCACAAAGCCGCTGAGCTGGACGACTCCCTGGTGCGTCTCGACTTTGATCTGGAATGATTTCACCGCGTCGTCACCCAGAAGGGCGCTCTTCACTTTGGTTGTGACGACCGTATCGTCCACGTATTGCCCGGTGGTTTCGGGTGTGGCTTTCGGCGCGCAGCCACTAGTCAGGCCGCCGAGCGCGACGACGCCGATCAATGCGAGAAACGATGCAGACGTCGCTAATTGGAGGGATGTTTTCATGGAATGGGTCAGGTTTATGTCCCGAGGACTTTCTTGATTTCTCCGATCTTCTTCTGTGTCTGGCCTTCGCCTTGTTCCGCTTTACCCGCGACTTTCAGTCGATCGTTTCCGGTCGCCTTGCCGGCGGCTTCTTTGACGTTGCCCGCGATATCCTTGGCGGTGCCTTCTACTTTGTCGTTAGTGCTTGATTTCATGTTTTTTGATTTCCTCTTAACTAAGACGTGCCGTCGAACCAGAGGCCATAGGGGCTGTGTTGCCTGCCAGAAAAGGCTCGGTTGCGGACTGCCTTGCTGTTCATTGTCAAGGAAGTATAAACGAAAGTTCGAAGGAGTCCTATGGGGTGTTACCCGATCAACACCGCTGCCGCACGGCCCAGTACTTCCGCTCCTCAGTTTTTAGAGTGACAGGGGAGTATCGGGCGGCGCCGGACGCGGGTTACTGCCGGGCTTCTTTCGCTATGCCCAATACGGGACTATCTAAATCGAAAAGGCTCTAGCGGCAAATCAGGGGAAGGATAAAGCCGCCTCGACATGCCCCAGTGCGGCAATGGCATGGGCTCTCGCTTCGTGGTAGCGCATGGCAAAGTACTCCTGGAGAATATAAAAACGCGCACACAAACCACGGAGGATCTCAGCCGAAGGACTGATCAAAAGTTTATTGAGGATGTTGATGGCTTCCGCGTAGAGCGCCTGCAATTCATGAAGACATTTCTTGAGCATGCGGAGTTTTTTGGCTGGAGCTGATAGGGACGAGCATGTTCGAACTCTTGGACGGCATTTTTTCACCCACCAATTGTACGCAATCTGCGCCCATGTCCGCGATGGGGTGTTGCCCTTAGCAGGATGCTATTGGGCCATTCTCATCAAGAATGGGAAAGGCGGTCCAAACGTCCAACGCGGTGGTGCTCGACCTGTGCCTGCGGCTGTTCCCCGCCCCTCAGATGGAAGCGACCAAATGGAACGCGATGTTTGATCAGAAAGGTTTACTCTCCAACACAGGACAGGGTCATTTTTCTTGCTCCCCGTGCTCCAAAGGAATCTCGGCGCACACGGTCGTGCCCTTGCCGGGCGCTGATTCGATGCTCAGTTGGCCGCCGACCATTTCGACACGTTCCTTCATGCCAATCAGTCCCAGCCGCTTTGGATTCTTTGCCAAGAGGACCGTACCGACATGAACCTTAATCCCGCAGTTGGAACTCGCACTACAGAGGTCGATTTCGAGATATCGGGTTCACCCGATGGGTGAGTTGCTCTTGGTATCAAAATTAGTGATGAATGGAGGATGGTAAGGCAGGTTTAAGTGATTGTCTATATGGTGAAAGCGTCATTTGCCTTCAACTGCGCCGCAGTTGAAACTCTTCGCGTCAACTGCGGGATTTAGGATGAAATGATCTTCCCTTGTCGCTGATTTCCATCCGGATCGCGCCCGGAACCTTGGTGATGCTCAATCCGACCTTGGTGGCGTGCGCATGGCGGGCGACATTTGTGAGTGCTTCCTGAGCTACCCGAAACAGCACTGTGCGCTTGGCGGTTCCGAGCGCTTCGACCGCGGCAAAGGCCGTCAGCTGAATCTTAAGCTTTTTCCGCGCCGCTAGGCTCCTACTATACGCATGGAGTGCTGGGATCAGGCCAACGTCGCCCAGCTCCGCAGGACGCAGTTCATGGGCGAATCGGTGCGCTACTTTCACGACATTTTCCCCGAGCCGTTGGATGCGGGCGATTTTTGCCTTTGGGATTGGCGTGCCGGCCGAACTTCCCGCATTCAGGGCTGACAACCCGATATTGATGGCGACCAGCTTTTGCACGATACCGTCATGCAGCTCGCGGCTAATCTCTCTTCGCTCGTCCTCTTGCGCTGAAATGAGCTGACGCGTTAAATTGCGGAGCTTTTCCTCCATCAACCGCGATTCTAAAACGAGGTTATGAATCTGAATCTTCCCTTCCCTTATGGCCACCTCGCCGCCCTTGCGCCGCGCGATTTCGCGCCTTAGCCGACCGTTCTTTTTAGTCGAATCCGCATTGCGCCGCTGCAAATGCTTCAATCGGCCGCCCTTACGGATCGGCTGCCCCCTGGCTTTGCGATGATCTGGCGCCGCGCGCAAAGATGGGCGGGAATCTGCGCGCATCGAATCTCGCGCACTGTCAACGCGCGCCGGTTGTGTAATGGCGTTTGCGCGTTATGCTTTGAAGTATGAACTTAACTTCTTCAATCAGTCACGAAAACATCGCTCGGCGGGCCTATCAGATTTGGGAAGAAACCGGTCGGCGGGACGGCAACGAGACGGCGCATTGGCTGCAAGCCGAATGCGAACTGCACGCGCAGCACGGAAAGACTGGCGAGGTGGATAGCGCCCGGGGCAAATCGGTGGAGCCGCCCGCCGCCGGAAAACACGCTCCTGAAATAAGTCCGCACAGCACCAATTACGTTCATCCCGGCGTCACGACCGATTCATTGCATCACGTCCGCAATCGATAGAAGGTTGGACCCTGCTGCATGATTCTGGCGCTCTCCCTTTGCCTCAGAAACCATTGCCAAGGCCTAAACCGCTAATATGGGGAGAACTCGGTCAAGCCCCTTTTAAGGTGGTTTGTTCATT
>OCTA010002623.1_pt1 | contig 16220 bp, 16 predicted proteins | sample 1538991 | NCBI WGS metagenome assembly OCTA01 (sample SAMEA3539302, study PRJEB22396) | soil metagenome | biome: tundra; feature: field; material: soil | place: USA | collected 2010-05 | depth 0.15 m | reverse complement strand
GGGGTTCGCGACGCTCGTTACTGGATGAATCTTCGTCGCGAGGACCTCGTCGGGGTCCGCCGGCGCCGGTAGTCGGACGGCCCGCGCCCCGAGGGGCGCCGCGATTCGCGCCCGATGGTCGCCCACCGGAGGCGCGACGAGGCGAGGGATTTCGAGCGGGCACCGAAGAATCCTACTAAAGGCTTCGAAGGACCAGATTCGGTCACGGTGATTCGGTGTCCTCCACCGAAGGCGTCCTCGCAGGGCGACGGAGTCCTCGCCACGGGCTGACGCCACCACGAGACTGATCGCTCACCCCGGCCCCCAACACTCGATAGCCGACGGGAAGCAATTCGAAGTGGAACGTGTCACGAATGAATCCCCAGATCCCTCGGGGCTGCCATATGGCCACGCCGACCGCGAGGGCGCCGAAGATGATCAAGTACCACGCGCCGTAATTCTGGAGCGTCTGCTGCAAGACGAAGAAGATCACGCAGCCGAGGATGGGTCCTTCGATCGTGCCCAGACCTCCGATCATCGAAGCGAAGAGCATCTCGGCGGCCCACTGCAGGTTGAATTCGTTCCCCAGCTGAATGAACGGTTGGCTGATCGCCAGGACCGCTCCGGCCGCGCCGCAACCGGCCGCCGCGACGATAAATATGGTGCGCCTCGTCGAGGTGACCTTGGCACCGGAACTGCGCGAGGCGACCTCGTTGTCGCGCACCGAGGAAAGCACGAGGCCCATGCGACTGCGTAGCAATATATATGTTGCCACGACGACGAAGAGCGCCACGAACCACGCCGCCAGGTAGGTGTCGTGGTTGAGCACCTTGAACGACAGGTTCGTCAGCCCCGGAAGGTAGTGACCGGTGCCACCGCCGAAGAAGGCGATCGAGCCGATGACGAGCATCGCGCTGTCGGCCACCACCCACGTCGCGACCGAGAAGTACCCACCGCGCAGGCGAAACAGCAAGAACGTCACCGGGTAGGCAATGACGGCGCAGATCACGACCGCGAGCGGAATAGCGACGAAGGGGTCCATGCCCTTGATCGCGAAGAACAGCGTCGCGTAGGCACCGAGACCGATGAATCCCTGTTGGCCGATCGAGACCATCCCGGCGTACCCGGCGAGCAGGTTCCACATCGTCGCCATGATCACGAGGATGAAGAAGTTCATCAGGATCGTCACGTCCGACGCCGGCAGTATCCACGGCGCCCAGGTAAAGAAGATGGCTAACGCGACGGCACCGGCGAGCGTGTAGGCGACCGGTATCTGATTGCGCTTGACCGTTATCGACGGGCTGGGCGTGAGGTCCTCGATACTCACGACATCACCACCTTCTTGCCGAAGAGACCCTGGGGGCGGATCGCCAGGACAATCAGGAACAGCAGGTTGCCGGCGAGGATGGTGTACTGCTCGTTGAAGTGAGCGCCGAACTGTTGGGCGATGCCCAACAGGATGCCGCCAACCAGCGTGCCCCACAGCGAACCGATGCCCCCGATGACGACCGTCTCGAAGGCGAACAGCAGATTCACGCCGCCTGACGTCGGATCGAGACTCGTATACATCCCGAATGCGATCCCGGCCAGCGCCACCGTCGCGAACGCCAACGCCGAGGCGATGCCGAAGATGTGGCGGTAGTTGGTGCCGCACAGCATGGCCGCTTCACGGTCGTCCGAGACCGCGCGGATCTGGCGACCGGTGTTGGTCTTGGACAAGAACAGCTGCAGTGCGCCGAGCACGACCACGGAGACGATCAAGACGGTGAGCGAGAGATAGGACACGTAAATCGTCTGATTGACCTGCCACGACTTCGCGATCAGTGAACCGATGTTGATCGACTGAGCGTTGGCGGTGTAGATCTCGAGCAACAGGTTCTCGATGACGACCGAGAGGCCGAAGGTCACGAGGAGGGTCGTGAAGGGGTCGCGCTCGATGCTCTTTTGGAACAGGGTTCGTTGCACGACGTAACCCAGCAGGGCGAAGAGCGGCACGACGATGAGGAACGACCACACCTCTGGGAGGTGGAACTTGGGTACCAAGAAAACGGCGGTGTAGCCGGCCACGACCGCCATATCGCCGTGGGCGAGGTTGATGATCTTCATCACACCGAACATCAGGGACAGCCCGCACGCGAACAGGGCGTAGAAACCGCCCAGGAGGACGCCGGAGACGATCACGTTGAGCCAGATCACGGCGACGCCTCGGGGGTCGGCGGAGAAGTGGTGGTTCCGAAGTAGGCCGATTCAATGGCCGCCGGACTGAGCTCGTTCGGCGCGCCCACCAACGACGTCTTGCCCTCCAAGAGACAGTGCACGTTCGTGGCGACGGCGAGGGCTTGGGAGACGTCCTGCTCCACCAGCAACACGCCGATTCCCTGGGCCACGATGGTCGGCAGGAACTCGTAGATGCGTTCGATGACAATCGGCGCCAAACCGAGCGACACTTCGTCGATCATCAGCACCTTGGGATTGGCGACCAGTGCGCGAGCGATCGCGACCGCCTGCTGTTCCCCGCCCGAGAGTTGGCCCACTTTCTGGCGACGACGTTCTGCCATCCAGGTGAAGAGCTCGAAGGCGAAGTCGATGTTGAACGGACCGGGGGCGGGCTTTTGTGCGCCGACCTGGATGTTCTCTTCCAGCGTCAGCGAAGGGAACAGATGACGTCCTTCGGGCACGAGCGAGATCCCGAGTCGAACGCGGCGAAAGGTCCGCAGTTTGGAGATCTCCTCACCGTCGTAGGTGATCGTCCCGGACGTCTGGGTGTGCAGTCCCGCAATGGTTCGTAGCAACGTCGATTTTCCCGCGCCGTTCGCGCCGATGATGGCGAGCACTTCGCTCGCGCCCAGCGTGAAGCTGACGTCGTCGACGGCGAGGAGCTGACCGTGGTGAATCCTGAGATTCGACACCGCCAGCACGCCGTGACCGGAACTCTCCGACACCGACTCGCTCACGCGACACCGCTCTCGTTGATGATGCGCCCACCCAGATAGACCCGCCGCACGGCGTCCGAGGCCAGGACTTCGTGGGGATCACCGTCGGCGACGAGGGCGCCGTTGGCCAAACAGAGCAGTCGGTCGACCGTCGAGAGCAGCGCGCGCACCACGTGCTCGATCCATAGGATCGCGATGCCCTCGCCCTGGAGCGTGCGGATCACGTCGGACAGTTCGATCACTTCGGCGTCCGTGAGCCCCCCGGCGATCTCGTCCAGCAACAAGATACGCGGATTCGTCGCGAGCGCTCGGGCGAGTTCAAGCCGTTTGCGGTGCAGCAAACCCAGCGACCCGGCGGGCCGATTCGCGAGCGCCGCGAGGTCCGCGCGATCGAGGGCCCGGTAGGCCGCGTCGTAACTGTCGCGTCCGTGAATCCGGGCGCCCTGTTGTGCGCCGAGCAACGCGTTCTCAAAGACCGTCATGTGTTCGAAGGGTTGCGGAATCTGGTAGGTGCGCCCAATGCCCATCCGACAGCGCTGCGGAGTGGAAACGCGTGCGAGATTGTGTTCCGCGAAGCGCAATTGCCCGGTGTCGGCTTTGATGTCGCCCGAGATGATGCCAAACATCGAGGTTTTACCCGCACCGTTTGGTCCGATCACCCCAACCGAGGCCCCTTCTTCCAACTGGAAGGTAATCCCATCGGCAACGACGACCTGTCCGAAGCGCTTGGATACACCTTCCAGTTGTAGAAGCGGCATGTAACTAGTGATTCCTATGCGTTGGTCGGCTCGAGTGTCGCCTGCAACGGAATGTGCTTGTTGAGTGTGTTGTCAACGACCCAGGGCGACCAGGAGAACTTCTTATTTCCGACGAGCTCCTTCGAGCCCGGCTTCCACTGGATGCCGACGGGCTTGATGATGCCGACGCCCTTGGCCGGGTTGGTCTTGGCCGAGAAGTTGAGCGGTCCACAGATGCCGTTGTAGGCCACTTCCTTCAACGCGTTCGCCACGGCCTTGCGGTCGTGCGGGTTCTTCACCTTCTTGAAGGCCTCCACGACGATCTCGAAGAGCGAATAGGTCGAGCCCATTGATTGCACCCACTGCTGACCGGTCACCTTCTGGTAGTTCGCGGCGAACGTGCTGGCCGTCATGCCCGTCAACGATGACTTGTACGGCGCGTTGGGTGCGAACCAACAGTCGGTCGCCACGTTGTTCGAGAGGGCCCCGAGGGCGTACACGTCGGTCGGGAACAACATGACCTTGGCGACGGTCGCCAACTTGGGGTTCCAGTCTTGCTGGGACGCCTGCTTCCAGAACGTGTTGAAGTCCGGCGGCAACGGACAGTTGATGAAGAAGTCACAGGACTTCCCTCCCGAACCGGACTTGAACAGTGAGATCATCGCCGTGTAGTCCGTCGCCAGGTCGGTGTAGGCGCCGCCGTCCACGAAAGTCCACGGCGAGCCACCTTGGGCGGTGTTGATCGCCGACAGCGTCGGCGGCCAGGCCGCGCGAAACGCGTTACCGTCAGAGTCGTTCGGGAACATCCCCGCGTAGACCTGATTCGCGCTCGTTGTCTTCAGCACCTTGTTCCACATGGGCAAGAAGCATTCGACGAACTCCGGAACACCGAAGAAGAACATCGAGCAGTACTGCGGCGACGTTCCCACGGCGTTACCGGCCGGACCGATCGAATTGCCGGTGAAACCACCCCACCACGCTTCCCACGGGCAGACCGTGGAAAGGCACGGCACGCCCGCGCCCTCGCACACCACACTGACCGGAATGGTCGTCTCGGGTGCCGAGGAGGTGACGATGAGGTCCACGCCGGTTTGTTGGATCAGTTCGGTCGTGACCGTACTGGCGATCGACGGGTCGGACTGAGAGTTCTTCACCGTCACCTCGATCTTGTATTTGGTCTTGCCGATCGTGATGCCCTTGGCGAACTGGCTCGCGCCACGAACGAGACTGAGGACGAACTTGTCCGGCCCCGCGAAGTCAGCGAGTGATCCCGTCGAGGGCGTCACGTAGCCGATCTTGATCGTGTGAGACTTCGTCGCCGCAGACGCCGCGGACGACTCGGCCAGAGCTGCCACCCCACCGACGAGCGCCGTTCCTGCGAGCGCCTTCAAACCGAGGCGACGACCAAATTCGACGCTGCCCCAACCCGGGATGGTTCTCTCGTCAGAACCACTACCGATAGATTCTTCAATCCCCATGAAATCCCCCTCTAAGTAACTGCGCTGATGTTTTCATTACATTACGTCTCACGCGCCGCAAATTTCATGCAAGAAGTTGAGCGAATGTTTACATTCTGAGCCGTGATGTTCGCTATGCGGTCAAATGTGGTGGATGCGTCAGTTCGTCCTCCCCCATCTGCGCAAGCATGTGCCGCGCGGCGAGTCCGCCGCGGTCGATCTTCACGCTGACTTCGGTCATCTCGCGTCCACTGTTGACGCGCTGTTGGATGATGTTGAGGGCGTCGACGTCCTCTTGCACGACGCTAACCTGCATCTTCTCGAGCGCAACGTCGATTGCGACGTCGCCGACGCAGAAGTCACGCGACAGGGCCCAGAAGTCGTAGACCGACGTTTCGGTGGACGGGGTCAAACCGTAAAAGATCTTCAAGTGGAAGGCGTGATCATCCGTTCCATCAGGGAGTGGCGGCTGCGCGACCGGCGCAATCCTCGAATTCAATTTGTAGAAGCCCGGAGGAAAATACTCAATGTCCTGCCACCGGTCGATCGAGCCCGAAAGACCGGTCGTCGTGGCGTAGAAGGGCGGACAATCGACGCTGGCCATGTGGCGATACACGTTGACGATCCGCGACGCATCATCGACCTCGACCTCAATCGGCGTCGAGGCGACCTCCGGAGTCCCGATCGAACTGTTGTGCAGGAAGGTCTCGTGCGACAGGTCCAAAAGATTGTCAACGAGCAGGGAAAATGCGGCCTCGATCTTGGCCACGCCGGATACGACCGACCAGTTCGTCGAATCTTCGAGCCACGGCGTGTCCGGCACGCCTGACTCGTCCGGATCGCCTCGTCCCATCCAGATCCAGAGCCAACAGCCCTTCTCGAGGACGCGATACGTGCGCACCGAGAGCTTCGTGGGAATCCGATCCTGACCGGGAACCGCGACGCAGAGACCCTCGCAGTCGTAGGTGAAGCCGTGGTAGCCGCACACGAGCACGTCGTCGACGACGGTGCCGAGGGAGAGTGGATAGCCGCGGTGCGGGCACTGATCGGCGAGGGCCACGACGCGTCCTCGTTCGTTGCGATAGAGCGCGACCGGCTCACCAAGGATCGTGCGAGCGATCGGACGCTCGAAGAGTTCGGACGCAAGTGCGGCGACGTACCAGTGCTCACGAAGAAACATGCTCCTCCTTGCGTCACGTCTCGACGGTGCGAACGTGGGACACGACTCGACGTGCCAACGTCGCGAAGACTAACGCCAGTGTGATAAGACGTCAAGACGTGGCAAGCGAAACGAGGAAACAATGGCACTGTTAGACGACGCCAGTTGGCAATCCAACATCTTTCTGGATGGATGGACCAAGGGCGGTGCCGGTGACGCACCGGTACTCGAGCCCGCAACCGGCGAGGAGTTAGGGCGCGCGGGCCGTGCCTCGGTCGACGACGTCGCCCGTGCGTCGAAGCGTGCCAGCGAAGCCCAGCGCGAGTGGGCGGCCCTTCCCTACAGCGCGCGCGCTGCGGTGCTTCGAAGGGCCGGTGACCTGTTTCAGCAGCACGAGGAGGAGATCTCGTCGTGGATCATCCGTGAATCGGGCGGCATCCCCTTCAAGGCCGGCCTCGAGGTGCACACCGCCGCTGAGGAGTCCTACGAGGCGGCGGCGATCGCGTCGCACCCCACCGGGGAGATCTTGCGCACGGAGATGCCTCGCCTGAGTTTCTCTCGTCGCGTACCAGCCGGCGTGGTCGGCGTCATCGCGCCCTTCAACTTTCCGCTCATCCTCTCGATTCGCTCGGTCGCGCCCGCGCTCTCCTTGGGCAACGCCGTGATCTTGAAGCCCGATCCGCGCACCGCGGTCTGCGGCGGTGTCGTGCTCGCGCGCGTCTTCGAAGAGGCGGGACTTCCCACCGGCGTCTTCAGTGTCCTGCCGGGCGGCGCCGACGTCGGCGAGGCATTGGTCAAGGATCCACTCGTTCGCATCATCGCCTTCACCGGTTCGACCACCGCCGGACGGGCCGTCGGATCGCTCGCGGCCCAGCACCTCAAGCGAGTCCACCTCGAACTCGGCGGGAACTCGGCGATGATCATCATGGATGACGTGGACCTCGAAAAGGCAGCCGCGGTGGGAGCCTTCGGTTCCTTTGCCCACCAGGGACAGATCTGCATGACGACCGGCCGTCACCTGGTCGACGCGCGGATCGCCGATGACTACGCGGCTCTGATGGTCGAGCACGCGAACCACCTCCCGGTGGGCGATCCCAAGAGCGGACAAGTGGCCCTCGGACCACTCATCGACGCGAAGCAGCGTGATCGCGTGCACGCCCTGGTGAGCGAGACCGTCTCTGCCGGCGCGACATTGGCGGCCGGGGGGACGTTCGAAGAACTCTTCTACCGACCGACCGTGTTGACCCACGTCCCAATGAATTCCCCGGCCTACGCCCAAGAAGTGTTCGGGCCGGTCGCACCGATCGTCAGTTACGCTTCGTTGGACGAAGCCGTGGCGATGGCGTCGGACTCGCCCTACGGACTTTCACTGAGCATCCTCTCGGGCGACGGCCTGCGAGCGCTCGAGTTGGCGAGTCGGATTCCGACTGGGGCCATCCACATCAACGACGCGACGCCCGCCGACGAAGCGACGATCCCCTTCGGTGGGATCGGCGACAGCGGCAACGGCTCACGAATGGGTGGACTAGCGAACCTGGACGCCTACACCGAGACCCAATGGATCACGGCCCAAGCCGATATCGCCTTCTACCCCTTCTAGTCGCCTACAGACTGGACAGATTGACGTAGTTGCGCGCGAGCGCTCGCGCCGTATCCTGGGAGTCGATGACTTGGCGTAGTCGCGCGTTCTGTACCCCGTTCTCGAATTCGTCACTCGGATGCGGGTGCAACATCTGGGTCATGTACGTCGAGAACTCTTCGGCGCGCCAGACGCGCCGAAGACTCTCGTCGGAGTAGGAATCGAGGAGTCGTTCGTCGTGGTCGTGCAACGACGCGACCAGCGCCGGGGCCAGTAGTCGCACGTCGGCGAGGGCCAAGTTCATCCCCTTGGCGCCGGTCGGCGGCACGATGTGTGCGGCGTCGCCGGCGAGGAAGAGCCGCCCGTAGCGCATGGGTGCGACGACGACGCTTCGCATCGGCGTTATACCGCGCTCGATGATCGGGCCTTGGGCGATCGATGCCGCGCGATCGGTCGCCAGACGGGTCGTGAGTTCTTCCCAGATCCGCTCATCGGACCACGACCCGAGCGTCTCGTCGGGACTCACGCCGAGGTACAGCCGACTGAGCACGGGTGAGCGCATGGAGTACAGCGCGAACCCCAGGGGGTGTCGACAGTAGATGAGCTCTTCGGTCGCCGGAGGCGCTTCGGCGAGTATGCCCAGCCATGAAAACGGATAGACGCGGTCGTAGCGCCGAAGGACACCGGACGGTACCGACGCTGACGAAACCCCGTGAGAACCGTCACATCCGATGACGTAGTCGCCAATAATCTCGATCTCGCCGTCGCTCGTCGTCACGACGACCGACGGCGTCGTGGTCGTGTGTCCGGAGACGCTCGTGACCGTGGCGTCAAAGTGAAGTGGCGCGCCGTTTGCGACACGGGCCGTGATCAGGTCCTTCACCACTTCTTGTTGCCCGTAGACCGTGATCGCGCGCCCCTCGTAGAGCTCGCTCAGGGCAATTCGGTGCGAGACCCCGTCGAGGCGGAACTCGATCCCGTGGTGGACGAGTCCCTCGGCGCGCATGCGCGACCCGACGCCGGACTCCTCGAGAAAGTTGGCGATGCCGTATTCGATCACGCCCGCGCGCACGCGGTGTTGTACGTAGTCGAGGCTGCGGGTCTCGACGATCACGGTGTCGACGCCGTCGAGTCCGAGTAGGTGTCCCAGCAACAGTCCGGCGGGACCGGCACCGATGATGACCACCTGCGTGCGAACTGACTTCACGTTCCTCCAACAATCCGGCACACTTCGTCGACGAATCGGAGGCTACTCGACAGTCTCGAAAGTGGCGTTTAGTCTGTTCGCAGAACGGCCGGCGCATCACGCGCAACGGTCAACCCTACCGATAACGTCGACGAGAGACTCCGAGGAACCCATGGCTGAAGTCGTCAGGAATACCGAGCGCACCTCACTCGCGACGGTCGACGCGCTGGCGCACTTCGGTGTCGCCACCATTCACGAAGCGCAGGGGCGCACCGGTCTGTTCGCGTCACGGCTCCGACCGATCTATCGTCCGGTACGAGTGGCGGGCAACGCACTCACGTGCGAAGTTGCGCCCGGCGACAACTGGTCCATTCACGTCGCCGTCGAGATGGCCCAACCGGGGGACCTACTCGTCGTCACACCGACCAGTCCCTGCGACGACGGATACTTTGGCGAACTTCTCGCGACGAGTCTTATTGCGCACGGCGTGCGCGGTCTCGTCATCGACGCCGGGGTGCGCGACGTCGCGGAACTGACTGCGCTCGGCTTTCCCGTGTGGTCCAAGACGATCTGCGCGCAGGGCACCGTGAAGGAGACCCCCGGGAACGTCCAGACGCCGATCGTGTGCGCGGGGGCCCGCGTGCGACCCGGCGACGTCATCGTGGCCGACGACGACGGCGTGGTCGTCGTCTCGCGCGAGAGCGCCGAGACCGTTCTCGCCGCGGCAACCCAACGTGAGGCCAACGAAGTGGAGAAGCGCCAACGACTCGCGAGTGGTGAACTCGGACTCGACATCTACGCCATGCGTGAGAAGCTCGCCCAGCGCGGACTCACCTACCGAGAACCCGGCGATCGGTGAGCTCGCAAATGGCGATTCGCTGCTCGGTCATCCGAGGTGGCACCTCGAAGGGCCTCTATTTTCACGCGGGCGATCTCCCCGTCGACATACCCACGCGCGACGCGGTGCTTCTCGCCGCGATGGGTTCACCCGACACCCGAGAGATCGACGGGCTGGGTGGTGGACATCCGCTCACCTCCAAGGTCGCCGTCATCCGCCCGTCGACACGCGACGACGCGGACGTGGACTACTTGTTCTTGCAGGTGTGGCCCGACCGCGCCGAGGTCTCCGACAGCCAGAACTGCGGCAACCTCCTCGCCGGTGTCGGACCGTTCGCCCTGGAAGAAGGTCTGATCAGCGCCAGGGGTGACACGACTCCCGTACGCATTTGGATGGAGAACACGCAGAGCGTGGCCGTCGCCATCGTGCAGACACCCAACGGTCGAGTTCGCTACGACGGGGAGACTCATATCGACGGCGTACCCGGCGCACACGCTCCCGTGGCGATTGAGTTTGTCGACGTCGCCGGATCGACTTGTGGTGCGCTCCTGCCGACGGGCCACGCCATCGACGTCGTCGAAGGGATTCGGGTCACGTGCATCGACAACGGCATGCCCGTCGTGTGTCTCAAGGCCGAGGAGGTCGGACTCTCCGGCTACGAGGAACCGAGCGCCATCGAGAGTAACCGCGACGTATGCGAACTCGTCGAACGTATCCGACTCGCGGTGGGACCGATGATGAATCTCGGCGACGTGACCTCAGCGACGGTCCCGAAGATGTGCCTCCTCGCTCCAGCTCAGCACGGCGGGGCCGTCAGTACGCGCACGTTCATTCCCACACGCGTCCACGACGCGATCGGCGTCTTCGGCGCGGTCTCGGTCGCGACCGCGTGTCTGATACCCGGTTCCGTGGCGTACGAACTGGTTGGCGGGGGTGGCGCGGACCGCGACGTCCTCGACATCGAGCACCCCACGGGGTACTTCTCCGTGTCGCTCGACGTGAACGTGAGCGACGCCGGCGTCGAGGTCAGACACGTGGCGTTGCTGCGAACCGCGCGTCTCTTGATGCGCGGTGACGTCTTTGTTCCTTCGGCGGTGTGGCCCGACGCATGATCATCGATTGTCACGGCCACTACACGACGGCGCCCGACGCGCATAATCTCTGGCGCAGGACCCAGGTCGCGGCGTACGAGGCGCGCGACGCGGCTCCCGCGTATCCCCAGATTTCCGACGACGAGATCGCCGAGACCATCGAGACGAATCAACTGCGGATACTTCGCGAACGAGGTGCCGACATGACCATCTTCTCGCCGCGTGCTTCGGCGATGGAGCATCACGTGGGCGACGAAGGGGTGAGCCGACACTGGTCGCGGGCCTGCAACGACCTCATCAAGCGCGTCGTCGACCTCTACCCGGACTCCTTCATCGGCGTCGCGCAACTCCCCCAGTCTCCGGGTGTCGGGCTCGAAGGATCGATCGCTGAACTCGAACGATGCGTCAACGAACTCGGCTTCGTGGGCTGTAACCTCAGCCCGGATCCGAGCGGTGGTCGCTGGGACGGCCCACCCCTCACGGACGAGTACTGGTATCCGATCTACGAGACCATGGTCGCACTCGACGTGCCGGCGATGATCCACGTTTCCAGTAGTTGCAACCCGAACTTTCACGCCACCGGCGCGCACTACATCAACGCCGACACGACGGCCTTCATGCAGCTGATCCAGGGCGATCTCTTCGCGGACTTTCCCACGCTGCGACTGATCATTCCCCACGGCGGCGGCGCGGTGCCGTACCACTGGGGGCGCTATCGCGGATTGGCCGACATGTTGGACAAGCCGGCGTTGAGCGAGCACGTGATGCAGAACGTCTTTTTCGACACCTGCGTCTACCACCAGCCGGGCATCGACCTGTTGTTCAACGTCATCGAGCGAAAGAACATCCTCTTCGGCTCCGAGATGCTGGGTGCGGTGCGCGGCATCGACCCCGAGACCGGCCACTACTTCGACGACACCAAGCGTTACATCGATGCGCTTCCCTTGAGCGACAGTGCGCGCGCCGAAGTCTACGAAGGCAACGCGCGACGGGTCTATCCCCGACTCGACGCGGCCCTGAAGAGTCGGACGTAGGACGTGGCCGCATTCACGATGGACGCCGACTGGCTCGTCTTCGACCCCGAGCCGTCACGCCCGACGTTCACGCTCCCGGCCGGATCGGTCGACGCCCACTGCCACGTCTTCGGTCCCGGCGACGTCTTCCCGTACGCCGATGAACGCAAGTACACGCCGTGTGACGCCGGGAAGGACCAGCTCTTCGCGCTCCGTGACTTCCTGGGCGTCGAGCGCAACGTGATCGTCCAAGCCACCTGTCACGGTTCGGACAATCGCGCCATGCTCGACGCGCTGGCCAGTGCGGACGGACGAGCTCGGGGCGTCGCGACACTGCGGCCCGACGTGAGCGTGGGCGAACTCTCCGAGTTGCACGACGCCGGCGTGCGCGGCGTGCGCTTCAATTACGTCCGTCGGCTCGTCGACCCCGAACCGGATTCGTACTATCACCGCATCGTCGAGAAGGTCGCGCCCTTCGGCTGGCACGTGGTGATCTACTTTGAGGCCGCCGACCTCGTCGAGCGACGGAGCTTCTTCACGTCGATCGAGACCGACGTCGTCGTCGATCACATGGGTCGTCCGGACGTGACGCTCCCGGTCGACGGACCGGCGTTCGCGGCGTTCTTGACGCTCATGGAGGAGCACGAGAACTTCTGGTGCAAGGTGACGTGCCCCGAACGCTTGAGCGTCGCGGGACCCCCGGGCTTCGTCGACGTCGTGCCCTTCGCGCGACGAGTCGTCGAACGCTTCCCCACTCGCGTGTTCTGGGGAACCGATTGGCCGCATCCGAACCTGCACGACTACATGCCCGATGACGGAGTGATCGTCGACTTCATACCGGGCATTGCCCCGACGCCGGAACTGCAGCGTAAACTCCTGGTCGACAATCCGATGCGACTGTATTGGAGGGACGATCAATGAACGAGCACGAGGAATTCGACGACATCCCCGGCACGACGGTCTTCACGACGAAGCGCTCACGCCAGGGCTTTCAGCTCAATCAGTTCTGCATGAGCCTTATGAAGGCCGAGAACCGCGAGCGTTTCCGCGCCGGCGAACGTGCCTACCTCGACGAGTGGCCCATGACCGAAGTGCAAAAGCAGGCGGTTCTCGCTCGCGACTACAACGCCGCCATCGCCGAAGGCGGCAACATCTACTTCCTGGCCAAGATCTTCGCGACGGACGGCCAGAGTTTCCAGCAGGCCGCCGCCTCGATGACGGGGATGACGAGCGAGGAGTACGCGCAGATGATGTTGTCCGGAGGACGTTCACCCGAGGGACAACGCTCCATCAAAGAAGGGCGCTAGCCCGTGGCGCGGATCACGGCCGGCGTGGCCACCAGTCACGTGCCGGCGATCGGTGCGGCGCTCGACCTCGGCAAATCCGGTTCGGACTACTGGCAACCGCTCTTCGATGGCTACGACTGGTCCAAGAAGTGGATCGCGAGTGAAAAGCCCGACGTCGTCGTGCTCATCTACAACGACCACGCCTCGGCATTCTCCCTCGCGGTGCTGCCGACCTTCGCCATTGGCTGCGCCGAGAGTTACGCCATCGCCGACGAGGGATTCGGTCCACGGCCGGTTCCGGAGGTGATCGGCCACGCCGACCTCGCGTGTCACATCACCGAGAACCTGATCCTGGACGAGTTCGACATGACCATCATCAACGAGATGACGGTCGACCACGGGCTCACGGTCCCGCTGTCACTGATGTTCGGCCAGCCCGAGGCGTGGCCGGTGAAGGTCGTGCCGATCGCGGTCAACGTCGTCGAGTACCCCCAGCCCACCGGCAATCGCTGTTTCGAATTGGGCAAGGCCCTGCGCCGGGCGATCCGGAGCTACGACGAAGACCTCAACGTCCAGGTGTGGGGCACCGGCGGCATGAGCCACCAATTGCAGGGACCGCGAGCCGGTCTCATCAACTCCGCCTTCGACCACGAATTCTTCGATCAACTGGTCCAGGACCCCGACACGCTCAAGAAGGTGCCGCACATCGAGTACTTGCGCGAGGCCGGCTCCGAGGGCATCGAAATGATCATGTGGCTCATCATGCGCGGCGCCCTCGGCAAGAAGGTGAAAGAGCTCTACCGCTTCTATCACGTACCGGCGTCGAATACGGCCGTCGGTCACCTCATCTTGAAACCGTCGAAGTAAGTACTCGGGCGTCGTAGAGAACATGCGCATCGCCCTCGCCGGAGCCGGAGCCTTTGGCATCAAGCACCTCGACGCCCTCGCGCGCATTGACGGCGTCGAGATCGCGGCCGTTGTCAGTCGCCGACTCGACCAGGCCCGCGAGGTCGCCGACAAATACGGGGCACCGATGGCGAGCACGGAGTTGGAGGAGGTGTTGGCGTCACCCGACGTCGACGCCGTCATCCTGGCCACGCCCACGCAGTTGCACGCACATCAAGCCATCGCGACGATGCGCGCCGGCAAGCACGTCCAAGTCGAGATCCCCCTCGCCGACAACTGGAGCGACGCGCGGGCCGTCGCCACGACCCAACGCGACACCGGACTCGTGTGCATGGTCGGACACACGAGACGCTTCAACCCCTCACACCAGTGGATCCACCGTCGCGTCCAAGCCGGAGAACTGCACGTTCTCCAAATGGACGTCCAGACGTACTTCTTTCGCCGTACCAACACGAACGCCCTCGGACAGCCGCGCAGTTGGACTGACAACCTCCTCTGGCACCACGCCGCGCACACGGTCGACCTCTTCGCCTACCAGTGCGCCGCGGACATCGTCGACGCCCACGCACTGGCCGGCGCGACCAATCCCGACTTGGGCATCCCGATGGACATGTCGATTCAGCTCAAGACGTCGGCGCAACAGATCTGCACGCTCTCGTTGAGTTTCAACAACGACGGACCTCTGGGCACGTTCTTTCGATACATCTGTGACAACGGAACCTATGTCGCGCGTTACGACGACTTGTTCGACGGCCGCGACGCGGTCATCGACGTCTCGGACGTCGACGTGTCGATGGACGGTATTGAACTCCAGGACCGCGAATTCGTCGCCGCGATCACCGAAGGACGCGAACCCAACGCCTCGGTCACTCATGTGCTGAAGTGTTACGAAGTGCTCGATCAGCTCGACCAACAACTTCGAGCCTGAGTGTCGTTCGTCGCCTCGCGAAGCGCCAAAGTGGAATCCGCCGCGCAGGGTGAACGCTACGAACCGGCGGTCGGCTTCGTCATCACCGGCGTCATGGCGGCGGGCAAGTCGACGGTGGCCGAGTTGCTCGCCCAACACTTCGAACGCGGCGTGCACGTTCGCGGCGACGTGTTTCGAAAGATGATCGTCCGTGGTCGCGATCCGATCACGCCCGAGCTCGGCGACGAGGCACTGCGCCAACTCGACCTACGCCAGCGCATCGCCGCCAGTGTCGCCAACGACTACTGGCGTGACGACTTCACCGTCGTGCTTCAGGACATCTACGCGGGCGACGGCCTCGCCAACGTCGTCGGTCGCCTCGAGATATCGCCGCTGTACGTGGTCGTCCTCGCTCCTCGCCCGGACGTCGTCACCCAACGCGAAGCGCAGCGCGAGAAATCCGGTTACCAAGAGTGGGACGTCGAGGAACTGTACGCCCACTTCGTAGAGCACACGGCGCGAATCGGACTGTGGCTCGACACGTCGGAGATGACGCCCGAACAGACGGTCGATGAGATCCTTCTTCGACGCCACGAAGCGCGAGTGCGCTGAAGACCGCGAGCGCCCACCGTCGACTGAAATTAAGTCTCCGCATTTTGTTGCATCGAAAGCCCCACGATGTCTCGGTGCGTCAACTTCGGCAGAGACGAAACGCCAATTCGGTTGGATCCCGACCCTGCTACTGATTTTTCATGCGGGCCCAGAAAATACCAAGTGTTATGAACGATTTTGAATAACGCGACTCGTGTGTCCACACTTTCCAGTTCGCACACCTACTGAACGTGTGACATCGTGGAACGAGAGGTCGATGAACAGGGGATTCGAACCCCAGATCTTGCATATTGGTTCGAGACTCGATCTTGAGGGTTCAAACACGTAGTGGCCAAGTTTCCTCGCTGGGCCCCCAATTCATCGCAGAACGCTCAGAAACGCCGATGAAAATTTCAAATGCAGAATTAAATACTGAAAGCGGACCCTTTTCGTGAAGTTACTGACCTACGCTGCCGTACATGTCACCTCGTAGCCGCGCGCTTTTGTTCGCAAGTATTGTCCTTAGTTCACTCGTCGTCACATCGATTGTTGGTGCGA
>OCTA010002618.1_pt1 | contig 16252 bp, 10 predicted proteins | sample 1538991 | NCBI WGS metagenome assembly OCTA01 (sample SAMEA3539302, study PRJEB22396) | soil metagenome | biome: tundra; feature: field; material: soil | place: USA | collected 2010-05 | depth 0.15 m | reverse complement strand
CTGGAGTTCAGACGTGTGCTCTTCCGATCTTTCGGCGATGCGCCCCCAGCGCGGATCGCGGGCAATATCCACCATCGGGGCAAAGACCCAGTCGATGCCCGCGGCGGCCGATTCCGCTGCGGCCACGGTCTCGACCCGCTCGACGAGCTGCGGGTCCCACGCGCAGGACAACCCGAGGGGAATCGGGAAGACCGTGCGGAAGCCGTGGATGGTATCGAACCCGAAGATCAGCGGGATGCCGAGGCGCGAATCCTCGACGGCGATGCGCTGGAGCCGGTTGCGCGGACCGGCGCCCGGAGCCGCCCCGAGAAAGGATCCGATCCCGCCAGACGCGATCAACGCCGCGGCGGCATGATCGTTCGCTCCGGGTAGCAGCTGCTGCCCAAGCTGGCCGAGGCGTTCCGTTCGGCTCAGACGACGCAGCAGATCGTCAACCCGTGCGTCTGCCGGTTGCGCGGGATCCTCATAGATATCTTTGACGCCGTTCTTGTTCAGATCGATCCAGCCGGAATGGTAGATTTCCGGCCGTTGAAGCTTGAATTCGGCGCGGTCGGCGGCGACGACCGGGGCCTGGAGGTCGCCCGCCGCGGGCAGGAGCCGGGCGGCGCAGACGCCGATGCCGGTCAGAACCACGAACCATTTGGCGGTGTGTGTTTCCCGTAGTAAATGCATGCTGCCCTTTGACTGGGAAACATGGTGAATCAGGTCAAGTTTTCCAGCAGCGGCGTTTTCGACGATGCAAGGTGCTGATCCCTCCAGCGCCTCTCGCCGGGCAGATCCGTGAAACTCTTCTGGCCTTCCGGCGTCTCTTGCGTTTGGTAGATCATATACTAACCAAGGCTTATCCATGAAGACGGTTTCCCAATTCATCCGGGCTTTTCTCCTGGTCACGGCCGGCGCGGCGGCGGTCGCCCTGTCGCCTCTCCGCGCTGAACCCCGCGTGGACATCGGACTTTCCGTCGGCATCCCCCTGCCGCGCGGCTATGTCGACGTGGTGGTGGGTCGGGAACACTATTACCACTACCGCGGGGTCTTTTACCAGCGCGGCCCCCGGGGCTTGATGGTTGTCCGCGCGCCGCGCGGCGCCATCGTGCGCGAACTGCCCCCGCGCTGTGCGCGCGTTTACGTGGGCAACGTCGTCTACTATCGCTATGGCGACGTCTTCTACCGGTCCGCGCCGACGGGCTATGTCGTGGTGGATCCGCCGGCGGTGCCGAACCTGCCGCCACCCGCGCCGGTCGCGGTCCAGTACCAATCGGTCTGGGTGGGCACCACGGAGTACCTGTTCAAGGACGGGCAGTTTTTCCAGCGGACGCCGGAAGGGCTGGCCTGGACGGAAACTCCGCTCGGGGCGGTGGCGAAAACGCTCCCGTCCGATGCGACCTCCATTTGGTATCAGGACAACGAGTACTTTGAATGCGGCACCGTGTACTTCCGCAAGACGCCGGACGGCTACAAGGTGGTGCCGAGGCCTTGGAACGAGTAAGTTTTCCCTGCACCCGGCGGTCCGAACCCCGCCGGGTTTTTTGTCTCCGGATATCCAAAACGGATCTATGCGAATTGGAGGAGCGAGCTTCCGCCTTCGCTCGAAGCTACGGCGGACCAGTGCTCGCGACCTGTCCTCCGCAGGCTTGGCGAAGGAGAATTTCGAGGTAAGCATCGCCTGTCCCTCGACGGTTTCGACAAGCTCGCCGCAAGCAAGCTCGGGACCCTGACCCATTCGACCCCGCTCAGGGTCATCCTGAGCTTGTCGAACGGATGAGCCTGTCGAACGGGCAAGCAGGCTCCTACACCGGTCACCTGACGGCGTTCTTGTCTACGAGCGAGGGGGAGGTTCATGGCATCGGTACGGCTTCGGCCGACCAGTCTCCCGGCTTAATAGTCCAGGTAAGGCTGGAGCCAGCGCTCCGCCTCCGCGACGGCGATCGCTTTGCGGCGGGCGTAGTCCGCCACCTGGTCTTTCCCCAGCTTGCCCACGGCGAAATATTTCGCCTCAGGATGATTGAAATAAAGCCCGCTCACGCTGCTGGCCGGATGCATGGCGAAGCTCTCGGTCAGGATGATTCCGGTGGCGGCCTCGGCGCCGAGCAGATCGAAGAGCAGGCGTTTCTCGGTATGATCCGGGCAGGCCGGATAACCGGGCGCCGGGCGGATGCCCCGGTATTTCTCGCGGAGCAATTCCTCCATCGTCAAGTGTTCGGCGCGGCCATAACCGCAGAAGTCGCGGGCGCGCCGGTGCATCAGTTCGGCGAGCGCCTCGGCCAGCCGGTCGCCGAGCGCCTGGGCCATGATGGCGGAATAATCATCGTGCGCGGCGCGGTAATCCGCGGCGAATTGGTCGACGCCGTGACCCGCGGTGACGGCGAAACCGCCGAGGTAGTCGAGCCGGCCGCCCAGCTTGGGGGCGATAAAATCGGCGAGCGCGTGGTTGAACTGGCCGGTTGGCTTCTCGAGTTGCTGGCGCAGGCAATGAAACGTGGTGAGCACGCGGCTGCGCGATTCGTCGGCGTACACCTCGATGTCATCGCCGACGGCATTGGCGGGCCAGAAACCGATGACGGCTTTCGCCACGAAGCGTTTTTCGGCGACGATTTGCCCGAGGAGCTTCCGGGCGTCGTCGTACAGACTGGTCGCTTCGGGACCGACGGTGGGATCCGAGAGGAGATCGGGAAAGCGGCCCCGCAGCTCCCAGGCGCTGAAGAACGGTCCCCAGTCGATGTACGGCACGATTTCCTCGAGCGGCACCGGCGCGAAAATGCGCGGACCAAAGAACTCAGGCCGGGGAATGTCGGTGGCGCTCCAATCGACCGCGGTGTGCCGGCGACGGGCCTCGTCGAGTGGGAGCAACGGCCGGCGCGACCGGTGCGCCGCGAATTCCTGGCGCTGGCGTTCCTGCCGGGCGACCACCTCGGCAAGAAACGCCGGCTTGTTCCCGGTGCTGAGCAACGAACTGGCGACGTTGACGACGCGCGAGGCGTCGAGGACGTGCACGACGCCGGGGGCGTATTCGGGCGCGATCTTCACCGCGGTATGGGCCGCGCTGGTGGTGGCGCCGCCGATCAGCAGCGGGACCGTGAAGCCGGAGCGCGCCATTTCCCGGGCGACATGCACCATTTCGTCGAGCGACGGGGTGATCAGACCCGAAAGACCGATCAGATCGGCCTGCTGTTCGCGGGCGGCGGCCAGAATCTTTTCGCACGACACCATGACGCCGAGGTCGGTGACCGCGTAGTTGTTGCAGGCCAGCACGACGCCGACGATGTTCTTGCCGATGTCGTGGACGTCGCCCTTGACGGTGGCGAGCACGATCTTGCCGGCGGAGCTGCGGCCGTCGCCGACGATGCCATTGGCGAGATTGCGCGCCTTCTCCTCTTCCATGAACGGCATCAGATAGGCGACGGCCTTTTTCATCACGCGGGCGGATTTCACCACCTGCGGCAGGAACATCTTGCCGGCGCCGAACAGGTCGCCGACGACGCGCATGCCGTCCATCAGCGGTCCCTCGATGATGTCGAGCGGGCGGGGGTATTTCCGCCGGCACTCCTCGGTGTCGGTTTCGACGTAAGTGTCGATGCCCTTGACCAGGGCATGGGTCAGCCGCGCCTCGACGGCGGCCGCGCGCCAGGCGAGATCCTCCCGGAGCTCGGTTTTCGAAGCGCCGCCCTGCGCCGCCTTGAGCTGCTCGGCGAACGTGACGAGGCGCTCGGTCGCGTCGGGCCGACGATTGAGGAGCACGTCCTCGATGCTTTCGCGCAGGTCCGCCGGAATCTCCTCGTAAACGCCGAGCATGCCGGCGTTGACGATGGCCATGTCGAGGCCGGCATTGATCGCATGGTACAGAAACACCGCATGCATCGCCTCACGCACCGGATTGTTGCCGCGGAACGAAAACGAGACATTGGACACGCCGCCGCTCACCTTCGCGCCGGGTAGGGTTTCTTTGATGGCGCGGACGGCCCCGAAGAAATCGACGGCGTAATTGTTGTGTTCCTCCAGGCCGGTCGCGACGGTGAGGATGTTCGGGTCGAAGATGATGTCCCCCGGCGGGAAACCGAGCCGGTCGACCAGCAGCCGGTAGACTCGCGTGCAGATGCGGATTTTGGCGGCGCAGTCGGCGGCCTGACCCTCCTCGTCGAACGCCATGACGACGGCGGCGGCCCCGTAACGCCGGACGAGTTTCGCGCGCCGGAGAAACTCGGTCTCGCCGTCTTTCAGCGACACGGAATTGACGATGCCCCGGCCCTGCAGGCATTTCAGTCCGGCCTCGAGCACGCTCCACTTGGAGCTGTCGATCATGACCGGCACGCGGGCGATCTCGGGCTCGGCCGCGACGAGGTTGAGAAATTTGGTCATCGTGGCCTCGCCGTCGATCAACGCCTCGTCGACGTTGACATCGAGGACGTTGGCCCCGTTTTCGACCTGCTGGCGCGCGATGGCGAGCGCGGCGTCCCAGTCGCCGGCCTTGATGGCTCGGGCGAACTTCGGCGAGCCGGGGATGTTGGTGCGTTCACCGATGACCATGAAGCCGGAAGCGTTGCGGGAAGCGTTGTTCACCGTGGGAAGATCGGATCAGGAGACCGTGAGCGGCTCGAGGCCGCTGAGACGGAGCGCCGCGCCGGCCGGCGGCGGGAGAGGTCGCGGCGCCAGGCCTTGGACGGCGGTGGCGATGGCCTTGATGTGGGCGGGCGTGGAACCGCAGCAGCCGCCGAGGAGATTGACCCAGCCGTTGGCGGCGAATTCGGCGAGCGTCGCGGCCATCTCGGCCGGGGTCTCGTCGTACGCGCCAAAGGCGTTGGGCAGGCCGGCATTGGGATAACAGGTGACGTAACAGCTGGCGATGCGCGCCAGCTCCTCGATGTAGGGCCGCATCTGTTTCGCTCCCAGGGCGCAGTTGATGCCGACGCTGAAGGGACGGGCATGCACGATGGAGTTGTAGAACGCCTCGAGGGTCTGGCCGGAAAGGGTGCGGCCGGAAGCGTCGGCGATCGTGACGGAAATCATCACCGGCAGGCGCGCGGGCAGTTCATCGAAGAGGTTCTCGATGGCGAACAGCGCCGCCTTGGCGTTGAGGGTGTCAAAAATGGTTTCGACGAGAAGAATCTCGGCGCCGCCCTCGACCAGCGCCCGGGCTTGCTCGTCATAGGCCGCGACCAACTGGTCGAACGTGACGGCGCGAAAGTCGGGGCGGTTCACGTCAGGGGAGAGCGAGGCCGTGCGATTGGTGGGTCCGAGCGCGCCCGCCACGAAGACGCGCCGGCCAAACTGCGCTTCGCCCCAGCGCGCGGCCCGGGAGCAGATCTGCGCCGCCGCGCGGTTGATCCCGGCCGCATACGCTTCGGTCTGATAGTCGGATTGCGAGATGCGGGTGCCGTTGAACGTGTTGGCCGAAACCAGGTCGGCGCCCGCCGCGATGAAGCTGCGATGGAGTTCTTCGATGAGGCCGGGTTGGGTCAGGCAGAGGATATCGTTGTCGCCAGCAAGGTCGTGCGGGTGGCCGCAGAAACACTGACCCCGGAAATCGGCCTCCGAGAGCCGCTGCGCCTGCACCATCGTGCCTTTGGGCCCCTCGATGATGGCGATGCGCTGATCGAAGAGACGGCTCAGTTCGGCGAAGGCGGGCGACAAAGGCTGGCTGGGTGTAGGCATGCGGCAGATTTATCTATCATCGTATCAGGATATGATGATATGAGATTTGCAAGTCAGGAAGCGCGAACGAGGCGAAGGAACAGATCATCGAGGGTTGGCCAAAAAATGCCCACGAAAGACGCTTGCCGCGAACCAAAGGCGCGGTTCATATCGCCGGCGTTTTGTTCTTTCCATCGGTTCCAGGGACGCAGGGAAGGCCGTTAGAACCGGCCACAGTAGCGCTGCGGTATCGCATCACAAACCCCGAAGACGGCGGATTGCTGACAACCCAATAGCCAAAAGGTTGCCCGGCATAAACCTCCGGCAGACAAGCCAATTGAGGCGCAAACCTCGGTGAAGGCCAGGGGCGAGGATCTCTTGGATTTCAACGTTAAGTTGGAATCCCGGAGGGGAAATGCGGAGTCCGAATATCTGGCTCTGGAAGCTCACTACGCTGGCGCGGATGCGCGCGCTGGCGAGAAACCTTCATCGCATCAGTGAAGGGTGAGAGTAGACGTGACGGGCGCGTCGCCGGCTGGAGATGTCCAGTCGGGCGGCGCTTCCACCATTCTGCTCTTCCCAGTCAGACCAAGGAGCAGATATGAACGCCCGTTTCCCGGCGCACGTTGTGGGCCGGTTTTCTCTTCCGCTGGCCGCCATCCTGGTGGTGCTGCCGGCTCTCGCCGCCCGCGTGGCGGCCCAGTCATCGTCGGAGCCCGTGCCGCTCGGCGAATTCATCGTCACGGCGACGCGCACGCCGGTGCGTCCCAGTGCGCTGGGGAGCAGCGTCGATTTCATTTCGGGCGAGGATCTGGCCCGGCAGCAGATCTCGTCGCTGCAAGAGGCCCTGGGGGGCGCGGCGGGGATGCCGCTGTTCGCGAGCGGCGCGACCGGCGCCTCGACGTCGCTGTTCATGCGCGGTGCAAATTCCGACCAGACGCTGTTTCTCATCGACGGCCTGCGATTGAACGACCCCAACACTGACTACGCAGTGTTTTTGGGCGGGGCGGGGGTGTCGCCGTCGGACAGCATCGAAATTGCGCGTGGCCCGCAAAGCACGCTTTACGGAGGCGAAGCCGTCGGAGGAGTGGTGGCGATACGGACGCTCAAGGGTGAAGGCGCGCCCTCGGCGCGAGTGGCGGTCGAGGGCGGATCGTTCGGCACGGTGCAGAGTTCGGTGAACACCCAGGGCGCGGCGAACGGGTGGGCCTATAATGCCTTTCTCGAAAGCGGGCGGACCGAAAACCAACGCCCAAACAACGATTTCGAGGGAACGACCTATGCGGTGCGCCTCGACCGGCAGTTGAGCCCGCAGATCGCGGTCGGGGCCACCGCGCGCGGATTTTTCGGCTCGTACGGTTCACCGGGCGACCGGTTCACGAATGACCCGGATAACCGCGAACGCGAACAGAACCAGCTCGCCACGCTATTTGCCGATTACACCGTTTCGTCGGCCTGGTCAGGCCACCTCATCGTGGGCGGACAGGACCGGAGATTCGTGTCGGACAACCCGACGCCCGGCCTGCCGACCCAGACGACGGTGGTCCTCAACCGCCGCGGGGAACTCGATTGGCAAAATACGATTGTGCTGGGCGATCACAACCGGCTGACCGCCGGGCTGACCGCGGAGCGCGACCAGACCCGCAACAACGGGTTTGGCGATATTCACCACCAGGAGAACCTGCTCGCGTTCTTCGCGCAGGACGAGTGGACGCCGATGGACAACGTTTTTCTCACGGCCGGGTTGCGGAGCGATGACCATGATACTTTCGGGCGGGCCACCACTGGCCGGCTCACGGCGGCCTGGCTGCCGGTGGCGGAGAGGATCAAGCTGCGTGCGAGCTACGGCACCGGATTTCGCTCCCCGAGCTTTCTCGATCTTTACGGCCAGAGCGCCTATTACCTCGGAAACCCCGATCTTCAGCCGGAACGCGCCCGCGGCTGGGATGCGGGCGTCGATTATTACCTCGCCCAACATCATGGCACGTTGAGCGCCACCTGGTTCGACACGCGGTATCATGATCTCATCGTCTACGATTTCTCGGTATTTCCGGGCACCACGTCCAACGTCGATCAAGCGCGCACGCGGGGGCTTGAGTTGTCGGCAAAAGCGCAGTGGACCAGCGCGTGGGAAGCGCGGGTGGCGTATACTTACCTCGAGGCGGACAACCTGACGGAGCACACGCGTCTGCTCCGCCGGCCCCGCCATTCCGTGGCGGCCGATGTCTGGCGGAATCTGGGCCGCGGTTTCAGTGTGGGCGCCGGCGTCCAGTACGTCGCCAAGCGACAGGACGTCGACGCTCTGACCTTCGCCACGGTGGAGGCCCCCGATTACACGGTGGGCCGGGCGTACGCGGCCTGGGCCGTCAACGACCACGTGACGTTGAAGGTGCACATCGAGAACATCCTGAATGAGCACTACGAGGAAGTGAACGGCTACCCCGCGCTCGGCGCGAGGGCCTTTGCCGGAATCGAGGCGAGATTCTGACAGGCGGCCGGGCGTGGCCTTTCCGTCATACCGAGGCGGGTGTTTCTTGGGATGGACACCCGGGGCGAATCGTTTTTGCTCGGCTGCCTCGATGTTGCCAGCACCGCTCAAAGTTGATCCCCAGACCGCCCGCCGTTTTGTGCGTCGAGCCCTCTTGCTGGATACGCCGGCGCCCGATATCGCGACGGCGCTCTCGCACCTCGGGTACATCCAAATCGATCCGATCAACGTCTGCGGGCGGATGCACGACCTGATTCTGAGGAATCGTGTCGCCGGGTACCGGGAGGGGGCGTTGCACGACCAGATCCATTCGCCGGCGCGGCCCGGATTGGAGCACTACCTGCCTGGCGGGCATGGCGTGCTGGTTGCCCTCCCGCTGAGCGCGTGGCCATTTCTTACCGAGCGGATGTTGCGCCGCAGTCGGTCGCGTTCTCCCTACCACGGCCGGTTCACGCCTCGCGAAGCGGAGTTGGCCGGGCGGATTCTGGCGGAGATCGCGGTCCGGGGTCCGCTGACATCTGACGACATCGATCACGACGGTCATGCCCGCTCGGCGTGGGGCGCACGGGGACGACTGGCCAAGCATGTGCTGGAAAAACTCTTCGCTCATGGGCGCGTCCTCATCTCTGCCCGCCGCAATTTTCGCCGGGTTTATGACCTGCCGGAGCGCGTCCTGCCCCGGGCGGTCCTCGACCAGACGTCACGCACGGAAGAAGAAGTTCGAGCTTGGGCGGTGCTGCAGCGTCTCAGACAACAGCGGCTTGGCACGCTCGCTCGCGGCGAATTGTCGCTGGTGGCCGATCACATCCAGCAGGTCGCGATCGACGGTCTCCCGCCGGTCTATTGTCTCCGCGAAGACGTCGCGCTCTTCGATGCGGCGGCGGATCCTGCTCCGGCGCCAAACTCCCTGCTTCTGGCGCCCCTCGACCCACTCATCTACGACCGCAAACTCACGCGTCAGCTCTGGGGTTTCGACTATACCTGGGAGGTCTATACGCCACCCGCCAAGCGCAAACGCGGCTACTACGCCCTGCCGGTGCTGGTCGGCGCGGAAATCGTCGGACATGTCGATCCCAAGGCCGACCGGGAAAGACGCCAGCTCATCGTTGTTTCCCGGGGTGTGCGACGCGGTTACCGGGTCGCACGAGCGGTGAAAGCCTTGGCCGCCTTCCTCGCGCTGCGCCCGTAACGAAGACCGGCTTCAACGGATCCGACCGCGAGGAGGCGAGATCGCGGTCGCGACCAGACGCGCCTGACCACGGTGTCCAGGCGGAATAGTCCGCGACGATGGTCTCCACCCAACGCAGCGGCCGGTGGGCGTGGAACCACGAGCCGAATCGCTGGTAAAGGCGTTGTGTTTTCATCGTGCTTGGCCGCAGGACGGTCATCGGTGGTGTGTCACTCAATCGGGCGCAAAGTTCCCCCGGGAAGAGCAGGACCCGAGCCAAACGGTTCAGGCATAGCTGACGGCGGGCTGGCCGTGGGTCGCGCGCGGGTTGAGGAAGAAATCGGCGCCCGTCTCGGCAGATCCGAATTCGGGACACGACTCGGCCAGTTTTTCGCGCAGGTATTCGCGGGCGCGGGCGATGCGACTCTTGACCGTGCCGATGTTGATGCCGAGGGCGCGGGCGATCTCCTCATAGGAAAGATCGAGGACATTGCGCATGGTGAGGATCTCGCGATGCTTGCGATCCAGACGTTCCATGCAGGCGGCGACGAGCGCAGTGAATTCGCTGGTGGCCGTCTCCTGCGCCGGATCGTGGTCGCCGGCCGCGATGAGGTCGGCGAAGGTCGCGTCGGAATCGTCCGCGAGCGGGCGATCGAGCGAGACCCAGTTGTGGCGCCGGCGGCGGAAGAAATACCAGTACCGGTTACGGGCGAGGTTGAGGGCGATCCGATAGAGCCAGGTGGCGAGCGAGGAATCGCCGCGAAAACGGTCCAAGCCGCGGTAAGCGCGGATGAAGGTATCCTGGGTGACCTCTTCCGCGTCCGCCGCGTTGCGAAGGAGATTGAAGGTCAGCCCATAGATTCTGCCGCGGTACCGGGCGACAATCTCATTGAAAGCGGATTCATCCCCGGCGATGAACTTGCGCACGAGGCCCGCGTCGACGGCCGGTTCGCTAGCCTGGACTTCCTGGTTGGCACGATTCTCAGGAATCGAGCGGAGAAGGACTGGAGGTGTGCTAGAAGACATAGAAGGAATGGATTTCCAATGCGCCCGTACTCTCACCTAGAACGATGCCAATCACTAGTGTCATCGGCATAAGATATTATTCAATAGGAGTTTAAAAAACTAGCTCCATTTTAACAGGCGGAGTTTTCATTGCAGATTGCTGAGGTGGCAACACCACCGACCGGCAATACGCACGATGGTGGTCCGTGCTGTGGATTTTGCGCCGATGGAAATGGAAGGTGGAGATTTACGCCCGGGTGCCACCCGGAAAAGCCGGTGACGTTTGATCGAGGGTTAAAGAGTGGCGGATCGCGAAGCGGCTCGAAAGTGGCACGGGCAGCCTGCCCGCCGAAGCCTCCGGCGAAAGCTGGGTCCCGCCCGTGGTTCGCGCGAACAATGGCGGGATGCCCATGCCACTTGGCACGAGCTGCCGGCCGTGGTTCAGACGAACCCCAGACATGGGCAAGATGTCCATGCCACGCGGCCCGGGCGTCTGACCCAGGCGAGGCCGGCCATTCCGCGTGCCCAGGCTCGTTTCAACGCGGCGCCTTACCGGGCGGTCGCGCCGCCATTTGTCATCTATTAAATGACAAAACTTCCGGGAAACCGCCTCGCGACCTTGGTCATTTGATGGATGAAATCACGGGAGCTCCGGCATCGGCCAGAGGCCCCGGCCGCTTGGGACGTCCGACAACTCGCCGTTGGGCCTGGGGACCGCGGTTCGCCGCGTTTTTCCTTGCGCGCGCTTTTCTCGGGGCGAAGCATCGCCGCGCCTTTAACCGATTTACCGGATCATCCCGTGCCTAACGCTCTTGTGCTTCCCGATACCTCCCGCTACACGATCCTGGAGACCGAGTTGCTCGATCGGCTGGGTGGTTCCGTCGCCGGACTTTCTTCCGAACAGGCGGCGAGGATTCTGGCGGACGTCGGACCGAACACGGTGGCCTCGAGCGGCCGGATCTCCATCTGGCGCGATTTGTTGGACCGCTGCCGAAATCCGCTCGTCATCCAGTTGCTGGTAATTGCGGTGGTCTGTTATCTGACGGGCGACATCTCGTCCACAGCGATCGTCGGCGGGATGATCTTTCTCAGCGTGTTTCTCTCGTACATCCAGGAGACCCGGTCGTCCCTGGCGGTGGAGAAGCTGCAGAAGCTGGTGAAGACGACCGTGACGGCGGTGCGCGACGGCCGGGAAACGGAGGTGCCGCTGGAGGAGATCGTGCCCGGCGACGTGGTCGTGCTGGCGGCGGGCAGCCTGATCCCGGCCGATCTGCGGATTATCTCGGCCAAGGATTTCTTTGTCACCCAGTCGGCGCTGACGGGGGAATCCATGCCCGTGGAGAAGAACGCGGAGACGAGTCAGCCGGCGGGGCGCACGCCGTTTGAGTTCTCCAACGCCTGTTTCATGGGAAGCAATGTCCTCAGCGGCGCGGCGCGCGGCGTGGTGCTGACGACGGGGGCCCGGACCTATTTCGGCTCCCTGGCGGAGAAGCTGCTGTCCAAGCGCGACGCCACCAGCTTCGACAAGGGCGTAAGCGATTTCACCTGGCTGATGATCCGTTTCATGGCTGTGATGGTTTCGATCACGTTCCTCATCGTCGGGTTGCGGGACCACAACTGGATCGAAGCACTGCTGTTCGCGTTGGCGGTGGCGGTCGGACTGACCCCGGAAATGCTGCCGATGATCATCACCGTGTGCCTGTCCAAAGGAGCGCTGATGATGGCCCGCAAGAAGGTGATCGTTAAGCATCTGCACGCGATCCAGAATTTCGGCGCCATGGACGTGCTCTGCACGGACAAGACTGGGACGCTGACCCAGGATCATGTCGTGCTGGAGCGCTATGTGGACGTGACCAACCGGACCAGCGAGGACGTCTTGCGCTACGCCTACATGAACAGCTTCTATCAGACCGGGCTGCGCAACCTGCTCGACCGGGCGATCCTGGCGCACACGGAATTGGACGTCGAACGCAACTGCCGCAAAGTGGACGAAATTCCGTTTGATTTCAAACGGCGCCGGATGTCGGTGGTCATCGACTACGAAGGCCGCCACGTGCTGATCTGCAAGGGCGCGGTCGAGGAGGTCAGTGCGGCGTGCGAGAATTACCAGGTGGACGAGGACATCAATCCCTTGATCCGGCTCATCCGCGACGATTTGATGGACGAGTATCGCAACCTGAGTGCCCAGGGGTACCGGGTGCTCGCCATCGCCTATCGCGAGTTTGACCGCACGAAGCAGGTGTTTTCCGTCGCGGACGAATCCGAGTTGATCCTGCTGGGTTACGTCGCGTTTTTTGATCCCGCCAAGGATACATCAGCCCGCGCGATCGAGGCGCTCTCCCGCGCCGGGGTGGCGGTCAAGATTCTGACCGGCGACAACGAACTGGTGACGCGCAAAGTGTGCCGCGATGTGGCGATGTCGATCATCAAGGTCGTCACCGGTCCGCAACTCGCGGCGCTGGACGACGCCGCCTTTGCCCGGGAGGTGAACGAGGCGAACGTGCTCGCCCGCCTGACTCCGGACCAGAAGGAGAAGGTCATCAAGACGCTGCGATCCGCGGGTCACGTCGTGGGCTTCCTGGGCGACGGCATCAACGATGTGCTCGCGATGAAGGCCGCCGACGTGGGCATTTCGGTGGACACCGCCGTCGACGTGGCGAAGGAATCGGCGGACATCATCCTCCTCGAGCGGAGCCTCCTGGTGCTGGAGGACGGAATCATGGAAGGCCGGAAGGTGTTCGGCAACATCGTCAAGTACCTCAAAATGGGGGCCAGCTCCAACTTCGGGAATATGTTCAGCGTCGTCGGCGGCTCCTATTTTCTGCCGTTCCTGCCCATGGCTCCGGTGCAGGTGCTCATCAACAACCTGCTCTACGATTTCTCGCAGGTGGGCATTCCGCTCGACAACGTCGACCAGGAATACCTGATGAAACCGCGACGCTGGAACATGCGCAGCATCCGCAATTTCATGTTTTTCATCGGGCCGATCAGCTCCATCTTCGATTATGCGACGTTCTTCCTCATGCTCTACTTTTTCGGCTGCGCGGCCTTCACCGCACCCGGAACCGGGGAGGCGAACCGGGCCTACCTGGAGAAGCTCTTTCACACCGGCTGGTTTGTGGAATCAATTCTGACGCAAACGCTGATCGTCCACATCATCCGGACCCAGCGCATTCCTTTCATCCAAAGTCGGGCGAGCAAGACCCTGATGTTCGCCACGGTGACCATCATGGCGATCGGCGCGTGGCTGCCTTATTCCCGGCTGGCGCATTTCTTCGGGCTGGTTCCGCTGCCGCCCCTCTTCTTCGCGTGGACCGCGGGCTTTCTCCTCGCCTACAGCATCCTGACTCATACCGTGAAAACTTGGTTCTACCGGCGCTTCGGCGCAGATTGATTTATGCGCAGCATCCTGACGGCACTCCAGGAAGGACGCCTCTTTGAACTGCCCGAGGCCGGCAAGGCCCGGGCTCTCGAATTCCTCGCCCGGATTCTTGACGCCAATCCGGACATCGAGGTCGGGACCGACACGATCGAGGAAATTCAGCAGCGGGAGGAGGAGTGCAACACGGGGATCGGCATGGGGGTGGGGGTTCCGCACGTCCGCGCCCGGCGGGAGGAGGGCGAGCTCTTCAGCGCCATCGGCTGGTCGTCGCCGGGCATCGACTACGGCGCCACCGACGGGAAACCGGTCCATCTCGTGGTGATGTATTACATCCCCGGGGCCCAGAAGAACGTTTACTTGAAGGAAGTCTCCAACCTGGTGAAAGCGATTCGGAAGAGCGGTGGCATGGATCCGATCGCCCAAGCTCCGGACCTGAATGCCGTGCGAAACCTGCTGCTGGACTGGGTCAGTGCGGGCTTGGGGGATGCCGGTCCGGAGGCGGTGGCGCGCATGATCAGACTGGAGGTCAAGCAGGCGCAGACGGAGCCGGCGCCCGTTGTGACGGTTTCGGGCGAGCCGCCAACCATGGCCGGCCGGCCGCCGGGCCGGGTGCTGTCGTTTTTGGTCCTGGTCCTGCCCCCCGAGACGATCATGGTCCTCGCGCAAGATCCCGGATGGGTGGCGCTGCTGGAAAAGGAATCGGGGCTGGCCCAACGCCTCGCGGCCGGCGTGCCGTTTACGGTGGCGGGCTATCAGCTACATGTGACCAACACGACGACGTATTCCGGTGGCCGCGTGTTTTACGAGTGCGTCGCCGTGATGGGCGCGCCGTGAACCACGAGGCGCGCGACTGCGCGGGACGTCCCCTCGGGCCGCCGCAGTTCGTGGCAGGCGGAAGCCGGCGATCAGGTGCCACGGCGAATCCTGCGGGCGGGGACGGGAAAAACAAAAAAGCTACGCACAACCGGGCGCGTAGCTTTGCGGGTTCCGTGATTGAGCAGGAAGGATCAATTCTTCGGGGCCTGGGCCTCGATGTCGTCCAACCGCTTCTGCAGGGCGTTCATCTGCTTGACCAGCCGTTCCTCCAATTGCTTCCGCTCCGAGCTGTTGACGATGCTCAGACTGGCCGCATCTCGCACCACGTTTGCCGGCAAGGTCAGCAAGCGCGTGACCAGCGACTGGTCCTTGAAGCTGCTGAGATAAAGGGCGGTGACCTCTTGCGAGAGTTTGATGCTGTCGCGGGCGACCGCTTCGGTGGCGACCAAATTGTTGTTCAGCTGTTGCTTGGCAGCGAGTTCTGAGGTGAGCACATTGCTGATCTGGTCCGAGATCTTCTGGCTGTAGACGTTGATTTGCTCGCGCGTCAGATTCTGATCCTTCGCCATGTCGGCCAAAATGGGCTGGATTCGCTCGGCCATGCGACTGGAAACCTTGTCGACCTGTTCATTCTGCTGCTTCTCGGCCTCCTCGGGGGTCTTGGGCAGCGGATTATAGGGTTGGATCTTCTTAGCGATGGCTTCCGCGAGCTGATTCACGCGGTCGGCATTCATCTTGGCCACCTCCTGCTCAGTCATGAAAACATCCGCTGCCCGCTTCTGGATGGCTTCCTTGAGCAGAGAATTGACGTCATTGATCTGTTTCCGGGTTTCCTCCGCCGACGCTTTGAGATCCAGGCTGTTCTTCTCCCGCAGCGCGGCGATCTCCTTCCCCTGGCGGGCGGCCATGTTTGCGACGGTCTTGAGAAATCCAAAAAAGGCGGCAGCAACGACAACTGCGATTACAACGACGATGAGAAGTTGCTCTTTAAATTTTTGCCACATGGGAGATACGAGGTTTGGAATTTCACGAAGCGTAAGCTGCGGCCGGCTCAAAAGCAATGCTGCTTTCGCGCGGAATCCGGGCAGGAATTTCCAGCTCAGATTTCCGCAACATGCGCTCCATTAGCTTCAACGGCATTGGCGGAGTTTCGCGGAAGAGGCCGGGGTGCATGGCGTGGAAGACCCCGCCGGCGGGGCAAAGTTCGAGAGACGAACGGAAAAACGGCCGGGCCCATCATCCTTCCGGACCAACGACGATCCGGCGGACATTCCCGAAAGATGCCGCCAGGCCCGGCCGTAGCGGCCATAAATGGGTGAACCACGCCCACATCAGCCGCAGCGGTCTGATGAGAAGGATTAATCTTCTTCTGGTGGCATAATACGCGGGCTAATAACCATGCAAATATTTCGAGTTGATTGAAGGATTTGGTTCAATATGGCGTCATACAGAATCGCTTAAGGTACACTCTCTCCTGCTTAGCGGGAGATTTGGGGTAACTAAAGAAAGCAAATGGCGGGTCGCTTAGGGGTAGGCGGCCCGCCTCTTTTTGGCCAAAGCGCCCGAAGCACTGGCAGAAATCTCGCGTTGGTCTATGTTGTGGGCGGATGCCGGCTGGCGGGGAAACGGTTGAAACTCGGGGGCGGTTCGCCGGAAGTTCCGACGAAAGCCCAACTCCGTGATCGACAATCTGCCAAAAGCTTACACAGTTCTTCACAAGTTATCCACATCGATGGAATACCTGAGCGGGGGCACCACTCTTCAACCG
>OCTA010002617.1_pt1 | contig 16252 bp, 14 predicted proteins | sample 1538991 | NCBI WGS metagenome assembly OCTA01 (sample SAMEA3539302, study PRJEB22396) | soil metagenome | biome: tundra; feature: field; material: soil | place: USA | collected 2010-05 | depth 0.15 m | reverse complement strand
CGCAACTGGACGAACTCAACCCGGCGCGCGACCCCTCGCACTTCCAGGCCGAAGCCGACCACTTCTCCCGCTGCATCCAAAATGGGTTGGAGCCGAAATCGCCGGGCGAAGAAGGTCTGCGCGACATGCGCTACATCACGCAGATTTACCGCTCGGCGGGAATTGCAATTTAAGGCTAATTTAACCGCTGAAAGGATTGGTCGGGGCGAGAGGATTTTGAACCTCCGACCTCTTGGTCCCGCGAACTCAGTAGAGTCAGCAGCTAACTCATTGGTCTGGTATCGCTTACGAATCCGGATGCAAACTCCAGTTGCACCCATGCACCCAAGCGACTTCCCGCGAGGGTTCGCGGAATTAAACGCTCATTCCATCTTACGAGTTTGCGTAGCGTTGTGCCTATGCCCGGCTAAGCAACGCGACGCCCGATTCCCAAATCTTGCGCTGTTTTGCTCCCCAGCCGGGAAATGCCTAGCCGATGATGCGGAAGACCTTCATCATGCCGATTCATCTGGCGGGCGGTTTGTGACATCTCTTCAAGTTCAACGGGCTCCCAGCCACGGTCGGCGTAGAACTTCCGCCAGTCGGCGGGCGCGAAGGCCAATCCCCTTCAGTACTCAGCCTTCAATGTTCCTGTCCGGACGAGGCCAGCAGCCGCTCTGCGTTCCTATGCACTCGGGATGTAGTCGCAGATGAGAACTGTCAGATCGTCGGACTGCGAAGCGGACCATTGCTGGACTGCGGAGATGATCCGATCCGAGGCGGCGGACGGCGCAAGTTCGGCCGTTTGCCGCAGCACGGCGGACAGGGCGTCTTGCCCGAAGAAATCTCCCTTGGCGTTGGCAGCATCGACGAGGCCGTCGGTGTAGAGCAGGAAGCGATCACCCGGTTCCAGCGGATGGACCGCGTTGGCGAAGGTGGCAAAGTCGAAGGCCGCGAGGATCAAACCATTCTCGATGATTTCGAGCACTTTCCCGTCGCGCAGCAGGAGCATGGGCGGATGCCCCGCTGCCGAGTAACGAAGCTCCCGCGATTGCGAGTCGAGGTGAAGGTAGGCTGAGCGCGATCAGCGTCCCCACTCCCTTCACCTGTTCCAGTCGCGCTACTTGCGGATAACTTTCCTTGGCGATCTTCTCGATCTGCTGGGTGTATTCGTGAATCCGCTCGCTGAGCGATTCGATCGCTGCCAACAGAGGCTGCAGCGCCGCCTGCAGTTCCGGACTCAGTCTCTGGGCTTTTTCCGGATTCAGGTTGCGCGGATTGCACCCCCGCAACCGCTCCCCATAGGACTTGGTCAGTCCGCGCGCGGTATTGATCAACGCCGTCCGGGAACGCACCAGCCCCGCGCATCGCCTGGGCCGTGTTGTCCAGCGGCAAAGACTATCGACATCAGCCGCTGCTGCAGCTGGCGGCAGCTTGATGGCCGTGGAAAAGACGCTACGCTTGGAAAGCACAACCCGCTTTCCACTTTTCCACCGCCACGACGACGAAGAAGCTTGAAGAAACGTTCCACCAAGGTCTGCTGAGGAGAGAAGAAGACGAAAGAACAGTCCAACGGCGTGCCGGAAAACCTGGACACTCAAACGCGTCCCTGGTGACCGAGGGATTTAAAAGGACCGGCACGTGCGGATCATCATCAAGTGCCCGGAGAGCGATTCTCCACGAAGAGGCCGGATACATTTACGCGGACTGTCCCTTCGCCCAACTTCAAACCTCTTGCAGTCCGGCGGCGGACCATACATTATCGACAGTTGTGATTCTTGGCGATCACCCAATTAAAGAGATGTGACCCAAGTCACTGACATGACGTGCTCATCTGTGCAGCATTACTGTGTCTCGAATAAGTCTCGCTTCCCAGAAGATCGGCTATGCACGGAGGTGCAGCATGCGCCGGCAAGAGCGATGGTCAATGCTACTTCTGGGCTTGGTTCTTCTCCCGGCTGGTCTCTTGCCGGAAGCTCAGAAGCAGGACAAGACGATCGTTCCGGCACGTAAAACTGTCGAAGGAGCGAACATTTTTCGGGACCACTGCGCCGCGTGTCATGGAGTTGATGGACGAGGGCACGGGCCAGCATCAGTTGCCCTAAAGCATCCTGTCCCAGACTTGACCCTAATCGCGCAAAGAAGTGGCGGGAAGTTCCCCTACCAACGGATAAAAGGCATCATCGAAGGCAGCGAACCTGGACTGCCCGCTCACGGCGATCGAGAGATGCCAATTTGGGGACCAATCTTCCATGAGGTCGAATCGGATCAAGACTGGGGAGAAGTAAGATTGGAAGCAATCACCCAGCACATGGAGTCAATTCAGCAAAAATAGGTGCGATCTTGATCGCGGTAAACCAGCCATGACCGCCGTTAGAAGAGAATTGGCGAACACCGGTCAATGCGCTTCCGACGCTACTGCACCGCGTTCAGCTTCTGGTAGAGCCACATCGCCACGAGCACCAACAGAAATACCCCAGACCCGATGCTGAACACGCGCACCGGGATGGTAAGCCGGTTGAGTTTGGCCAACAGTTCCGTCTGCTCATCGTGCATGTGCGAACTCGCGTCATCCAGAAACAACTGGTCATCCCTGTGCATGGTGAGTGTGCTCTTGTAGATCAGGAGAACGATCAGACCAATTGCGAAAACTCCGAAGATCACCGCCACTACAGTCAGCGTCATAGGCCACCTCGGCCCGATTCCAACCCAAATGCAGGCGGCTTTCCCGCCCTAACGGAAATGATTATAGCCCTCTACGGTGATCAACCCGACCGGAGGGGCTCATTGACCCCATGATGAGTGTAAAGGGGATCTTACGACAGCAATCCCGAGGGCACTTGCGCGAGTCTGGGCATTTCGACATCCCCGATCTTCTCTAGCGAACGCTCGCTCAAAATCTCATCGGCTTTTGCGAACATTTCCAGAAGCCTTGCGGCGTTAGGATCGGTAGCGGCGCGAGCCGCGAGCAGGAGGCGAATGTTTTCGGATAAGGACATGGTTTTATCTCCTACCCCGAGCTTAGGGGGAATGGAGCCAGGAGACTGTTTCATAATGCTCTCTTCGGAAAGTCTAAGGTCAAAAGAGTGTAACGGGGCTTTATCGCCAAGGGCCGCCTTCCGCGATGTATTTGAAATCACAGACAGCTTGGTTTGTCCGAAACTATTATCACTGCGGTTTCGACCGGAGCATGACGCCCCTCCCTTGAAAACCGACCACGGCAGGGGAGGACGGCGGCAGAGGGGGCGACGACTCTCCGGCGGGAGCGGTCGCCCCCTTTCTTTTGCAGCCCTTGGCGGGAGAAAATGACAAGTTCAATGACAAACCTAGAGGCTTGCACAGATGAGGAACTGGAGCAGAAGCTTGCCCGCGTGCTCGCGTACGCTTCGGGAGAAACGCTGAACGACGCTGAAATGCAGGAATTTCACCAGCTCTACGAAGAGATTCTGCGGCGTGCGCTCGCTGTGACCGCCGCGTAGTCAACTGAAATTTTGTCCCATCTATCGGATTTGAGACGCGCTCTCGAACTGTGGCCTTACGTGTTTATTGCCGTTTCGAATCGCGGGTTTGGCCTATCGCCTTGAATGCCGCCCGATAAGGAATTGCTCGGGTTCATTTTTCTGCGGGCCAAGCAGACAGGCCCGGTTTGAGCAGCAGCCCAAACTGGCGACCGCCGAAGGTCTTCCTAGTCAAGCCTTTCGGATTGAGTGAACATGCGCGTAGAATTGGGCCGTGTGAGAGGAACTGCGAACATGGATCATCTTTTGCGCAAGCTGTGGCGGGACGACGAGGGCCAAGACATCGCCGAGTATGCGGTGATGCTGGCCGTTATTCTGGTATTGGTGGTCGGTACGATTCGCCTGATCGGAAGCAATGCGAATAGCGTGTTTTCGTCCGCAGCCAGTTCACTGCAATGAGCGGCCCGAAATTTCTGATTCCTTGGAGCTAGAGATAAACAAATGTACGTCCCATTCCTGCTGTTCGTAATCGTGGTTGTCCTTGTTTTGATCTTCTGGGAACTGAGCAAGATTAATAGTCGCCTCAAAAAGACGCTCGTTCCCTCCCATAACATCATGAAGGAAATCGATGATCCGAGTCGGAAGTGAGATCGCCTCTGCCCGGTTGGGTTGTCTAAATATAACGTAAGTGTCAGAGGAAACACACGGTTGACAGATTCGTCGATTTTTGTGCCGCTTCGATCGCTTGATCATATCGCCGTCGTTCGAGCAGGTATAAAGGCAAGTGCCCGAGCGCTACCGCGTGATACAAAGAAAAGCCGCCCGAGGGACCGAGCGGCGTGGCGGCGGAAACAATGGGCGTCGCTGCAGGACTAGCGGCGCAGGAATTTGCCGAAGACCCGGTGTCGTGCTTCCGGGCATCAGGAGAATGGAAATTCATCCGGATCTCTTTTTCTCGGACTTTGGGCGTTTCAGAGACAAATGTTTTTGAAGCCAAAGAGGAAATTCCCGGTCAAGCCCGTTGGTAGAGACTAGAACGAGATGGGCCGCAACAAAGTTATAGTCGCAATCCCCTTAGGTCCACTGGTCCACTGTCCGGTGTGCAAAAGAGTGCCTGTCTTCACTTCGTCGGCGGCGCATCGTGCCCGCCGCGCTGGCGCAGCAATTCCTCCACTTCGGGTTCCCATCTCGGCGAGAGGTGGAAAGGTGTTTGGCCGTGGATGTCCTTGGCATTCACCTGAGCCCCATTGTCCAGCAGCAATGCCACCATGTCCTTGTGGCCATTCTGTGCTGCCCAGTGCAAAGCCGTTTGGCCCCACTTATTCCTGGAATCGACCTCGGCCTGGCTGGCCAGCAGCAATGCCGCCACATCCTTCTCGCCGTTTTCCGCTGCGTAGTGCAAAGCCGTCTCGCCCGACTCGGTCTTGGCATTGACCTCGGCTTTGTTGGCCAGGAGTAAAGCCACAACTTCCTTATGTCCCCACTTCGCGGCCAGATGCAAAGGCGTTTCGCCCAGGACGTATTTGCTGAAAACCAGATCAGGATTGTCTTTGAGCAGCGCCTTGCCCCTTTCGAGGTCGTCCCATACGACTGCCTTGTAGAACGAGTCCGCTATTAGTTCTCTGCACGGCTGATTTGCGTCAGTCATTACGCGACCTCGCCTAGAATTCATTCCGGGTCTGCTGCTGCGCGATGTCGCACCTGGCTGACCTCGGGTAATAATTTCCGCCAGCCGCTGGGGAAACCCACTCATCGCAAAGTGCGCGATGAGTGGGGCAACTCGCCCGGACTTCGGGCGGCATCGTATTGGTGACGATTCGTTTACGGGTTCCGCAGGAAACCGTGATACACATTGTTTGCGTCAAGATAGAATCCCGAGATCGCCCCCTCCCGATTGTTAGTCATGGGCTGAGTGCCCTGGCCGGCGCCCGTGCCCGCGCCCGGAGCATCGAAGGTGGTTATCTTACCGTCGGTAGCGCGCAGGAAGCCGTGCATGACGTTGTTCGCGTCGTAGTATTGGCCCACGATCGCCCCCTCTGCGTTGTTGCCTTCGGCAATGGTGCCTTGGCCGGCGCCTGTGCCCGCGCGCCGAACGTTAATCGTAATGATGCTGCCGTCGGGATCGAGCAGGAAGCCATGATTCACGTTGTTTTCGTCAAGGTAGTATCCCGTGCTCGTCCCTTCCCGGTTGATGCTCTCGCCGTAGGTGCCTTGGCCCGCGCCTGTGCCTGCGAACGGAGCATCGAACGTGGTGATGCTGCCGTTGGGATTGAGCACGAAGCCGTGATACACGTTGTTCGCGTCAACGTAGAATCCCGTGCTCGCCCCTAAAGCGGTGAGGCAAGAGAAGAACATGGGGAAGGTGCCTTGGCCCGCGCCTGTGCCCGCCCCCGGAGCATCAAACGTGGTGAAGATGCCGTCGGGATTGAGCAGGAAGCCATGAGACACATTGTTCACGTCAATGTAGTATCCTGCGATCACCCCGAGGTGGTTGAGGTCCCCGGCGATCGTGCCTTGGTTGACGCCTGTGCCCGCGCCCGGAGCGTCGAACGTGGCGATGGCTCCGTCGCGAGCGCGTAGGAAGCCGTGCATCACGTTGTTCACGTCGTAGTACCATCCCGGGATCGCCCCCTCATCGTTGATGCCGATCACGAAGGTGTTCGTGGACCCCGTAGGATCAAACTTAGTGAAGGTGCCGTTGGGCTTGCGCAGGAAGCCGTGATTCATGTTGTTCGCGTCAGTGTAAAATCCCGCGACCTCGCCCGATGAATTGATGCCGAAGGCTTGGGTACCCTGTCCAGCGCCGTTGCCCGCGCCCGGAACTTCGTAGGTGATGATTTTGTGCTTCCATTGCGGTTGCGCTTGCGGCCATGCGGCCGAAGCAAAGAAGGTGAAAAGAATTACTATCAGAATTGTACGGGATTTCATTAGTGTCTCCTTTTCCATGATGGAAATTCGTTTCTAAAGAAAGGAGTACTAATCGGAGTGACTCCTATCTTTCCTTGCCACTACTGACGAACAGTCGTTCCGCCCGCTTTCACCTATGAAGTAAGCCGGGCATTTATATTTCCTGGGTGGTAGATCTGCGTCCGAAACGCCGAGCTAATCGCCGGATGGCGGCCTTAACCTTGCGGGCCGCGAACTCGGTCAAACTCAGGACAGCTGGGAGAGCCAGATGGCTCTCCCAGACATCGGGCAGCTTTGTCGTTTGTCGCGGATGCAGGTTTACTGTGGCATTAGTGGCTTCTTTCTCGGGAGGCTTCGCCGAGTGGCGGAAGCAGCACGAGCTGCGCTCCTGGCATCTTCTGCGGAGGCCGCTGACGCTGTGGATTGCTGGCAGCCAATGATGGCATTGTTGGTGCCTTGGTTGAGGACAGAGTCGCTGCGTTCAGCGCAGACCACGAGGTCGTTGGTCGTGGATGGGTCGAGATATATCTGGGCCAGCCCCGCTGTGTTATCGACCGTGAAGCCGCTCACGTTGTTGTTTGCCACAGCGTCGAAAGTACTGCTCCATAGGCCGATTCCATCGTATCCGTCCGTTCCGGTGACGCTGTTATTCCACACTGCGGTGCCCTTGGTGTAGTAGACACCGATGCCTTCCGACAGAATGTCCTGTACTTCAGCGGCGTTGTTCCAGACCGCCGCTTGAATATAAGGTGGTACCTCGTCGTAGAGGTAGATGGCGTCGGCATTCTGCGCGGTCCCGATAAACTTGTTGTCATGAATGAAGTAGCGGGATGGGCTGCTCGGTACAAATGGCACCCACGTAGGAGAAACCCACATGCCCGCGCTGCTGCCCGAGGACTCGTTATAGGAGATCTCAAAGACCGACTTCTCTGAAGCTTCTATGTCCAACCCACCTAAGACATTTTTAATGTGATTGCCAGCAGAAGGCGAACCGCCAATGGTGATTTGGCTCGACGTGGAAAACGCGTCCTGAGAAATGGCTAATCCGACATTCTCAAAATAGCTGCTCCGAACGGTGAACGAACCGCTTAAGAAGTAATAGTCGAAGGCAGCCGAACTGCGGGGGAAATCGCCACTGTAGTGGACACCATTTTCTACAGTATAGCCAAAGGCACCAAGGCTGTAGGGCATGCCTTCCATGCGAATGCGGTCGATGCTGACGTCGGTGGGATACTGGCCCGTGAAGCCCAGGACCTCGTAGAGATCATTTAAGGGGGCGCCCGCATACACGAAAGGTTGAGTAGGTGGTATAGCGGTAGCCTTGATGGTCAAGTCCGAGACGCTAATGTTGCCCTCCACAAACTCAAACACGCTGGGCCAGATACAAGTTGTGAGGTTGGGCTGGCACGAAGCCACGGTTTGGTCCGGCCAGTTGACAGGTAGATTGGGAAGGGCTTCGATGGTCGTGCTGCCAATACCCGTACCCTTGAAAGTTCCTTGAAAGTTGTAAACGACGACTTGCTTGGTGAAGTATGTTCCCGCGGCCAACTGCACGGTGCAGCCCGGACCGTACTTCACGCACACATTCAGCGCCCCTTGGATGTTCGCCGTGTCGTCTACGCCGTTTGGTGGCGGGACGTTCACTGTGTGACCGCCCGCCCAGACGGTAGCGGGCAGAAGCAGGATGAATCCCAAAATGGCCCCGAGAATAGCAACTCCGAGGCCGGCACGTTTCACTTTGCAGTTCATGTACGACATGCAGCTTTCTCCTCTCGCTAACAATTTGTCTCGTCTCCCAAGAATTGAGGTCATTCGCCTCAGGGGATGCCTCTCAAGCGGGAACTGCTCTCCCAGAGCTAGGACCCACAAGCGCCACCATCGTGCTGCAACCCGGACTTCGCGGCAATGCACGGCGTGTCACCTGTGAGTCAACTGCAAGTCAACTGGGCAGTAGCTGGGTCGGAATCCTGCGTGTTGGCTGGTGCGAGGGTGTGTCGCATGTCCTTGAATCTAGAGCAGATGCCGCGCTGCTAGCCCGTTCCGTCACATCGGGATGTGAGTGCAATCACTGATTCCCCTTGAATTTTCCATTTACAGTGCCGATGCCGACTGGCGACAGCGGACCGTACGTGGCTCAGATTCTCTTCAGTTCATTAACCGTGCCGACCAATCGGAAGTAAGATTGGACTTTGTCCCGAAGCGTAGGGTGCGGTTCTTAGAATTTGTGGAGCGAAAGGCGGCGAACGCCTCGTGCCAGTTCTGGCTACAACACGTCGGCAAGTACGGTTCGGACCGTTCACGGTCGACCTGGTCTCGCGGGAATTGCGCAAAGAGGACAGCAAGGTCCCACTCCAAGGTCTGCCCTTCCAAATTCTCACTATCCTTGTGGACCAGCCTGGGGAGTGGATTACCCGCGAGGAACTCCGCCAGCGTCTGTGGCACGCCGACACCTTCGTAGATTTCGACCACTCCATCAACACCGCCATCGGGAAGCTGCGGAGAGCGCTTGGTGATGACGCCGATGAGCCTCGCTACATAGAAACTCTGCCGCGCCACGGCTACCGGCTGATTGCTGAGGTGGAGGATGAGCGGCCGCAGCAAGACTCCAAGGTAGCGAAGCAGAAGCTCTGGAAGATGGTTGTCCCATCGGCAGTTCTGCCGGTCGGGCTGATCGCGGGCTGGCTTCTCTATCCGCGCCGCCAAGTCGGAGCACTGACCGACAAGGACACCATTGTTCTTTCCGATTTCGACAACAAGACAGGCGATGCCGTATTCGACGACACGCTGAAGCAGGGACTGTCGGTACAGCTTGAGCAATCGCCGTTTCTGGCCATGGTGTCCGAGCGCAAGGTGATTGAGACCTTGAAGATGATGGGACGTTCCGCCGATGACCGGTTGACGCCGGAGGTCACACACGAGGTTTGCCTGCGCACGGGCAGCAAGGCCATCGTGACCGGCTCGATTGTGGGGCTAGGCAGCCAGTACGTGATTGGGCTGAAGGCAGTGAACTGCAATACGGGGGACGTGCTGGCCGAAGCGCAGCAGCAGGCGTCGGGCAAGGAAGCGGTGCTCAAGGCTCTGGACAATGCGGCGATCAGTTTGCGCGGCAAGCTGGGCGAGTCGCTCAGCTCGGTGCAGAAATACGCCACGCCGCTGGAGGAGGCGACCACGCCGTCGCTGGAGGCGCTGAAAGTGTACAGCCTGGGACTGAAGACGTGGGCTGCGAAAGGAGACACGGCCGCGCTGCCTTTCTACAAACGGGCGGTGGACCTTGACCCGAATTTTGCCATGGCCTACGCCCAGATGTCGGTTCTCTATCACGACCTCAACGAAATCGCGGGGGCGGCTGAAAACGGACGCAAGGCTTACGACCTGCGTGAGAAGGTGAGCGAACGAGAACGGTTCTGGATCGAGTCAGGCTACTACGATTTCGTGACAGGAGAGCTGGAGAAGGGGGCGCAGGTCGATGAGCTGTGGCTGCAGACCTACCCTAGAGACGCCATGCCATACACCGAGCTGGGATTCGTTTCAGCCACTCTGGGAAACTGGGAAAAGGCATTGGAGGAATGGCAAGTAGCAGTGCGCCTGGATCCAAAGAATGGGCTCCTCTATTATCTCCTCAGCCTCGCCTATATGAGCCAAAACCGGCTGGATGAAGCAGCGGCGGTTTTCAAGCAGGCGGAGGAGCGCAATCTGGACAACGAGCAACTGCTCCAGAGCCGCTACTGGTTGGCGTTTCTGAAGGGCGATACAGCGCAGATGGCGCAGTTAGTCTCAGGCGCCACGGGCGAGCCGGGCGCGGAAGACCTGTTGCTGGCCGCGCAAGCGGACACGGAAGGTTGGCACGGCAAGCTGAAGGACGCGCACGACCTTACCCGTCGGGCGATGGATTCAGCCCAGCACAACGACGCCCAAGAAACGGCCGCAGGATATCAGGCAGAGGAAGCACTGCGCGAGGTGGAATCGGGAAGCCTGAAGCAGGCCCGTGCCGACGCCAATGCGGCGTTGAAGCTAGCCCCGAACCGCGATGTGCGAACTATGATGGCGCTGGCTCTGGCTCGGGCAGGCGATAGTGCAGGGGCGGAGAAGCTGACTACCGAACTCGACAAGACATTCCCGCTGGACACGATGGTGCAGAGGTATTGGCTGCCCACGATCCGAGCAGCCGTCGCCTTGGGGCACAAAGACCCGGACCGGGCAATCGAACTATTGAAGGTGGCTAGCACGATCGAACTCAGCTCGGCTACGGGCGACCTCACTATATTCCTGTGCCCGGTTTATTTGCGTGGCGAAGCCTATCTCATGCTCCACGACGGCAACCGAGCGGCGGCGGAATTTCAGAACTTCATTGACCACAGAGGAGTGGCGATGAACTTTCCGTGGGGCGCACTTGCCCGCCTCGGCTTGGCCCGTGCTTATGCTATGCAAGGCGACACCGCCAAGGCAAAGGCGGCCTATCAAGATTTCCTCACCCTCTGGAAAGACGCCGACCCCGACATCCCCATCCTGAAGCAAACCAAGGCGGAGTACGCCAAACTACAGTGAAGCAGGCAAGCGACGCTTCTTTGTCGCATACCGCAGTTGATGAAACATCGCGTTATTACTCACGATGCCGAATCGGCTCATCACGGGGCACGTGGTTGGCAAACAGGAACCTATGGGGTTGTGCTCGCAAAACCCTTTCCCGCTAAGGCCCCAGTCGCTTGAGTCTATGAATGCCGGCCGACCCACTCAGCGGGAGTAAGGTCTGCGAGGCAGCGGATCGGGAGATCGGCAAGCCCGGGGAGAATCGTGGAAAAGTACTCGCGCACGGGGACTTTCAGCCTGCGGCAGCTTTCGACGACCGAGAAAATCGCCGCAACCTTAGGCCCGGCCTTTGGACTGCCGATGTGGATCCAGTTCTTCCGACCCAGAGCCACGGGACGCATGGAATTCTCCGCAAGATTGGTACTGAGCTCTAATTCGGGATGCTCCAAGAAGCAGGTCAGCTTCTTCCAAAGTCCGAGCGCGTACTGGCAAGCCTTTCTCAGACGCCATCGGATCCGGTCACAACTAGCCTCCAACTCACCGTCGATTCGGCCGACGAGCACCTCAACGGCACCTACAACGATTCCAACGGAGTTTGTGACTCAAGCGGCACAATCAATCTTACAAAGGAGTAGTGCTGCGGGCGAACAACCCTGCCGCGTGCGCTCCAGAGATCGCCGAGGTTAGCTGCGCAACCCCAACTGGTGTCTCCACATACCACGTCACGCCAACGGCGTGAATTCCCTCGCGATCTCAGTTCCTAGCAGTGGTGAACAGAGCAACTGCGCTTATCGTTACGGCCCAGATTGACACCACAGGGTCGCTGCCGTATTGTTTTCGCAACTAGGGAGCTGGAGTCGGGAAGTCTTGTCTGCTTGCGTTCCTAAAAGGAAGAACTTATGAACGACGATGCGAAGACGGACCTGGTTTCGCGGCGTGGATTCCTGGGAGTGGGGTCGGCTGCGCTAGCCGCTGGCATGCTATCGGCGGTGGACGCTGCGGGCCAAGATCAGAAACTGTATCCAACCAAGACCGATCGAAGCGCCACTGCTCCTGGCCCAGGCAATTCCCAGCTGGATGCCCAGAATCCAGACTCTTTCTTACCTCCGCCGACCGATGCGGGCGGCGTAGCAACGTTCAAATACCCTTTCGGAATCGCTCACAAACGGATGCAGGAGGGGGGATGGTCGCGCGAGGTTACCGTCCGGGAGCTACCGGTTTCAAAGTCGATGGCGGGCGTGGACATGAGATTGACCGCAGGAGGCATCCGAGAGCTGCACTGGCATACGGCTGCGGAGTGGGCCTTCATGCTCTACGGAAACGCGCGGATCACCGGGCTTGATGCAGACGGCAAGAGCTTCGTGAGCGATGTGACCGAAGGCGATCTCTGGTACTTCCCCACGGGGATTCCACATTCCATTCAAGGCCTGAATTCCGATGGTGCCGAGTTTCTGCTGGTGTTCGACGATGGCAACTTCTCCGAATACGAGACGGTGCTGCTCACCGACTGGATGGCACACACGCCCCACGATGTGCTCTCGAAAAACTTCGGCGTGAGTGAACAGGCAATGGGGAAAATGCCACTGAGGGAGAAGTTTATCTTCCAAGCTGCGGTTCCCGGCCCGCTGGCCGCGGACCTGAAGGCGACGAGTGGCTCCCAGGGCTTATCGCCGGTAGATTTCGCGTTCCGTACGGCGCAGCAGCCGATAACGAAACGCACCAAGGGAGGCGAGGTGCTGATTGTCGATTCCAGCAAATTCAAAGTCTCCACGACGATAGCGGCGGCAATCATCACGGTCCATCCGGGAGGGATCCGCGAACTTCACTGGCATCCCAACGCCGACGAATGGCAGTACTACATCAGCGGTACTGGAAGAATGACTGTGTTTGCCACCGGAGGCCGTGCCCGCACCATGGACTTTCAAGCCGGGGACGTTGGATATGTCCTCAAGACGCTGCCCCACTACGTCCAGAATACCGGCGACACCGACCTGAAATTTCTGGAGATGTTCAAGAGCAGCTTCTATCAGGACCTTGCGCTTTCGGAATGGCTCACCCACACACCTCCGGAGCTCGTGATGGCCCATCTGGGCATTGATAAAGCTACGCTCGACGCCATACCAAAGGATGAAGTTGTTGTGATGCCGAAATAGCAAGGACTCAAGAAATATCCTCACCCCGGCAAAAGGAGAGAATCAAAATGCCGGGGTGAGGTTCGGACACGCTACGGCAAATAGTAGCGGAACGAGGTCCATACCATGTTGTCCACGGCCTTGGGCGAAATGCCGACTGTAGTGGCACCGGCGTTGTTTCCAGACCAGCCACTCCGCGTAAAATAGGAGTACTGAATTCCCCAGCGAAGGCCGCCTTTCGGTCCTTGTGTCAACTTATGCCAGAACCCAAGGGTTCCCTCCATGATGAGGCGAGTGTCTCCAGCACAAGTACCGCCGCCGGATGGAGTGAGCTGATTGGACGGCGGATTTTCCGTGCTGCAACCCGAGTTATTGGCGAAGGGCGAACCGTATCCACCATACTGGTTTAGCTTGAACGCGGTTGTTATTGTGGCAGGAATTGCGGTAGTCGTGGCGGTGGCCGGAATCGCCGGCGTCTTGGTGACCGTAATGCTGTCGTACCCCTGATATGCCGTGCGCCATGCGTACTCCCCACCAAAGTAGGCGTAGATATCCAGTTTCCGGTTGGCGTGGTACTCCAGTTCGCCAAGTGCGTGAGCCGTGCGGATCAGGGCTTGTGTACCGTCGGGACGGAGCGTTATATCCGCAAGCTGCGCCGAACCGTAACGGCCGATGCCATCTCCTGCGGCTCCCTGGAGAGCGAAGTCCAACTTCTTCGTAAACAGCGGAACGCGCAAGTTACCTCCGAAACCACCTCCCGTTCGGCTGTCGTTGTACGCGCCAACAGAACTCGGAGAAGTGGAAGCATTTATCGCGCAAGTAATTGTCGTGGGGGTCGCCGGAGGAGCCGTATCGTTTGCATTCGTGCCTACCACGCCGCAGGGATAAACTCTGTTGCGGAACGTGCTAAGGACGCCGAACAGTTCGTAATGGCCGTACCCGGGATCCGCGGCTGCCTTGACGATGATGTCAGGTGTTTTGTTGAAGGAATACCCGGTCGTGTCGGCGAAGTTATACAGGCCGCCGCCGCTGCCCGGACCATCGACGAAGGCATTTCCGGTCGTGGTAACTGAAGCGGTCCCAACGTTCGTTGTTGTAATCGTAGAAAAACCTCGTCCACCGATGGTTGCCTGTGGTCCTTCCACGGCAAGGCCAAGAGCGAACTTGCCACCGAAGTCTTTGACCACCCGGAAGCCGTACTGCCGCTCCCAGCTGAAGCCCACTTGGTACTGCGAGTCAATGGTCTGCGGAAGCACTTCTTGGCGGTTTGTGATTCCTTTTCTGGTTTCCGTCGCCAAAGACCACTGCTGACCGCCTGTCAAGGTCCACCCACTCTGAAATGCGGCTTGCGCGTAAAGAATCCGCTGGCGCAATACGTAGCTATTGCTTTGCCGGTTATTGGAAGTTACGCCCGCGCCAAGAAAATCAGCTTCCCAGTATCCGGTCAATTTGGTGCTGCCCACTTTGCTTTCCGCAAGCAGGGCAAGGCGGCTCTGACGAGCGGTGAAGGCATTCTCGGAAATATTGGAGAGTGCGTTCCCTGGATACGGAATGCTATTAAACGGGGTGTTGATGTCGGCTTCGGTGGCCCGTTGGCGGCTCACCGTTTCAGCCGCTACGAAGCCACCCGGCGTAATGCTGATTCCCTTGTAGTGAATCGCCAAGGGGTTTTCGATGGCAGAGTTGATGTTTTTCTGAGTTTCCTGAAGACTCAGCACTGTACTTGTGGCGTTGGTCTTCAGGTCGGTGACTTCGTTCTTTACCGCTGCAACTTCGGTCTGCTGCTGCGCCGTCGCCGAGGTGGCACTGTCTGCTTTCTGTTGAGCCTGACTTGCAGTACTTTGCACCTGATTCATCTGCTGCTGCAGTTGCTGGAGCTCGGCGTCTCGACTCTGCAACTGTTTCATAAGCTGCCGAATCTCCTGTTGTTGCGCCTGAATCGAATCCTGCATGGTCTTGAGCTGGTCAGAAACGCTCGGAGCACCTGCCTTGGCAGGGTTCTTGCTGCGTGGTTTGGAATTGCCGTTGGTTGCGGCCTGCTGGGCGGGCGCTGCAAAGGCGCTGAACACAATGATGACCGTTAGCGCTGCGGCCATAGTTCTTCTCATTTCATCTCTCCTTAGGTAGTTTGAAACGAACAACAGTCATCCACACACGCTCGTCCGGAACGCCGGGCTATGGGTCACCTCGTTTGGAAAGACCCAAGGCTACTGGCACTTTGTTAAAAACTTGTTAATTTCGGATGAATGTGCGATGAATATCCAAAGGAAAAGAACCCCGTCAACCCGCGATGGCGTCTTTTAGAGCCTGCACATCGGCGGCAACGTTGCTGCCGCCACCTTCGCCTTCTTCGGCTTGGGCACCTCTTCGATCATCAGCGTGGTCGTCGAATCGTCCACGAGGAAGACCTTCTTGGGGATTGCGTAACCTCTGACTGACTATGTGTTGGGAAAGGGCTCGGGAATCATCCTTGACCTCAAAGCGGTAGTAGCAATCGCGTAGCCAATTCGGATCCAAATCAGGGTGGAACTTAAGACACTGAAGGCCTGTCGGTTAGTGACCGCTGCCTGAGCACATCGCACAGTGTGGTCGTTTGAATTCCAGAAAGCGTTTCTGGAAACCGAACTGCGCTAGAAAAAACGACAAAAAAGACCGACGTACAAACCACGGCCAGCTGGGCGGACCGCTAGCGGTCAGACGAACACGACGTGGTAAATGATGGCGATCAGAGTTCATGGTCAGAATGTCAATCTTGATGGGCAACCGCACGTGCACGGTCCGCGATTAATTCTTCATTCTCCCCGCATATTCTTGAGACTTGGCGGCTTCGCTATTGATCGCTGTAGGGCTGTCGCCAGGCGGGAACTTTGCTTCTTAGCATCGAAGAATTCCTATGAATTGCTCGCAAAGGCCTCTCAGAAATGACCGGATCGCGACGCGCCCGGAACATTCTCAACTCGTCGAATGCCAGACACGGTGCTCGCGTGAGATACTTTTCGTGCTGCTACTGCAAATGCCACACATGCGATTCTTACGGGCAAGACCTTGTCACCAAGCTAACGATGGTGCAACGGAGTTACGGTCGTCCAACAAAATGGGCACGACGCAATTTCAATTGAGACGAGTTCTGCAGGCTTTACTTGCCCTGAGCGCGCTGATCTTCTTCCCGATCACAGCCGACGCTACTTTATACGTCATCGTTCTAGACAAAGGTGAGATTGCAATTGCATCAGATGGAAAGTGGCTGAC
>OCTA010002616.1_pt1 | contig 16255 bp, 17 predicted proteins | sample 1538991 | NCBI WGS metagenome assembly OCTA01 (sample SAMEA3539302, study PRJEB22396) | soil metagenome | biome: tundra; feature: field; material: soil | place: USA | collected 2010-05 | depth 0.15 m | reverse complement strand
CCACCGGCAGGCACGGGCGCACTCTCCTGACAGGGCAGAACGCGGGAACGAGAACATGAATCGGGCGTTCGGCGCTCTGGCCCCAGTCCGCGAAGCCTCTGAGGCCGTCCAGCCCGGCGGCAAGCCGTTGCCGTATCAGCGCCCGCTCTCATCCTGTGGATAAGCCCGCCACTCACGGCGAGTCTGTGGATAACTAGCCATCCCCGGGCTGCGCGGCGGAGGTCAGGCGTTCAGCGCGGGATCGGGAGGGGGTCAGGCGTTCAGCGCGGCGGCGGCGGCTTGGGCGGCGGCGGGCAGGGCGGCCTCGATGCGGGCCAGGGCCTGCTCGTCATGCGCCGCGGAGACGAACCACGCTTCGAAAGGCGACGGCGGCAGGTACACGCCGCCGTCGAGCATGGCGTGGAAGAACGCGGCGTACGCGGGCGCCGACTGCTCCTTGGCGTCGGCGAAGGACAGCACCGGCGCGGTCCGGCCGAGGAACACCGAGAACAGGTTGCCCGCCTCGGACAGCCAGAACGGCACGCCCGCCGAGGTCAGCGCGGACGCGGCCAGCTTGGCCACGGCGCCGGCCGCGGCGTCCACCCGCGCGTACACCTCGGGGGTGCACGCGCGCAGGGTCGCCAGGCCGGCCGCGACCGCCAGCGGGTTACCGGACAGCGTGCCTGCCTGGTAGACCGGGCCGGCCGGGGCGAGCCTGGACATGATCTCAGCACGCCCGCCGAAGGCCGCGCACGGCAGCCCGCCGCCCATCACCTTGCCGAACGTGACCAGGTCAGCTGGCACGCCATCGACGCCGTACCAGCCCGCGGAGGTGACGCGGAACCCGGTCAGCACCTCATCGGAGATCAGCAGCGCGCCGGCCGACTGGCACAAGGACGCCAGCGAGGCGTTGAACCCGGCGGCGGGCGGCACGATCCCCATGTTCGCCGGGCACGCCTCCGTGATCACGCAGGCGATCGACGAGCCACGCTCGGCGAACACCGCGGCCACAGCGTCGATGTCGTTGTAGGGAAGCACGATGGTGTCCGCGGCGGCGGCGCCGGTGACGCCGGGGGAATCGGGCAGCCCGAACGTCGCCACGCCCGAGCCCGCCGCCGCGAGCAGCGCGTCCACGTGCCCGTGGTAGCACCCGGCGAACTTGACCACGAGCGGCCGGCCGGTGAACCCGCGGGCCAGCCGGACGGCGGACATCGTGGCCTCGGTCCCCGAGTTGACCAGGCGAACCTGCTCCACCGGGGTGCGCGCCACGATCTCCTCCGCCAGGTCCACCTCACCCGGCGTGGCCGTGCCGAACGAGGTCCCGTCCCGCAGCGCGGCGGAGACGGCAGCGAGCACCGACGGATGGGCGTGGCCGAGGATCATCGGGCCCCACGAGCAGACCAGGTCGACGTACTCGCGACCGTCCGCGTCGGTCAGGTAAGGTCCCGACCCGCGGACCATGAACCGGGGCACGCCGCCGACCGCGCCGAACGCCCGCACCGGCGAATTCACGCCGCCCGGCGTGACCTCGCGCGCCCGGGCGAACAGCGCGGCGCTGCGGTCGGTCATGCTAAGCCTCGCAGGCGTCGACGATGAACTCGAGCAGCCGCAGCGCGTCCGGCAGCGGATGCTCCTGCGGGGTGCGGATCCAGCGCGAGCCCAGCGCGCCGGCGTAGCGCGACGGCGGGCCGAGCACGTAGCTGTCCCGGCAGTGCCACCGCAGGCCGTCGGCGACGTTTTCCGGCTCGGAGTCAAGCCCGCATGACCACCACTCGTCTTCGTCGGCAGGCGAGCCCCTGGTGACCACGAAGAACAGCATCCGGTCCTGGCCGAGCACCGCCACCGGTCCGACCGCCACCCCGGCGGCTTCGATCCGCTCAAGCGCGGAGGCGCCGGCCGCGACCGGCACGTCGAGCACATCGAAAACCCGCCCGGTGACGAGTATGACGTTCGCCTCCGGCCGGGTTTCCCACCAGCTCGCAATCACGTTCTCATCGACGGTCGCCTGCATCTGCCAGGCCGGCGACACCGGATGCGCCCCAGGTGCGGGGCACCCCACCCGGTCACATGAGCATCCCCGGCTCGGCTCAAGCGCGGCGGCCTTGCCGCGGTACGGGTGCTCGCCCGCGCACACCGGCCAGCCCATGGTCGCGTACTGGGCCGCTACGATGCCCAGCGGCTGATCACGTTCCGCCGCCCAGCCGCGAACCCCTCGACCTCGGCGCCGCACAACGTCGACCATAAATTTCCGCCACTCCCTGTTTCGCCCTGTTACCTATCGTAGGGCACGCAGTACGGGCCGTTCTGCGCATTGAGCTAGGCAGGCCGGCCGCTACGGTCACAGTATGCACGTGCTCAGCGGTCCAGCCGACGAGCCACCTCGGCCGCCCAGTAGGTCAAGATGACGCTCGCCCCGGCCCGGCGGATGGCGGTCAGCGTCTCGGAGATCACCCGGTCCCGGTCCAGCCAGCCGTTGGCCGCGGCCGCCTCGACCATCGCGAATTCCCCGCTGACCTGGTACGCCGCGACCGGCAGCGACACGGTGTCCGCGACGCGCCTGATGATGTCCAGGTAAGCCAGAGCCGGCTTGACCATCACCATGTCGGCGCCCTCGTCGACGTCAAGCGCCACCTCGCGCAGGGCCTCGATCGCGTTGGCCGGGTCCTGCTGATGGCTCGCCCGGTCACCGAACGCCGGCGCACCCTCGGCCGCCTCGCGGAACGGGCCGTAGAAGGCTGACGCGTACTTGGCCGAGTAGGCGCAGATTCCGACCTCGTCGTGACCTGCTGTATCCAGCGCGGCCCTGATCGCCGCGACCTGGCCGTCCATCATCCCGCTCGGCGCCACCATGTGCGCGCCCGCTTGCGCCTGGGCCACGGCGATCGCGGCGTAACGCTCCAGGGTGGCGTCGTTGCCGACGTCGCCGGAGGAGGTGAGCAGTCCGCAGTGGCCGTGGTCGGTGTACTCGCACAGGCACAGGTCGGCCATGATGACGCACGCATCGCCGGTCTCCGCGCGCAGGTCGGCGAGGGCGAGCTGAGAGATGCCCGCCGGGTCGTCAGCCGCCGACCCGCGGCCGTCCTTGGTACCGGGAATGCCGAACACCAGTATCCCGCCCACCCCCGCGGCCACCGCTTCCGCGGCCGCCTTGCGCAGGCTGTCCCTGGTGTGCTGGACCACCCCCGGCATCGAGCCGATCGGCTGCGGTTCGCTGAGGCCCTCCTTGATGAACACGGGCAGCACCAGGTCGCCGGGGCGCACCGAGGTCTCGGCCACCAGCCTGCGCAGGGCCGCAGTCCGGCGCAGCCGCCGGGGGCGCGCGACGGGATATCCACTGCTCATCTTGGTACCTCCGAAGGGTTGGCGCCGCCTCAGCGCAGCCGGCGACGAGCGCCGCGGCGGCGCTCGCTGGGCCGCCTGACCGGTTCGCCCGCGTCGGCCGCCGCGTCCCGCAGGCTCGCCCCGTACCTGGCCATCGCTTCGACCAGGGACGCCATCGACGGCTTGGACGCCGTCACGTCTACCCGGAGCCCGAACTCGGCCGCGGTCTTGGCGGTCTGCGGCCCGATCACCCCGATCACCGTGACCGCGTGCGGCTTGCCCGCGATGCCGACCAGGTTCCGCACGGTGGAAGACGAGGTGAACAGGACGGCGTCGAAGCCTCCGCCCTTGATGGCCTCGCGGATCGGCGCGGGCGGCGGCGCGGCCCGGACCGTCCGGTACGCCGTCACGTTCTCGGCCTCCCAGCCGAGGTCGCCCAAGCGCGCTAGCAGCGCCTCGGTCGCGATGTCGGCGCGGGGCAGCAGCACCCGGTTGATCGGGTCGAGCAGGTCATCATAGGGCGGCCAGACCGCGGCGAGTCCCTCGGCCGACTGGTCGCCTTCCGGGACCAGATCCGGCCGGATACCGAACTCGAGCAGCGACGCGAAGGTCTGCTCGCCGACGGCGGCCACCTTCACGCCGGCGAACGCCCTGGCGTCCAGGCCGTACTCCTCGAACCGTTCCCGCACCGCGCGGACCGCGTTCGCCGAGGTGAACGCCACCCACTGGTACCGGCCGGTGACCAGGCCCTTGACCGCGCGTTCCATCTGCTGCGGGGTCCGCGGCGGCTCCACCGCGATCGTCGGCACCTCTTCGGGCACGGCGCCGTACTCACGCAGCCGCTGCGACACCACGGCGGCCTGTTCCTTGGTCCGCGGGACCAGCACCCGCCAGCCGAACAGCGGCTTGGTCTCGAACCACGACAGCCGGTCCCGGGCCGCCACCGCGTCGCCCACGACCGCGATGGCCGAGCCCCTGGTATTGGCCAGGGACACCCCGGCCGCCTTGAGGTCGGGCCCGATGCGGCCCAGCGTGGTGACCACCGTCTGCTGCGCGCTCGTGGTCCCGTCCCAGGTGATGGCGAACTTGGTCGTTTCCGGCCAGCCCGCCGCGACCAGCATCTTGCCCAGCTCGGCCGGGCCCGCGTCGGCGCCGAGCACGACCAGCGTGGCCGGGCTGTAGGCCAGCTGGCTGACCTCGGCGGCGTGGATAATCCGCAGCTCGCCGTTCCGGTCGCTGGCCAGCGGGATGCCCGCGTAAGCGGGGACCGCGGTGGCCGCGGGCACGCCGGGGACGATCTCGAACCTGACCCCCGCCTTGGCGCACGCGGTCGCGTCCTGGGCCGCGCCGTTCATGAGCGGATCGCTGTGGTACAGGCGGACCGCGAGCCGCCCGTCCTTCGCCGTCTGCACGAGCAGCCGGGCGGTGGCCCCGTCGGCGGGATCGGCCAGCTGAGCGTCCGGGCTGAGGTAGCGCCCGACGATGGCCGCCAGGTCCGCTCCGGCGATGACCAGGCTGGCCTGACCGAGCAGCTCCGCCGCACGCACCGTCAGCAGCCCCTCGTCGCCGGGACCCGCGCCCACCAGCGCGACCCAGCCGGACTGCGGCCGCTCCGGGGCTACGGCGGCTTCCCGCCGACCGGTCTCCCGCTGCCCAGTTTCCTGCTGCTCTGGCTCGTGGTCCGGTGAACCTTGACTAACGCTCACTGCACATCATTCCCGCTGCTCGTCGGTGCCTGTGGCACGCTGATGAGATCTCCTGCTCCCGACTGGAGCAGCTCCGCCGCAAGGGCCCGGCCGAGTTGGCCCGCATCAGCACCGGGCCCGGCGCCGCGCGCGCGCAGCACCCGGCTTCCGTCGGTGCTCATCACGGCGGCCCGCATCTGCAGGTGTTCAAGACCGGCCGCGTAGGCGCCCACCGGCGCGCTGCAGCCGGCTTCGAGCGCCTCAAGCAGGCTGCGCTCGGCGGTCACGGCGGCCATGCTCGCCTGGTCAGTCACGGCTTCGAGCAGCGCGGCGAGCTCGCGCTCATCCGCACGGCATTCGACCGCGAGCGCTCCCTGACCGGGCGCCGGCAGCATCTCTTCCGGTTCGAAGACCTGCGTGATGGCGCTGACGAACCCGATCCTGACCAGGCCGGCGCAGGCCAGCACCACGCCGTCGAGCTCGCCGTCCTCCACCTTGCCCACTCTGGTGTTGGCGTTGCCGCGGATCGGCACGCACCGCAGGTCAGCGCGGAGCCCGAGCAGTTGCGCCGCCCGGCGCGGCGAGCCGGTGCCGATCCGGGCGCCGGCCGGGAGATCGGCCAGCTTGGCGCCGTCCCGCGCGACCAGGGCGTCCCTCGGGTCGTCCCGCGGCGGTACCGCGGCCAGCACGATGCCGGCCGCGGGCCCGGTCGGCAGGTCCTTCAGCGAATGCACGGCCAGGTCGACCTCGCCGCTGAGCAGCGCCTCGCGCAGCGCGCTGACGAAGACGCCGGTCCCGCCGATCTGGGTCAGCTGCGCCCGGCTGACGTCGCCGAGCGTGGTGACCCCGACGATCTCCACCTGACGGCCGGTCCGCTCGGTGATCATGTCGGCCACCTGGCGTGACTGAGCGATGGCCATCGGGCTCCTGCGGCTGCCGAGCCTCAATGTCGCGGCGTTCACCGTGAGCCCTCCTGCTCCGGGGCGGCGCGGGTGACCGCCTCGACTGCGCGTGGATCGAGATCGAAGAGAACTCGCAGCGCCACGGCGTACTCCTCGCCCCCCGGCGAGCCTGCGAGTTCCTTGACTCGTACCGTCGGCGCATGCAATAGCTTGTCTACCACTCGCCGCACCGTCTGGGCTATCTCATCCAGGGCGTGACCGCTCAGGCCGTCGGCGCTCAGCCGGCCCGTCAGCCTGGCTAGCTCGGCGTCGACCACCTTGGCCGCCTTGGCCCGCAGGGCGACAACCGTCGGGGCGACCCGGGCGGCGTCCATCGCCGAGTGGTACGCGGCGAGTTCGGCCTCAAGGATCGCACGCACGGCGGCGATGTCGTCCTCGGTGGCGGCGATCCCGTGCACGCTGAGCAGGTCCATGCCGATCAGTACGACGCCGGGCAGACCGTCCACGTCGGGTTCCACGTCCCGCGGCATCGCCAGGTCCAGCAGGATCAGCGCACCGGGCCGGTCCGCGAGCGTTCTGGCCGCGACCGCGGCGGACACCATGCTGGCGGTGATGACCTGACCGGCCGCACCGGTGCAGGAAATGACCACGTCCGCGGCCGCCATCGCGGCGGGCAGGTCCGCGAGTCCGGCCGTGGTGGCGCTCACGTCCGCGGCCAGCCGTTCCGCGTGGTGGCGGGTCCGGTTGGCCACGACGATGCTCGCCGCGCCGCTTCTGGTGGCCGTCGCCGCCGCCATCGCGCTCATCGAGCCCGCGCCGACGATGAGCACGTCGCGGCCCGCGAGCGCATCCGGCCCGGCCTGGCCCAGACCGGCGGCGGCGAGGTCAATGGCCACGGTGAGCAGGCTGAGGCCGGCCCGGCCGATCCCGGTCTCGGCCCGGGCCCGCTTGCCGGTCCGCAGCGCCAGCCGGCCGAGCTCGGACAGGACCCGGCCCACGGTGCCGTGGTCCCCGGCGACCTTGAGCGCCGACCGTACCTGGCCGAGTATCTGCCCCTCGCCGACGACCATTGAGTCAAGCCCGCAGGCCACGGCCATCAGGTGGCTGACGGCACGGTCCTCGTAGTGCACGTAAAGGTTCGTGGTGAGCTCGTGGGCCGGGACCCCGCAGTGCCGCGCGAGCATCTCGCAGATCGCCGTCACGCCCGCGTGGAACCGGTCCACATCGGCGTAGACCTCGACCCGGTTGCAGGTGGAGACGACGAAAACCTCGGCCACGGGTTCGGCCTGGGCCACGTCGCGCAGCAGCTTGCTGAGCGTGTCCCCGCTGACGGCGACGCGCTCCAGGATGGCCACCGGCGCGCTCTTGTGGCTGAGGCCGACTACCAGTACGCTCACCTGTCCACCACCTAGCCTCTAGCCGCGAGTTTATGGGCCGCCGACCTAGGATTCCCGTTGACCTTCCGCAGGCCTGCGCCACGAACCCGCCCGGTGATGCCCCCTGGCCCGGCTGCAGCCGCTTGGGCTGCCGGGCTAGCGGGCCCGGCCTCCGGCTTAGCCGCCGACCTGCGCTGGGCATGAAAGGCGAGAATCTGAAGCTCGATCGACAGGTCTACCTTCCGCACATCCACCCCTTCCGGCACGCTGAGCACGAGCGGCGCGAAGTTGAGGATGCTCGTGACGCCCGCTGCGACGAGCCGGTCACAGACCGGCTGCGCCGACCCGGCTGGCGTAGCGATCACGCCGATCGACACTTTGTGCCTGGTGACCAGGGTCTCAAGCTCATCGACGTGACGGACGATCAGCCTCGCGATCCTGCTGCCCACGATAGTGGGGTCTGAGTCAAGCATGGCCGAGATCGTGAAGCCGCGGGAAACGAAACCGCCGTAGTTGGCCAGGGCGCGGCCGAGATTGCCCGCGCCGACGATGACCACCGGCCAGTCCTGCGTCAGGCCCAGCGTCCTCGACACCTGGTAGACGAGGTAGTCGACGTCGTACCCGACGCCCCGGGTGCCGTAAGAGCCGAGGTGGGACAGGTCCTTGCGCAGCTTGGCCGAGTTGACCCCAGCAGCCGCCGCCAGTTCCTCGCTGGCGACCGTGCCGATGCCCCGCTCCGCCAGGCCGTAAAGCGCACGCAGGTACACCGGCAACCGCGCCACGGTGGCTTCTGGTATCCCGTCAGGACGGCCGTTAGCCTCGGCCTGCTCGCTGGCCTCAACCTGACCGTTGGACCCAGACGGAGTAGCGTTACGATGCATCGCGGCAGCGCTCCTGGGATCGGGCTCCAGGGGTTTTGGTGTGAAGGCGACGGTAGGAGCCCGCGTCAGCCGACGTCATTCTCACGGTACGCCTTTGTGCATCTATTCACAAAGTGCTAGCCGAGCGCCGCCCGCAGCCGGGCTTCACTCACCCTCCAGAAGTCGATCTGCACTCCGTCGACGAACGCCACCGGGATCTTGTCCCAGTAGTCCCGCGTGTCGGCGGGCGAGGCGGTGATGTCGCGTTCTTCCCAGCCGACGCCAAGATCGGCGGCCACCCGCTCGATCACGGCGCGGGCGTCATCGCACAGGTGGCAGCCCGGCTTGGCCAGCAGCGTGATCCGGGCGCGAGGTGGCACGCTAGCCACCCCCGTAACGCCGGCCAGCCGATGGCAGCTGCCCCGGCCGGTCCGGCCGGGGCGCCCCGGGGGGTGGCAAGGGCTGGAGCCTGCGGGGCACCTGGGGCAGGTCCGGGGCTAGCGGCGCGCGCATCCCGGCGCGCATCCCGGCGGGGGGCCCGGCGGTGGGCACCGCACTAGCCGGCCGGGTCGGGGTCGGGAGCGGCGCGACCTTAGCGTATTTGAGCCGCAGTTCGATGACGTTGGTCGCGAGCACGCAGGCCCGGCGATCCGCCACGAACCGTTTCATGTAGGGCTGGTTCTCATGCCGCTCGAACGCCACCCGGTCACGGTAGACCTCATAGAAGATGCGCTGCAGGGGCGCGTTCGGCACGAGGTGAATGACGTACACCAGGGTGTCCGGCTCGGCGGTCCTGACCTCTTCCGCCGCTTGCTCGGCGAGCCGGTCGAAATCGGCGACCCGGTCCTCAAGCACGGTGAAGATCAAGATCCGGCCGTATGGCCTGGCGGGCGCGGCGGCCGGCCCGGGTGCTAGTGATCCGTTGCCGGTCGCATACGGGCCGGAGTCCGGGTCCGGTCCGGCCGTCAACCCGGTCTCGGGACCTCCAGACGCCGCGATTCCCAGACCAGAGGGCCCGAGACCGGGTGACACAGACGGCCCGAGACCGGGAGACACAGTGCTCCGCGGTCCGGTCGGCCGCTCGTCCGCCGCAGGCATTCCGGTCCCGGGCTCGCGCGGCCAGCCCGGCCGCCCGGGCGGCTGCGGCGGTCCCCCGGCGTGGGCGCGCCTGGCCGGGTCAGCGTCGCCGACAGGCCAATCCGGTCCGCCGGATCCCGGACGGCCCGGTCCGCCGGATCCCGGACGGCCCGGTCCCTGACGGCCCGGCGGCCCTTGACGGCCAGGCCCCGCCTGACGGCCAGGCGGCTCTTGACGGCCCGGTCCCTGACGGCCGGGCTCCGGGACGGCCGCGAAAGCCTGCCGCCCCCGGAGATCGCCGGGCCTGGGCTGGCCGTAGGTCGCGTAACGGCCGGCCGGAACGCCGTCGGCGGCGTAACCGTCTTCCGGCCAGTAGTCATCGTCGGACCCGGAACGGCTGTCCCGCAGTCCGTCGGCCCCGCCGGATCCGCGACTCCCGCTGGCCTGCGTTCCCCGGGCCGACCGGCCAGGCACGTCCTGGAGCCTGGTCATGCCGAACCAGACGAGCGCCGCTGCCATCAGGCTGAGCAGCGGGTACGCCGACCTGTCGGGCAGCGAGAAGCGCAGGGCAACCGTCATCAGCACGGCCAGACCGACCGGGGCCACGGCTGGCAGCGCCGACCGCCAGCGCGGATCTTTCCTGGCGTAGGCCAGCACGAGGCCAGCGCTCAGCACCACGGCGGCGACCGCCACCACCTGCACCAGGTCTAGCGCGTAGTGCGAGAACGGCTGCGAATGCACGTCGGTGGACGGCCAGGACTTGCTGAACGGCTGCGCGGTGAGCGGATCGGTCGCCAGGATCACCGCGGCCACGACGATCAGGGCGCCGGATACCAGCCGCATGCCGAACCTGATGGCCTCGCTCTGCGCGACCAGCTCAACCAGGCCCCAGGCCAGCGACAGCGGCGCGAGCAGGAGCGCGCACAACTGGACCGCCCGGAACGTAGCCGGGCCGAAGCCGCTGGCGAAACCCATGCTCTGCGCCGCCAGCGCCACCGTCAGCCCCAGCGTCGCGACCGCCCACAGGATCACGTCGGCGCGCGGCTGGCGTACGCACCGCCCGGCGAGCATGCCCGTAGCCACGGCCGCGACCAGCACGCCCGCGAATCCGACCAGGACGGGAAGAGACATTAACCCCTATGGTGCACGATGCCCGGCTTCACCGGGACCATGACGAGGGAGTCGTTACTTCTTGTTCCGGCGCTGGATGCGGGTCTTCTTGAGCAGCTTGCGGTGCTTCTTCTTGGCCATGCGCTTACGGCGCTTCTTGATGACAGACCCCACGGGACCACCCTTCCTTGGCACTGCGGATGACGGGCACGCCAACGCGCTCGCCCGGTAAGGGCGGCTGGACACACACCCAACGTTAGAGAGTACCCCCGATGCGGGGTGCTGGGGCGGCCGGTCGCCACCATCCGCCTGGTCCCGGGTATGCCCGCATGCCAGCCGGACCCCTGCAGCACAGGGATCCGGCTTGGTCGAGCAGTCTGGAAATCAGGCTGCCTCAACCGGTGCCGACGAAGGCAGCCCTCAGGTACTGATTGACGGCCGACTCAGGGACCCGGAAGGAACGACCGACGCGGATCGCTTCCAGCTCGCCGGAGTGCACCAGGCGATACACGGTCATCTTTGACACGCGCATGATCAAGGCCACTTCGGCAACGGTAAGAAATCTCACGTCGCTTAGGGGGGTTTCACTTGCCATCGAGTTGCCTCTTCCGTACGAAGCCGAGCACTTGACGGGATTCGGCGCACCAGTCACGTACGTCTCCAGGGTAAGTCCCGCACAGAAAAGAGCAACCCCGTGCATAGCTTCATTGTTGTTACTGTTCGGGCGCTATGATCATGGCGGCAGCGGCAAGATCTCCGTTCCATGTCGCTGAGCTGCATCTTTCGCGGAACGTCTTTCATCTGTGATCTGCCGCCATCCAGCGGTTGCGAGTGGAACATTCGCCGAAACTGATCCGGCCGACCCCGACGCTAGGCCAATTGGATCTCGGCCACATCAGGCTGGACCGCTCGCGCCGGGTAAATACCGCACGGTGCCTGTTCATGATCGCGGAGTCCAGCCGACGCGTTTTCACCAGCGTAAACGGGGGGCGCCGCTACCGCCTCCCGCCGCCTCCCTGCGTGTTTGTATCGCTGTCTCCCCAGGCACCCGGATCGCCGCCAAGCTCCCGGCTCCGGTCCCTGGCGGCCTCGATGGCCGCGAGGAACGCGGCCCGCACTCCGTGCTTCTCAAGCTCCCTGATGGCCGAGATCGTGGTCCCGCCGGGCGACGTGACCGCCTCACGCAAGATCACCGGGTGCTCGCCCGATTCCCTCAGCATGGTGGCCGCGCCGTAGACCGCCTGGGTCACCATCTCCAGCGCGGCCCCGCGCGCCATGCCGAGCAGGATGGCGGCATCCACCATGGACTCGACCAGGTAGTACACGTACGCCGGGCCGCTACCGGACAGCGCGGTCGCCGCGTCCTGCTGGGACTCGGGGATGCGAAGCACCTTGCCGACCGGGCGCAGCAGTTCTTCGGCCAGGCGCAAATGCTCCTCGCCCGCGTGGGTCCCGGCCGAGATCACGCTCATCGCCTCATCGACCAGGACCGGCGTGTTCGACATCACCCGGACGACCGGGACGTCGCCCGCCAGCCGCCGCCCGATGAACGCGGTGGTGATCCCGGCCGCGACCGAGATCACCAGCTTGCCCGGCGGCACGACCGGGGCTATCTCGTCGAGCAGCCTGCCCATGTCCTGCGGCTTGACCGCCAGCACCAGGGTATCCGCCATCTTCGCGGCCGACGCGGCGTCGCTGACCTGCACGCCGTAGCGCGCGTGCAGCTCCGCCCCGCGGTCCTCACGGCGGACCGCGGCGACCACGGCCGACGGGGGCCGGCCCGCGCGCAGCAGCCCGGACAGCAGCGCCTCGCCCATTTTGCCGGTACCGAGAATCGCGATCACGAGGCAAGCACCTACGTTTCAGACCGGAGGGATCGCAGAAAGAACGTGAGGTTACCCGGCCGTTCCGCCAGCCGGCGCACGAGGTAGGCGTACCAGTCGGCGCCGTAGGGGACGTACACCCGCATCCGCGCGCCGGTACCGGCCAGCCGCCGCTGCTCGGCCGGGCGGATGCCGTAGAGCATCTGGTACTCGAAGCTATCCGCGGCCCGCCCGGTCAGCAGGGCCAGCGACCCGGTGATCTCGATCAGCCGCGGGTCATGGGTAGCCACCATCGGGTAGCCCGACCCGTTCATCAGCGCCCGCTGGCAGCGCGCGTAGGACATGTCCACGTCACGACGGGAGGTGTAGGCGACGCTCTCCAGCTCGCGGTAGGCGCCCTTGCAGAGCCGGACCCGCTGGCCGTATCCCGCCAGCGAGCGGCAGTCCGCCTCGCCGCGCCGCAGGCATGCCTGGATGACACAGCCGAGATCGGGGTACTCCGCCCGTAGCTGAGTCGCGATCCGCAGCGCCGGCTCGATCGCCGCGAACTCCTCGGCGTCAAGGGTCACCGTGGTGCCCGCGTCCCGGGCCGCCGTACAGATCCTGGCGATGTTCTCCTTCGCCATCCGGGCGCCGAGGAACAGCCCCACCGCGGTCGGCTTCACCGAGACCTCCGCGGCCCCGCCGTGGGTCAGTCCCTCCGCGCCGAGCTTGCCGAGCAGCTCGATGTACTCGTCGGTGACGGCCGCGGCCTGAGCCGGGTCCTTGGTGTCCTCGCCCAGGTAGTCCAGGCTGACGAGCAAGCCCGCCGCGCGCAGTGTCCGGGTCACCCGGACCGCGTCGTCGGCGGTTTCGCCCGCGACGTAGGAATCCACGATGGCGCGCGTCTGCGGCGCGGTCGTGATGAGCTGGCGCAGCCGAGAACTGGCTGACGCCGCGAGCAGGGCCCTGCGCAGCACGGCGAGCTAACCTCCCGTTCGGTAAGGATCTCAAATGACCTGACGGCGGCGCAGCGTGACCTGCACGTTAGCACCCGCGTCCGGCGGCACGATGACCTCCTGCGCCGCGGCCACACCTGCGGCGAGCAGCGTCGCCTCCACCGGTACGGTGCGCTTGACCAGGGCGAGCCCGATCGGGCCGAGCTCGTAGTGCCGCGCCGCCGATCCGGTGAAGCCGACCACGGTGCCACCGGATTCCGGGGCGCCAAGCTCCACCGGGTCGCCGTGGGCGGGCAGCCGGTCCGCGCTGCCGTCCAGGTGCAGGAAGACCAGCCGCCGCGGCGGGTGACCGAGGTTGTGCACCCGGGCCACCGTCTCCTGGCCTCGGTAACATCCCTTGCTCAGGTGCACGGCGGTCTCGATCCAGCCGACCTCGTGCGGGATGGTCCGGTGATCGGTGTCTAGGCCGAGCCTGGGCACGTGCGCGGCGATCCGCAGCGCCTCGAACGCCCACATGCCGGCCGGCACACCCCCGCGCCTGACCAGCTCAGCGACCGCGTCAGGCAGCAGGTCCCGCGCCACGATCAGGTCAATGGAGCCGAACGAACCTGGGTTAACCCGGCCGAGCACCCCGTCAAGCCCGGCCGTGATATCAGCACCGGCGCGCCCCATCACGGTCAGTACCGCGCAGTCCGCGCTGAGGTCCGCGACGTCGACCCGCAGCATGAACTTCATGGATTCCAGGAATGCGACCAGAGCCGGGGCGGTCCCTGGTTCCACGTGAACCCAAACCGAGGTGCCGTCGTCGCTCAGCTCGAGATGATGTTCCACGTGCCCGGTCGGGCTGAGGATGAGGGCCTGGGCGCTCTGGCCCGCGATGAGCCCCTGCAGGTGCTGTGTGGTCAGGCTGTGCAGCCAGCTGAGCCGGTCCGGCCCGGTGATCTTCAGCACGCCGCGGTTCGACCGGTCCACCAGCCCGGCGGGTGTGTCCCCGGCACCGTCGAGCGCGCGCTGCTCGCGCATCGGGTCACCGTAGTGCGCGGCGACCCCTTCGTCCGGCCAGCTCGCCTGCACGGCCCCCGGGAAGTCCAGTAGCTCGCTCACGGGTTTGCCCCCTTTGATTTCCTGGTCACCTGGCAGTCAGCCATGCGCGGACGCTCGGCATTCCGCGCAGCGGCCGAAGACGGTGAGGTGGCCGACGTCGGTCTCGAAGCCGTGGCGCTCGTCCAGGCCGGTGATCAGCGGGCGGATCGCGTCCGGGCCGATCTCGGTGACCCGGCCGCAGTCGCGGCAGACCAGGTGCACGTGGTCGGCGTCGGTGGCCAGGTGGTAGGTGGGCGCGCCGTGCCCGAGGTGGGTGTGGGTGACCATGCCGATCTGCTCGAGCAGTTCCAGCGTGCGGTAGATGGTGGAGATGTTGACGCCGCGGGCCGTCTGCTGGACCTGGGTGCCAATTTCCTCCGGGGTGGCGTGATCCAGCCGTGCCACCGCTTCCAGGACAAGCTGACGCTGCGGCGTCACCCGGTAGCCACGGGCACGCAGCTGCTCATCCCACCCGCGTACGGGCAGGCTCGGGGACGGTGCATCGGCGTCCATGGCCTCATATTAGATCCGCTGGTGTGATCCGGCGCACGGCGAAATGGTCTTGCCTGTACGCCCGGTTCGCGGCTAGCGTGCTAAGTACGCGGGATAAGGAGGTGGTCCAACAGCATGCATAGACAACGGACTCGTGAGGTGGCTGTCAGCTAGCCGCCTATCCGCCGGCATGACGTCCAGCGAGGCGGCGGCCGGCTAAAATCTGACAGACACCGAGTCCCCGGGCTGGCCGACCTTGTCCAGTCGTCCCCGGTACGGCGGAAAGCCGCCGCGCCGGAGTCGCCCGGGGACTTATTTATGTCATCAGTCTCATTTTCTCGGGCCTGTGTTCTCAGGCCTATCTCCTCAGCTCGCCGTCTACACGCTTGAGCTGACCCGCTTGAGCTGGGCGGAAAGGTGCGGCTTGAGCCGCTGTCCCATCGCGGCCATGTCGTAGGCGTAGGCGAGATCGGAATCCCCCGGCCCGCCCGGCCCGGCCAGCCCGTAGAGCCGGTGCCCAGCGGTCACCTCCTTGGCCGTGGCGGTGCGGGCGACCACGTCGGTGGCCATCTCGATGCGAGTGCCCGATATCTCGCCCAGGTAGATCTCGACGATCCCGGTGGGGTGCGCGAGCATGACCTCGACCTGGTTATCCGGCCGAGGGCGCCAGAAGCCGGTCTCGGTGCCAAGCGGCGCCCCGATCTGCCCTTCGGAATCCAGCCGCCAGGTCCGGCTGGCGTAGATCAGGAACGGCTTGCCGTTATGGCTGAAGCTGACCTCCTGGCCGAACCTGAACGACTCAATGGTCGGGTACCCGCCGATGCCGGCGCCTTCCCAGCGGCCGAGCAGGAACCCGAGCGGCGCGAGGTCAGGGTGCACCGGCGGGAGGCCGGAGGCGGGGCCGGCCGCTTCGCCCGCGCCGGGCCGGTCGCCTGTCATCAGTCGTCCTGCCCTGACCCGGCGGCCAGGCCCCGGCGTGTCCCGGCCAGGTATACCCGGACGACCACGTACAGGCAGGCAGCGGCGGCCACGGCGAGCACACCGATCACGATCGCAGCGCTCAGCATGCCGTGCATGACCCGCAGTTTACGGGCGAAGCACGCCGGCCGGGCGCAGGCGCGCCGGCCTCGGCGCGCCTGCGCCGGGTGCCGACGCGAATGTAGGTCCCGGGGCCCGGACAGCGGCTCGTGCGGCCCGGGCGGCGCAGGGCCAGGTCGTCCCGGGTACGGGAGCGGTCACTGGCCAGCGCCTCAGCCTCCCCGCGGCCGACTGGTCCACGGGGCGGCCCTGCCATGGTGTGCGCGGTGTACCCTGGGTGGGGCTGGTGATGCCCTTCGGGTGCTATGTGGCGTGAGCACGCCGTGGTGCGTCCCGCCTCCGATTTATGGCGGTGGATCCGGGCTCCGCGGTGGATCGGGTGTATCCCAGTGCCGCATGCCGAGTGTGAATACATCCGGCCCGCTCGGCGGCTATCCATCGAAGCCACGTTCAATCTGTGATCGCTCGCGCTGACGGTGCCGCTGGCACAGCGCACCAGTGCTGCCCGGCCCAAGCCCGCATCACCAGATCGGAAGAGCGTCGTGTAGGGAAAGAGTGTAGATCTCGGTGG
>OCTA010002615.1_pt1 | contig 16261 bp, 19 predicted proteins | sample 1538991 | NCBI WGS metagenome assembly OCTA01 (sample SAMEA3539302, study PRJEB22396) | soil metagenome | biome: tundra; feature: field; material: soil | place: USA | collected 2010-05 | depth 0.15 m | reverse complement strand
CACACCCTGCTGCGCGTTTGCCTCGCCGAACTGGTCCAGGAGTAGATCAACCCACCTAACGCGCCTAAGGCGCGCCTCGAACAATCGCAGCATGAAGCTTCGCGAGCTTGCCACCGAGATCGTCACGCGGATCAGGGGACCATTACCGCCCGAGTCCGCAGGCTGAGACCCGCACGCGGTCGCGGCCGGGGAATGCGTGCGAGCCGTGCCAGCTCACCCGAAATCCCCGGCAGCCCGAAATGCTGAGTCCGGCCTCGCCGCTTTTCAAGCGGTGTGCCGAAGCTGGCCAGGCAAGAGCCCGGCCGGTCGACAGGCGATCGGCTGCAGCAGGCCGGAACGGGCGGGGCGGCTGCGCCGCCAGTCCCTACCAGCGGTACCAGCGGTTGCGACGGGACCTGCCGGCGGTCTCTCCGGCCCGCAGGAGGAACCCGAGCAGCCAGATGACCAGCGCCGCCAGCGCTACCCACCACAGCACGTGCAGGGCGAACCCGAGCCCGCCAAGGATGAGAACGATCAGTAGCACCACGATGATCAGCACCATGTGCCTGCCCTCTCGCGCGGTATGGCCTGGCCGAATCGGTGCGAACGCGTGCCGCAGGCAGGCACGAGTCAAGCATGAGGTTCCTGCCGTCCTCGCAGCCGTTTTGCCGTGCATTCCGCACAAGATCCGACGGCCATTACCTACCCTTGCGGCGGCCATTAAGCATTGTTAGACGGTGTCTGGCCGCCGGAGCGGAACGCTCTGGGTCGGCGGCCCTCGGCACCGGCGACTGACGGTCGCGGGGTAACGTCAGAAACAACGATCAGATGGCCTGGCCACCGATTTGTCCTCGATAGCTGCGGAGGGCTCATGAGCCACACCGATGCGCCGGCCGGCTAGTGCTACCGCGGAAGGCGACGGAATCATTGTCGGGAACGGCCCCGTCACGGTCGATGCATTCATCGACTTCTTGTGCCCGTACTGCCGCCGATTCGAGTTCTCCTCCGGGGCGGCGCTGAGCTCCGTGGTCGTCGGCGGGCTGATCAGTCTCGTCTACCATCCGATGTCCTTCCTGGACGAGGCATCGACGACGCGATACTCCTCGCGCGCGGCTGCGGCGTCAGGATGCGCCTCCGATGGCGCCAAGTTCGTCGGCTACGCGGGCGCGCTGTTCAACAGCCAGCCTCCCGAGGGCGGCCCTGGCCCTACCGATGACGAGCTTGTCGAGCTAGGGCTGTCCGTGGGCCTGCCCGCTTCAGCCTTCACGCAGTGCGTGCTCAGCGGGCACTACCTGGACTGGCCGCCCTACGTGACCGCGATAGCCACGGCACGTGGCGTCAGTGCCACGCCGACGGTCCTCGTCAACGGTGCCCCGGTCCCTGCTGACCCCCAGGCGATCGCGGCTGCCGTGGCCGCGGCCGCGGCGCCCTAGCTAGGACCCCGCGCGGCCCGGCCGCTATCTCCGCCGTAGGCGGCGCCACACGATCACCACCATGACGAACAGTAAGACGATGAAGATCGCGCCGCCCCCGAGGTAGTACATGCCGCCGATCCCTCCCGCCCGCCCGGCGGGCCGATGCGATGCGCGCCCGAAGTGCCGCTCACCCACATCGGTGCGGGCAAGGTCGTAGCCGGGTCGCCATCAGCGGCTACTCGCGGAGGCGGGCTTCGCGCCCCAGGATTGCCGTCAGAAGGCCCAGGAGCCCGCCGGAAAGTTGCCCGGAATGCGAGTGCTATGCCTTGCCCGCTGCTGGCAGCCGCCGACAACGGCGCCATCAGCAGCCTAGCTAGCTGGCGACACCGTCTGCGGGAGGCCGGGCGCGGCGCGATGTGCGCGGTCAGGTCGCGGTGCTGGGCCGGGCTGGCCTGCCGACAGCCTTGAGGTGGCGCAGGGCCTGGGCGTAGGAGCCCACCAGGCTGGTCTGGCAGTACGGCAACTGCCGCTGCTGGCAGAACCCCCTGATCAGGGCCTGGGAGTGGCGCAGGTTGGGACGAGGCATGGAGGGGAACAGGTGGTGCTCGATCTGGTAGTTGAGACCGCCGAGGGCGAAGTCGGTCAGCACGCCACCACGGACATTGCGCGAGGTGAGCACCTGCCGGTGCAGGAAGTCGCTGCGGTCGGCCGCGTCCAGGACGGGCATGCCCTTGTGGTTAGGGGCAAAGGAGGAGCCCAGGTACAGGCCAAACAGGCCCTGCTGCACGAGGATGAACACCACGGCCTTGACCGGGGAGAGCACCAGCAGGATCACGCCGAGGTAGCAGGCGGCATGAGCGGCGAGCAGCGCCGCCTCGGCCGTCCGGTGCGGCGAGGCCGGGCTGGTCAGTGCGCGGATGCTCGCGACGTGCAGGCTGAGCGCCTCCAGCAGCAGCATCGGGAAGAACAGGTACGCCTGGAAGCGATACACCAGCCGGGACAGGCCCCGGCTCCCGCTGACCTGAGCCGGGCTGAACGCCAGGGCGCCGATCGCGATGTCGGGGTCCGCGCCCTCCTGGTTAGGGTGCGCATGGTGGCGGTGGTGCTTTTCCACCCACCAGCCATAGCTCAGGCCGATGCCGAGATTGCCCAGCAGGATGCCGAGCACGTAGCTGGCCCGGCGGTTGCCGAAGATCTGCCGGTGCCCGGCATCGTGGCCCAGGAAGCCGACCTGGGTGAACATCGCCGCCAGGAATGCCGCTACCGCCAGCTGCCACCACGAGTTGCCCAGCAGCGCGAACACTGTCCATCCGGCAGCCAGCAGCAGGACGGTAACCGCGATCTTCCAGATGTAGTAGGCGGGCCGCCGTTCCAGCAGCCCGGCCTGCTTAACCAGCCGGGATAGCTGGGCATATTCGCTGCCACGGGCCAGTGCCTGCGGGGCGGGCTGGGGGTGCTGCCCGGATACGGCCGTTCTTGCTTCGGATGATCGCACTGCGGCTGCTCCTGGGGGCACATCGTGACCGGTGTGTTGATGTGCCGCCAGGGTCCTGGGCGGCGGCTGCCCCGGAGAGGCAGCGTCAGGGGGCGCCGCTGGCCCGGACGGGGCGAGTTGCCTCAACGGTACCTCCCCGCCCGGCTGCGGGATACCGTTGCGCAATCTGAGCCGCGAGGCCGTAGTTAGGTCCCAACTGGTAGCTTGCCAGGTCACACTGGGGTGTGAGCGAAAGCAGGGAGAGAATCGAACCCGGACCGCAGGACGCTGATTCCAATCAGCAGCCCGTGACGCAGGACGTCGGCAGCGCCCAGGTTGCCGAGAGCGCTCGGGCGGCCGGGAAAGTCCGTGCCGAGAGCGCCCGCGTGCTGGAGGGCATCCGTGCGCTGCACGATCGGCTAGGCCAGCTGGAAGGGCTCGTCGCGCCGGTCGGCCGGGTCGCCCAGGATGCCGGGCATCGAGTAACCCCGGCGTGGCGGCGAGTCACCCAGGGTGAAGCGCGCTGGCAGGTCGCCCTTGCCGTCGCTGTCGCGATCGCCCTGCAGTTCGCGGTTCCCAGCCAGTTCGTGCTGCTGCGGCCGCGCTGGCTGCTGCCGGCGCTGCAGATAGTGCTGGCCGTCGCGCTGCTGATGGCCAACCCGCGCCGGATCGACCGGCAGTCCAGGGTGACCAGGGCGCTGAGTCTCATCCTCGCCGCGCTGCTCAGCCTCGCCAACGCCTGGTCCGCGGGCTCACTGGTGGTAGGGATCGTGCGGGACACCGCTAAGCTCACCGCCCCCGAGCTGATCGTCACTGGCGGCGCTATCTGGCTCACCAACGTCATCGTCTTCGGCCTCTGGTACTGGGAGTTTGACCGGGGCGGTCCCGTCGCTCGCGTCCATGCGACCCACCTGTACCCGGATTTCCAGTTCGTGCAGATGGTGAGCCCCGAGATGGCCCCGCCGGAGTGGGAACCGGCGTTCGGGGACTACCTTTACCTGTCGTTCACCAACGCCGCGGCGTTCAGCCCCACCGACGTCATGCCGCTGTCCCGGTGGGCGAAGATGGCCATGCTGCTGCAGTCGGTCATCTCGATCGTCACGGTCGCCCTCGTCATCGCCCGGGCCGTCAACATCCTGCAGTAGCACTCTGCGCTGGTGCGCGGGCCGGAGCCCGGCGAGCCGGGGCTGGACCGATCAGGTCGGCAGCGCCGGGTAGCCGGTGTGGTTCTCGGCGAGCGACGCGGCTGCCGTGCGCGAGGTGGTGACGTAGCGTAGCTGCGATAGCTGCAGCTGAGCCTCCATGTCGTCCGCGCCGGGGATCTGGTGCAGCATCGAGGTCATCCACCAGGAGAAGTGCGTGGACCGCTAGACCCGGTCCAGGCATGTGGCGGAGTAGGCGTCCGCCAGGCGTGAATCGCCCCGCAGCGCCGGTCGGCGGCACGATATGCGCGGCATCGCCGGCCAGGAACAGCCGGCCGTAGCGCATGGGCGAGCCGACGAAACTGCGCATCGGCGTGATGCCCTTGTCCAGGATCTGGCCATCCTTGAGATCCCAGCCGGGGAGCATCAGCCGCTGCTGCAGTTCGGCCCAGATCCGCTCGTCCGGCCAGCTCGACATTTCTGTGTCCGGGTGGACCTGGAGGTAAAGCCTGCTGACCGCCGGGCTGCGCAGGCTGTGCAGCGCAAATCCGCGCCGATGGCGGGCGTAGATCAGCTCATCGGTGGATGCGGCACGTCGGCGAAAATGCCGAGCCAGGCAAACGGGTAGTCGCGCGCCCAGACGGATAGCAGGGCCGCCGGCATGGTCGGCCGGCAGATCCCGTGGAAGCCGTCGCAGGCGGTTATCGCGTCGCAGCTGACCTCGCGGCGGCTGCCGTCCGCCATGGTGTACCGGAGCACCGGCCGGGCGGTGTCCAGGTCGTCTACCTCGGTGCCGGAAATCTCGAACTCGACCTGAGCGCCGTCGGCCAGCCGCGCCGCGATGAGGTCCTTGACCACCTCGGTCTGCGCATACACCGTGACCGTCCGGCCGCCGGTCAGGTCCCGGAGGTCGATGTGCTGGCGCTCGCCGGCGAACTGCAGGTAAATGCCGCCGTGCTGCAGCCCTTCGCGCTCCAGCCGGGCGCCGAGGCCGGCCTCGCGCAGCAGCCGGACGCTGAATGCTCCAGCGCGCCCGCGCGCTGCCGTTCCTCGCAGTAGGCACGGCTGCGGCTCTCCACTACCACCGAGTCGACGCCGCGCAGCGCGAGCAGGCGGGACAGCAGCAGCCCGGCCGGTCCCGCGCCGACGATGCCCACCGGGGTGCGCATGTGCTGCGGCACGTGCCTAGAAGGGATATGGGGCAATGTCACCACGGACGGTGACCCAGCGCGTGTCTGTGAACGCCTCGAGATTGGCTGTCCCGCCGAAACGCGCACCGGTTCCGGAGGCGCGGATGCCGCCGAACGGCGTGTTGGGCGCGTCGTCCACGGTCTGGTCGTTGATGTGCACGATCCCGGTGGGGATGCGGCGGGCGAGCTCCAGGCCGCGCATCACGTCGCTGGTGAGGATGCCCAGCGACAGACCGTACTCGGAGTCCGCGGCGAGCTTGGCGGCCTCGTCAGCAGTGCCGAAGCGCACCACCGGGGCGACCGGCCCGAACACCTCGCTGGCATAGGCCGGCATGGCCGGGGCCACCTCGGTCAGGACGGTGGGCTGGTAGAACAGGCCCTCGTAGCTGCCGCCTGCCGCGAGCCGCGCGCCCGCGTCCACGCTGCCGGTCACCAGCGCGTGGATCTTGTCCCGCTGCCGCTCGTCGATGATCGGCCCCAGAGCGACCTGCCCGGTGGCCGGATCACCGACCGGCAGGTGACGCGCCTTGTCCGCCAGGCGGCTGACGTAGTCGTCGTACACCGCCTCGTGCACGAGATGCCGGCCGGTCGTCATGCAAATCTGGCCCTGATGCAGGAAAGAGCCCCAGGCGCCTGCTGAGGCGGCCTTGTCGAGGTCGGCGTCGTCCAGGACGATCAGCGCCGAGTTGCCGCCGAGTTCCAGGTGCACCCGCTTGAGGTGCTGGCCCCCGAGCGCACCCACCCGCCGGCCCGCCGCAGTCGAGCCGGTGAACGAGATGACCGGCACCAGCGGATCGGTGACTAGCGCCTCGCCGACTTCCGGGCCGCCCGGAAGCACGTGCAGCAGCCCCTCCGGCAGGCCGGCTTCGGCCAGGACCCTCGCCAGGACCATGCCGCCGCACACGGCGGTGCGGGGGTCGGGTTTGAGCACCACGGCGTTGCCCAGCGCCAGGGCGGGGGCCACTGAGCGGATGGCCAGAATCTGCGGGAAGTTGAATGGGGCGATCACGCCCACTACACCGACCGGGACCCGCTCGGCGAAGCTGAGATGCTGTGACTCGCTCGGCAGCAGGTCGCCATAGGGCCGCGAAGGAAGCGTGGCCGCCTCGAAAACCTCCTCGGTGGCCACATGCGTCTCGAACTGAGCGGCCGGCGGGATCTTCCCGCCCTCGCGCACGCTCCAGTCCTCGATCTCGGCGGCGTTGGCCAGCCAGATCTCGCCGGCCCTGCGCAAGATCGCGGCGCGCCGGGTGTGCGGCAGCGCCGCCCAGGCGGGCTGGGCCGCGGCTGCCGCCGCGCAAGCGGCTGCGACATCAGCCACCGATGCGATCCCGACCCGGCCGATCTCGGCGCCGGTCGCGGGCTCGACGACCGGGGCCTCGCCGCCGCCCGCCTGTTCCCACCCGCCCGTGAAGATCTTGCCGCGCCAGGTTGATTCATCCAGGAAAGCCACCGGCGCTCCTTCTGCGGATGGTCCGCTGATCTGCTGGCCTGCGCTCGGCCGGCCATTCTGTGCGCTTAACGAACATAGGTTCTATTACCGAACATGGCGAATCTAGGTGATCCGCCGCGCCAGTGTCAATCGCGGGCCAGCGCACCGGCTGCCGGCGCGCTGGCCGAGAAACCCCGGTGCGGTGCCGGCGGGCGGACGCGCCGGCTGGCGGAGGCGACAGTAGGCAAAGGCGGCGGCTGGCGGTGTTCCGGCCGCTGGACGATGGGCAGCCGCGGGGCGCCGATTGCGATAGCAGCTATTTCAGCCTTCCCTCCGGCTCGCCAGTAAATGAATAAGCAAACTTGAGACTTAGGAGAATGCCGACGGGCCCATCCGGCACTATGACGGAAGGGAATATGGCCCCTTCCGGCCGCCGAGTCGGTCAGCTAGCTGCTCGTCACCATGCTGACTGCGTCCTCGCTCGCCTGCCTGCTGAGCCGGCTCGGCTAATTCTGCCGGACCGGGCGGCATCACCGGCCGAGCCGGGCCATTCTCGGCTATTTCCTCGACGTGGCGGCGCCGTCCCTGACGGCGATCGTCCCTCCTGCCAGGCGGAGGCGCCAGTGAGCGGAGGCGCCAGTGATCCGCAATACGGGCGCTGCAGCAGTATCCGCTGGGGTACAAAGTTGCCGGGCGGTCAGCTCGAGACACCCGGCTGCGCAGCGGGCGCCTCGGCGTCAGCGCTCCGGAGCCGGGACAGCAGTGCCAGCAGCCGGTCCCGCTCGGCCGGCTGCAGGCCAGCGCACAAGTCCGTCTCGACCGAGTTCGCGGCCGCACTCGCCTTGTCCAGCAGGCGCGTCCCCTTCGCCGTCAGCGTCAGAGCGTGTGCCCGCCGGTCGGAGGGGTGCGACTTGCGGCGGACCAGGCCGCGGCCCTCGAGGTCGTCGACCAGCGAGACCATCCGGTTCGGGTGGATGCCGAGCGTCGTGCCGAGGGCCCGCTGCGAGGCGCCCTCGGCGCCGGCCAGCGCCCGCAGCAGCCTGAACTCCCGCGGCTCGACCGCCAGCGGGGCTAGCCGATTCGCCAGTGCATCGCCGACCTCGCTGCCCAGCCGGGCGACTGCGGCGGCCACGCTGGGCGGGGCCTGCCCCCTGTCAGGTGCGCTCGGCGCGTGCTCGGCGGCCATGCCGGCTACTTTAACGACTCTTTACATTATCCCCAAGCCTGATTATCCCGGCTGCCGGGTCGGCGGCTGCCGGCGAGCGATGTCCGGCCGCCGCACACTGAAGCGTGAACCGCTGGGTGCTGCACCTTGACCTCGACCAGTTCATCGCGCCGTGGAGGTCCTGCGCCGACCGCAGCTGCGCGGCCGCAAGGTCGTGGTCGGCGGCGACGGGGCCCGGCAAGCGCGGCGTGGTGAGCACCGCCTCGGATGAGGCCCGCGTTTTCGGCGTGAGTTCGGGCATGCCGCTGCGGACCGCGCAGCGCCGCTGCCCTACGCGGTGTTCCTGCCGGTCGACCGGGCGGCTTAGAAGGAGGCTTCCGCCGCGGTGATGGCGACCCTGGGCGAATTCGACGCGGTGCTGGAGATAGCCGGCTGGGACGAGGCGTTCCTGGCGGCCCGGACCAGCGCTCCCGGGGCGCTGGCCCGCCAGATCGCCGGACGCGTCCGCGCCGTGACGCAGCTGGACTGCGGCATCGGAATCGGGCAGAACAAGCTCCAGTCCAAGCTGGCCACCGGCTTCGGCAAGCCCGCTGGCATCTTCCGGCTGACCCGCCAGAGCTGGCTGGACGTGCTCGGCTGCCGGCCGACCGATGCGCTCTGGGGCATCGGGTCCAGGACCGCGGCCCGCCTTGCCCGGCTGGGTATCAGCACCGTCGGGGAACTAGCCGCTGCCGACCCGCGCGCGCTGGCCGGGCAGCTGGGACCGGTCACCGGGCCATGGCTGGTGCAGACCGCCCGCGGTCTTGACCCTTCGCCGGTAACCGCCGCCGCCTACCGCGCCCGGTCCCGCGGCCGGGAGACCACCTTCCAGCAGGACCTGGACGACTGGGCGCAAGTGCGCGACGGCGTCGTGCGGCTGGCCCGCCAGGTTGGCCGGGATGTCGCCAGCAGCAGCGGCCGGCTGTGCGGGTAATGATGAAGGTGCGCCACATGCCCGTCTCGACCAGCACGCACGGCCATCCGCTGGCCGAGCCGACGGCGGACCCGGCGGCTCAGCGCGCGAGGCGGGCGGCTCAGCGCAGGGTCGGGGACTGCGACAGGTCGGCGACGTAGGGCCTGCCCTCGCGCCACGCGGCTACCTGCCCGGGCCGCCCGTAGTCGACCAGGTAATCCTCGACCCTGCGCTTGACGTTGTCGAAGACCCGGACGGGCTCGTAGTCAGCGTCTGCGGTGCCGGCGAACGGCTGCAGCGGCTCGACGACACGCTCCAGGGCCGGATAGCAGAAGACGGCCGTCGATCGCCGGGTCATCGTGCCGCCGGCGACCACGCGGTGCCGGACGGCGCGCAGCCGCCCCGCAGCCGCCATCGGGCAGCTGCACCTGGAGCCCCTCGTAGCCGCCTTCCTGGGTCGGCACGGTCAGCACCGAGTCGTCGGCGTGCTCGAACAGGAGCAGCTTGTCCTCGTCGCTGGGAACGTCCGGGTAGGACCAGGTGGGGTAGTCGTTGGTGGTGAGCCGCAGGTGCGGGGGGGTGCGGGGGGGTGCGGGGGGGGGGCCGAGCGCGAAGGTATCCGGGGTGACACCGAGCGCCCTGGCGTACAGCTCGGGCACGCGCTCCGCCTGCTGGCGTGTCGAACTGAGCCACGTTGTACCGCTCGAGCTCCAGCCGGCCATAGTCGTCCGGCCACTGCCGCCAGCCGCGGTAGGGGTGGCCGCCGGGGCTGGCCAGGCGCGCCTTGTCCGCCCTGGGCAGGCTGAGCAGGTGGCCCATCCGCCGGATGAAGTCGGCAAGCAGATCACCGGGCACCCCGTGGTTGACCACCTGGATGACGCCGACGTGCTCGGCTGCGCTGCGGACGGCATCAAGCAGCCCGGCCGGGGCGACCTCGCCGAGGGCGACCTCGAGGTCGACGACCGGAATCTGCTGCGACATGTTCGCCTGCTTCCTTCCTGGCGAGTCCGCGAGCTTGCCTTGCTCGCCTACCACAGCCCCAGGACCGAGCCGAGCACGCGGGCGGGCTGGCCCCCTGCCTCCTGGGCGATCGCCAGCGCGGCCGGCACATCGAGGTCGCTCGCCAGTGCGGCCTGGACTGCCGCCAGCCCCGCGCCGTCACTGCCGGGCACCATCCTGGTGCGGCGCCCGGCGGCTGCCTCGAGCTGCTCCAGCCGGCCCGCCGCCGCGTCCAGCCGGGCCGGGTCGTACTCCCAGCCCTGGTCCCACCGGCGATCGAGGATCAGCAGTCGCACCGCGGCGGCCGGATAGTCGGTCAGCAGGTCGCTGATCAGCACCAGGTTGCCGGTGGACTTGGCCATTTTTGTGCTGCGGGCGTTTACCACGCCCACTTGCAGCCGCGTCCGGGCGAACGGAGCCACGCCGGACAGCGCCTCGGCCATGGCCGCCTGGTAGGCATGGTGCGGGAAGCGCAGGTCACCGCCGCCAGCCTGGACATCAACGGTCGGCCCGAACGCATCGAGGGCCATCGCGGCGCACTCGCTGTGCCAGCCAGGCCGGCCCGGTCCCCACGGGCTGGCCCAGGCGGGCTCGTCCTCGCGCGAGGACTGCCAGACAGGCACATCGGACGGGTCGTCCCTGGCCGGGTCGCCGGGGCGGTCGCCATATTCCGCCGCCAGCCGCAGCGCCGCATCCCGGTCGGGCACGTCGCCGCCACGGAAGTACACCTGGCCGGCCCGCTCGTAGGCGGCACCCCTGGCCAGCAGCCCGGAGGCGAGCGCGATCACCTGCCCGACGTAGGCGTGCGCGCGCGGCTGCAGGGCGGGTGCGCGGACGCCGAGCGCGGCCATGTCCCGGTCGAAATGGAACTGCTGGATGGCAGCGAAACGGTCGTACGGCGAGCCTGCCTGCCCGGCCGCGGCCAGCAGCACGTCATCGACGTCGGTGACGTTGCGGCACACGGTCACCTCGGCGCCGGCTCCGTGCAGGACCCGGCCGAGCGTGTCGATCCACACGAACGTCGCGGCATGGCCCAGGTGCGTGACGTCGTAGGGCGTGATGCCGCAGGCATACACCCGGGCCCGGCCGACAAGCGGGACAGTCGTGCCGCCGAGCGTCACCACCGGCGGCACCTCGCTTGCCAGCAGCTGAGTCATCCAGCGTCTCCAGGTCGTGACGATCCGGCTGCCTGCTCAGGCCGCAGGCTGCCCTCATCAACGCCGACTTTACGCGGCTGGCGCGCTGAGCCGGGAACGGCCGTCGGCCGCGCGGCCGTGCCTCCGCCGGCAGTGCGGGCAGTGCGCGGCAGGACGGGGGGCTAGTGCTCGCCGGACGACAGCGCGCGGGCGAAGGCGTCGATCTGCGGGCGGTGCGGCATCGAAGGGCTGGCTCCTGAGAGCTGGACCGACAGGGCCGCCGCGCTGGTCGCCCAGGTCAGTGCGTCGGGCGGGGCATTGCCCTCGGCGAGGGACACCGCGAGAGCACCGGCGAAAGTGTCACCCGCCGCGGTGGTGTCGACGACTGGTACGGCCGGCGCACGGACGCCGATCCGGTAGCCCGCGCGCTGACCGTAGCTGCAGCCGTCCGCGCCGAGGGTGATGGCGACCTCCGGCACCCGGGCGAGCAGGGCCGCAAGCGCGGCTGGCACCGTGGTCAGCCCGGTCAGCTGCCTGGTCTCGGGTTCGTTGGGCACCAGCAGATCGACGTGGTCGAGCAGGCCGGCCGGCAGCGGCCGGACCGGCGCTGGCGTGAGGATGACCAGGGTCCCGGCCTGATGCGCGGCGGCCGCGGCCGCAATGACGGCGGACATCGGCAGCTCGAGCTGAAGCAGCAGCACGTCACTGCGGGCAATCACCTCCCGGTCAGCCCCGGTGAGGTCCGTCATCTCGGCGTTCGCCCCGGCGATGATGACGATGGCGTTGCTGCCCGAACTGTCCACCATGATGTGCGCCGTGCCGGTCGGCCGCGACGTTGTCCGGAGGCCGCCGACGTCAACCCCGGCCTCCTGCAGATTCGCGCGGACAAGGCCGCCGGATGCGTCGGCGCCGACTGCGCCGATCATCGTGACCGCGCCGCCTGCCCGCGCGGCCGCGATGGCCTGATTCGCGCCCTTGCCGCCGGGGACCTGCAGCAGTCGCTGCCCCTGCACCGTCTCCCCGGCTGCGGGCAGCCGGTCAGCGTAGACGACGCTGTCGAAGTTGCAGCTGCCGACGACCGCGATCCGCGGCGGCGCGCCAGCTTCCGGCCGGGCAGAGGCGCTGGCGCCCGCGAGGCTGCTCACGACGCCAGTGCCTTACGGCAGCTTCCAGTCGACCGGCTGCTCGCCGCGCTGCTCGAGCAGTTCGCTGGCCCTGCTGAACGGGCGCGAGCCGAAGAACCCTCGGTCGGCGGAATGCGGGCTCGGGTGCGGCGACTGGATGCACGGGACCGGCTGCAGCAGCGGGGCGAGGCTGCCCGCATCACGCCCCCACAGGATGGCTACCAGGCCGCCGCGGCGGGCCAGCGCACGGATGGCCTGCTCGGTTACCTCTTCCCAGCCCCTGCCCCGGTGCGAGCCAGGCTTGCCGGGCTGCACCGTCAGGACCCTGTTCAGCAGCATGACCCCGCGCTCGGTCCACGGGCTCAGGTCCCCGGTCGCCGGCGCCGGATAGCCGAGATCGCTGGCGTACTCGCGGAAAATATTCGCCAGGCTGGGCGGCAGCCGCCTGACCTCGGGCGCTATCGAGAAGCTCAGGCCCACCGGATGGCCGGGAGTCGGATACGGATCCTGGCCGACGATCAGCACCCGGACGTCGGCGAAGGGCTGCCGGAACGCGCGCAGGACCTGCTTGCCGGCCGGCAGATAGCCGCGGCCCGCCGCGATTTCGGCGCGCAGGAAGTCGCCCATGCCGTGAATCCGGTCGGTGACCGGCTCCAGTTCGCGGGCCCAGCCCGCATCCACCATCTCGTGAAGTGGGCGCGCCGCCATGGCCCGATACTCTAGACCCGTTCGCGCCCGTTCTTGTCGGCGAACGTGCCAAGATGACCGCGATGCACAGACTCAGCCACCACCGCCGCGCCCACCGCCCGGCCGTGCTCGTGCCGCTGGCCATCGCGGCAGCCCTGGGTGCCGTCGCTGCGCTGGCCCTGCAGCCGTCCCACGCCCCGCACGGGGCCGGCGTCCCGCATCGGGTCAGCGTGCGCGTGGCCGCGATCAGGGCGGCGGCCGAAACGGCGGCTACTGCGGCGGGCGCGGGCGCGGCCGCCGCAATAGCCGCGGCGCCGGCGGCTGCGGCGGCAGGGGCTGCCGGGACGACCGTTCCGGGCGCTTCTGCTTGCCCTATGTTCCCAGCTGGCAACGTCTGGAATACCGACATTTCCAAGCTGCCGGTCAGCCCGCACAGTTCCGCCTGGCTCGCCAGCATGGACTCGGCCGGCACGTTCCTGCACCCGGATTTTGGCCCCGATCAGGGCAGCTACCCCTACGGCATCCCCTACACCATCGCCACCAGGGCCCAGCCGCTGGTCCGCATCAGGTTCAAATATGCCAGCGAGAGCAACAAGGGCCCGTATCCGTTCGGCCCGGACACCCGGATCGAGGGCGGCCAGAAGGCCGGCGGCGACCGGCACGCGATCATGGTCAGCAAAGACTCGTGCACGCTGTACGAGATGTGGGATGCGCGCTTTTCGGCGCACGGATCGACGGCAGGCTCCGGCGCGATCTGGAATCTGAGGTCCAACGCACTGCGCCCCGCGGGCTGGACCTCGGCGGATGCGGCGGGACTGCCGATTCTGCCGGGACTGCTGAACTTCAGCGAGGTGCGGGCCGCGGCCAGGACCGGCGCGCCGATCCGGCACTCCATCCGGCTCACCGCCGCCCGCAGCCGGTCCGCGTTCATCTGGCCCGCCCGGCATGAGGCAGGCTCGGGCGCGGACCCGAATCTGCCGCCGATGGGTGCCCGGTTCCGGCTGAAGGCGAGTTTCAGCGTTGCCCGGTTCTGCGCCAGCAAGATCACGCCGTACTGCGCGGACGCGAAGGTCGTGCTGACCGAGATGCAGTACTATGGCCTGATTCTCGCCGACAATGGCGGCAACTGGTACTTTCAGGGCAGCGCCTTCCCGCAGTGGCCGGACGCGCTGGTGTCCCTGTTCAAGCTGATCCCGGCGAGTGCCTTCCAGGCGGTGAACGAATCCTGCCTTGAGGTCAGCCGCAATTCCGGCCTGGCCCGGGCCAGGCGAGACTGCCCGATCGGCTGACCAGGCCGCCGGTAATGCGCTGATGACAGCAAGGGGGGGCTGACAGGCATGGGCGAGGAACGCGCGTCGCCCGATTCGGTGCTGGCCTGCAGCTACAACCTTCTGTACCTGTTCGAAGATGACTCGGCGGCCGGCCGTGAGCACTACCGGCTCGTAGTGGAGACAATCCGGACCGTGGCCGCGGACGTTCTCGCAGTCCAGGAAATCCGGGCTCCGACGGCGGCGACGGCCGCGGACCGGCTGCGCCAGCTCGCCGCCGATGCCGGGATGAACTGCCTGGTGCCAGCTCCCGGCGTGGGAGAGGGCCGCGCGGCGGTCGGCGTGGGAGCCCGCGGCTTCCATGTCGGGCTGATGTGGCGCGACGGGATCGAGCCGGTCGGCGGCTCGCTGCGCAGTTATGGCGCGCGGGACTTCTGGCACTCACTGGCCTGCGTGACAGTGGACGTCGGCGGCCAGCTGGTGCGCCATGCTGCGCATCACTCCACGCCGTTCGGCCGGCGCCAGCGGGCCGACCAGAACGAGCGGCTCGTCGCGGTGCTGCGCAAGCCCCGCGGACTGCCAACCGTCGTCGGCGCGGACTGGAACACCGAGTGCGCCGACCGCGTCCTCGACCAGGAGTCGGGAGACTGGGTGCTGTACGAGCCCCGCGACCCTTTTGCCGACACCAGCTGGTTCGACGCCATGATCTACCAGTGCGAGTGGGACTACGACTCGCGCGGGCGGCGGCGGCACTGGGCTGACCGGCAGCCCGGCGAGGTGCTGTGGGCCGGCGGTCTCTATGACGCGGCGGCGGCACTGCGCGCGCCATGGCAGGCGACCGTCGGGCATCATCTGACCGACGGGTTCGGCACCCGCGGCGTCAAGCGCCGGATCGACGGCATCCGGGTCACCGCAGAGGTACTCGGCGCGCTGCGCGCCCACCGTGTGGTGGATACTGATCTTGCCCGCCGGGCCTCCGACCATCTGCCTGTCACGGTGGAGTACCGGCCATCGGCCATCGCCGTTGCCCCCGGAGGCGGCTGCTGAACCTGCGCCGCACGCGGAGCCCTGGCAGTAGGTTACGCTTCATTGCAGGCACAAGCTTTATCGTTTAAAATACTTTCTCCATGGAATCATCTGCGTGCGGTACGACTGATCTGGCAGGTCCACCGCCCGAAGTGGTCGAGATCTTCCAGACGGCAACGCGCGTGCTCGTGGGCCTGGCGCTGCGCAGCATGGACGTTCTGGGTGGCGCCGTGACCCTGCCGCAGTTCCGGATGCTGGCCGTGCTGGCGGACACCGGAACCGCCCGGTCCTCCTGGGTTGCCGCGGCGCTCGGGCTGAAGCCGTCGGCAGTGACCCGGCTGGCTGACCGGATGGTCGCTGCCGGGTATGTCACCAGGGGCAGCGACCCGGCCAACCGCAGTGTGGTGACGCTGGCCTTGACCGTGAGCGGCCGTGACCTGGTGGCCAGAGGCCTGGGCTGGCGCCGGCAGGAACTAGGCCGCATACTCGGCCAGCTGGAAGTTCCATCCGACCAGCTTGCCGCGGCGGCGAAGGCACTGACGGCGCTCGTCGAGGCGGTCGGCGAGGGTTACGGGACCGTCGCTCCGCTCGGCCTGATGCCGTGGTGACCCCAGCAGCGCAGGCCGTCAGGCCGGGATGCTCCCGTACCTCCCGCCGGATGCGGCGGGGCCGGTAGGCGCACGCCGCAAGATCATGAGCTCAGTAACGGGGGCATCGGCCGCCCGGCCGTCGGCGAGGCGTCGGCCGCGAGCCGGGGCATGGCTGTGCGGGTCGCGGTCCGGGCCGTTCGCCATCGCCGCGGTGGTCGGCGCGGGATCGGGCCTGGCTGCCGTCGGTTTCCGATACTTCATCTACCTGGTCACCTGGATCGCAACGGGCCACGTCAAGTTCGGCCAGAACGGCTTGGCCTCGAGCCTCGGGTGCACGGGGTGAGCAGCTACCTGCTGATCGCGCTGCTGGCAGTGGTAGCGGTGCTGATCGGGCAGGCGTTCACGAAGATCCTCTAGGCGACCGGGGACCTCTGCGACCGGATCTGGAAGGGCCACTTCCGGCGCGGCATTCGGCGATATCGCGAGCCACGTCTTCGGGCCGGGTGCCGGATCGCCCGCACTCTATGCGGTGGTCGCGATGGGCGTGGTCTTCGCCTCCGCGGCGCGGGCGCCGCTGACATCGCTGGCCAGCGTGGTGGAGCTGACCGGCGACCTCGCCCTGACCCCGCCGGTCATGCTCGCCGTCGCGATCTCCTGCCTGGTCTCGCGGACGCTGAGCTAG
>OCTA010002614.1_pt1 | contig 16263 bp, 17 predicted proteins | sample 1538991 | NCBI WGS metagenome assembly OCTA01 (sample SAMEA3539302, study PRJEB22396) | soil metagenome | biome: tundra; feature: field; material: soil | place: USA | collected 2010-05 | depth 0.15 m | reverse complement strand
ACTTCGGGCAGTGACGGTTGCGGCAGGAGCGATAGCGGATGTGCGTGTATTGGCAGTGGTCGCACCATTCGACGACGCCGCCCATGGCCGGAGTACGGCAGGTTTCGATGGCCTGCATCAGGCGATGCTGATCGAGGGGCAAGCCATGAGCCTGCCGGTACGCGGGGCCGTGCTGTCGAAAAATGTCGGCCAACTCCAGGGTTAACGGCGGCATCAGCGTTTGGCGCGTTGGACGCGTTTGCCCTTGGCGGGTTGGCTGGGAGCTGGCTTGAGCAACAGATCCAGCGGACTTTGGGTGGCGCCGATGGTGGCCGGGGAGACCGCCGTGTAACGGGCGGTGGTGTCGATGCGGCTGTGGCCGAGCAGGGCTTGGATCACGCGGGTAGACACCTGGAAATATATAGCTATGAACATCCGAGAAGCACATGAGAAGTTTGCCACCGACGAACAGTGCTTGCAGTACATCCACAGAGATGCGCGAGTTTACCCTGCTCGGTCTCCGCAACCGGGATCTGCAGGAGCTGCTTTATGCCACCCCAGCCAAAACCAAACTCGAACGCAGACGGCGCTCAGCGGCCATCACCCGAAAGCTCAGGCTCCTGCATGCACACGGCCTCATTCACAAACTGCCCCACACCCATCGATATAGGGTCAGCGAGAACGGCCGCCTCATTCTCAACGCCATCCTCTCTGCGCATCGCGCCACCATCCGCCAGTTCATGGCCCCTGCCGCCTGAGAAAAATGTTCCCAAACGGAAAAGAAATGGAGGTGCTGTAAGACTACTACCAGATGTAGGTGCCTACGGAGCCGGCATTCAACGTCGTAACGACGAGGTTGCCGCGATAGCGGATATTATACGTCTGCAGCGATTGCGCGGCGTTCACCACGATCAGGACCTTCTTGCCGTCAGGCGTCTTGAAGGCCACATTCGGGAGCGTGTCCGAATTGTTGGAGCCGATGCGGACGGAGCCGGGCCGGACGAACTTGGACGCGTGGGCGACGGCATAATACGCCACGTTGCGGCTGACGTTGTTGCCGTCGATGGTGATGGCGCCCTGGCACGTACCGCATCCGCCATTGTCCGTGTGCGGCTGGTTCCGGGGATCGGCCGCCAGATTCCAAAGCAGGACATTGCGGCTCCAGTTCCGGGTGGCGCCGACGATCAGCCTCCGCACGGGTGCTCCGACGTTTGCCGACGGCCGGGACTCGACGGAACCGGTAACCATCTGCTCGGTGAAATACAGGTTTTTCCTGGGGTGGGCATCGTGAACCTGAGACATCGCTTCGATCCGGCCGCCATACAGGTGAAAACCGGAGCCAGCGACATACTTGGCCGCTTGGGGGTCGTCCAGAATGGAAGTCGCGTACTCGGGAACGTCGCAGTTGTGATCGTACAGGATGATTTTGGTATCGATTCGGGCCTCTTGGAAGGCGGGCCCTAAATGATTCTTGATGAAGTCGGCCTGGTCCGGGGCGAGCATCAGCAGGCTGGGGGTGTTCTTCTCGTTCAACGGCTCGTTTTGAACGGTGATGGCGTCGATCCGGATGCCTTCCGCCTTCATGCCCTGAATGTATTTGACGAAGTACTTGGCATAAGCTCCGTAATACTCGGGTTTCAGCTTTCCCCCTTTGGCGTTGTTGCTGGTCTTCATCCAGGAGGGGGCGGTCCAGGGCGATCCCAGGATTTTGACCTTCGGGTTCACCTTGAGAATTTCTTTCAGAACGGGGATCACATCGGCCCGATCCTGATCCAGGCTGAATTTGGCCATATCGGGATCGGTTTGGCCTGCGGACAGGTCGTCGTAAGTGAAAACGTGGTCGTTCAAGTCCGATGCGCCGATGCTCACGCGCAGGTAGCTGACGCCGATGTTCCTGCCGTCGGTGGCGAATAGCTCTTTGAGCAGGGCCGCTCGTTTGGCAGCGTCCATACGGATGATGTGTTGGGCGCTGCCTCCCGTCAGGGCATAGCCAAAGCCGTCGATGGGCTGAAAGGTCTGTTTTTCGTCCACATCGATGGTGGGGTTTTGATTGGCAGCCTTGGAGAACCGCAGGGGCGGGTTCTGTGGATCGAACAAGGCCGATTTATCGGTATTGGTCAGCCAGAGGGCGACGTCTCCGTTCTTTTGAGCATTCAGCGAAAGAGGAGTCCACGCGAATAAAACGAGGCACAGGGAGGATGTCAACCTGGATATCGTGCGCACGATTTCAGGGTAGCTTATCGACGGGCTCTCCCGCCTTGGGGAAAAGGACCGTCGTATCCACGGCGAACTTCCGGTACGCCAGGAAATCCACCACATTCCGGGTCATGCTCTCGCCGGTTCGCATACGGGTCTCGGCCTTGAGCGGCAACAGGTACGGATGGCCGCCGACGCCGGCGTAGTCGTAATCCAGCGTGGTGCCCGCAAGGTCGACTTGAAAACCCTTGAGGCCATCGGCTTCCAGAGTCACGCGAAGCGCTGTGCTGGCGCCGGGATCGATGTAGACCAGGCCGTGATAGCCGGCCACCATCTCGCTGGAATCGGGGCCGTTGGCATAGGTCAGAGACAGAGTGGAATTGGCGCGCGCCACCCGGTAGGAGTAGACTTGGACACTCCGCTTCCGGACCTCCGCCCAGTTCCGCCACAGAAACGTGGCCGCGCACGAAGGCTCGAAAACCCGCCGCAGCATGGTGCCGAACTCCCCCTGGGAGGTGGCCCCTGGCAGCGAATCGTACGATTCGCCGGCCGGCATGTGATTCATTTGGACGAGCCGGTAATGCTCCTGCCGGCCGAAATACGTCAGGAGTACCATGAGGTCATCGACGGCCGACCAGGCCTTGCCCTTGCCGGAAGCGTCGCTCGAGCGCGAGATGATTTCGGTGCAGATGAAATCGGGCAGGGCTTTGGTATAATCCAGGGCAGCCTGCCGGGCCGCTTCAAGGACGCGCGCCTGTTCCTCCCGCGACGGTGTCCGGGGCGCGGCCGCGGACACCGCAAGCGAAGCGCTCAAGAGCGCAATGGCCGGGCGAATGCGCATGGTTTCACGCGGCTTGCTTGGGACTCAAGACTCGTCATTATCATACCCCTCCCGGAGGCCGCTTGCCGGTGCGCGTAAGGCGGGTACAATGTGGACATGATCAGAACGGAGCACGTGTTGGATTCCTGGCGGACGATACGCGAGGATACGATCGCGGCGGTTGAGGACTTTCCGGCGAACGAATTCGATTTCCGGGCTACGCCGGAGATGCAGACGTTCGGCGAAATCGCACATCACATCCTGCAGGCGGGCCAAGGCTTGACCGGAATGCTGCTCGCCGGCGAGGAGGATTTCACCGTCCCCGACTTTCGGCAGCGGCTGATGCAGCATATGGGGGATCTGGCGCCGGACGCAAGCGTCGCCGATTTAACCGCGGCTCTAAGGGAATCCCTGGACCGCCGCCTGGCGGAGCTGGCCGCCAAACCCGCCGGTTTCCTGGCGCACGAGATCACGCGTTTCGACGGCCAGAGGCTGACGCGGCTGGAGATGGTGCAGTTCATCAAGGAACACGAGTTGACGCACCGCGCTCAATTGTTCATGTACCTGCGCCTGAAAGGCATCGTGCCCGCCACCACGCGGCGGCGCCTAGCCAAGATGGCCCGGCAGACCGCCTGATATACCACTTGCAAATGCGGCCATCCGTCGTATAACAGTAGTATTTTGGGAGGAATCATCGATGCTCAAGTGTCCGAAATGCGATGGCGTGATCGATGTGGACGAAGACGATGTCGAAGAAGGCGATGCCATCAGTTGCGACGAGTGTGGAGCGGACCTGAGGGTGGCTGGGGTCAATCCGCTGGAAGTCGAATCGACGGAGGATCTCGAAGAGGAAGACGAAGACGACGACTTCCTCGAGGACGACGAGGAAGAAGAAGAGGAAGAGGACGAAGACTGGAAGTAGCCGTACTTCCACGCTCGAAACGGGCCGCGTTTGCGCCGCGTCAACAAAAAGGGGGGAATCGAGTGAGCAGGCTTTTCGCAGGTTGTTTGGCAGTCCTCCTCCTCTGTGCGCCTGCCGTCCTGGCGCAGGGGAGCAAGAAGGGCGGTGGCCCGACCCGCAGCGTGCGGGGCTCGGTGCTCTCGCCGGACGAGGTGGGGGTGAAGCAGGCGGTGGTGTATTTGAAAAACCTCAAGACCCTGCAAGTCCGCTCGTTCATCACCCAAAATGACGGTACCTACTATTTCCACGGGCTGAGCCCCGACATCGATTACGAGCTCAGGGGCGAATCGCAAGGCTTAACCAGCCCTTCCAAGACGCTGAGTTCGTTCGATACGCGAAAAGAAGCGATCATCAATCTGAAGTTGGCTAAGAAGTGAGGGCGCCTGCGGTTTGACCGGCGGCGCTACTTGACGTTTCTCAGGCGGCGGATTTCCTCCAGGCGCTCTCCGATCCGCTTTTCCAATCCGTGGCCGGTCGGATGATAATAGCGGCGCCCGGCGAGCGAGGGCGGCAGGCAGTCCATATCCACCACGGCGTCCTCGAATTGGTGCGCGTGCTGGTAGCCTTCGCCGTATCCCCACGCCTTCATCAAACGCGTCGGAGCGTTGCGAAGATTCATGGGGACCGGCTCGGCGATGGTTTGTTCCACGTCCTGCTGAATGGCGTTCATGGCGCGATAGGCGGAGTCGGATTTGGGGGCGACGCTCAAGTAAATAGCCGCCTGCGCCAGCGCCAGGTCGCCTTCGGGGATGCCGAGGAAGTGTACCGCCTGCATGGCTGCCACGGCTTGCTCGAGCGCGCGCGGATCGGCCAGGCTGATGTCCTCGATGGCCATGCGGATCAGGCGGCGGGCGATGTACAGACGGTCCTCACCGGCCTCCAGCATGCGGGAGAGCCAGTAGAGCGTGGCGTCCACATCGCTCGACCGCACGGATTTGTGCAGCGCCGAAACCAGGTTGTAGTGCTCTTCACCGCCCTTATCGTAGAGCATCATCTTGCGGTTGATGGCGTTCTGCACGGCCTCGGCGGTCAGCTCGCCTTGGGGCGACGCCGCTGCGGCCGCTTCCAGCGTGTTGTAGGCCTGGCGCGCATCTCCGTTGGCATAAATGGCAATCTGTTCCAGCAGGTCGCCCGAAGCCAGCAGACCCACCAGCGGCAGCGCACGGTTCAACAGCGTGACGATTTCCTGCACTGCAAGCCCGCGTAGCGCGTAGACCCGCGAGCGCGAGAGCAGCGCCGCAATCACTTCGAAGGACGGGTTCTCGGTGGTGGCGCCGATCAGGGTGATATCGCCGCGCTCCACGTAGGGCAGAAACGCGTCCTGCTGGGCCTTGTTGAAGCGGTGGATCTCGTCGATGAACAGGATGGTGCGGATGCCCAGGCGGCGCAAGCGCTCGGCATCGGCCATGACCGCCTTGATCTCCTTGATTCCGGCGAGTACGGCGCTGAACGGAATGAACTCGCAGTGAGTGGTCCGGGCGATGATCCGGGCGAGCGTGGTCTTGCCTGTGCCCGGCGGTCCCCAGAGGATGATTGAGCCGATCTCGTCGCGCTCGATCTGGCGCCGCAGCGGCTTTCCGGGGCCCAGGATGTGCTCCTGGCCGATGTAATCTTCCAGGCTCTCCGGGCGCATACGTTCCGCCAGCGGCCGGTTCTTGTCCGGCGCGCGCGCGGCGTCGCCGGCTTGGGGAGGAGTGGAATCGAACAGGCTCACGGCCGCATCGCCCTTTGCCGTCGCGCCTCGTACAACAGGATTCCGGCGGCCATGGCGGCGTTTAGGGACTCCACTCCGACGGTGGGGATGGAAACGTCCAGCGCGGCCGTCCGCAACGCGTCGCTCACGCCGCGCGCCTCGTTACCGACGATCAAGCCGCAGCGCGCCGTCAAATCCACATCGGCGATCGAGCGAACCGCGGCGCCGGCCCGCGCCGGCACGCCGGCATAGAGTTCCACCTTGTTCTGCTGGAGCGCCGCGCGCGCCAGCGTGGCGTCCACGCCGTGCAGGTACGGAACTCGGAACAGGGAGCCGGCCGAGGCGCGCAGGGTCTTGGGGTTCCACGGGCTCACCGATCCCTTGAGGAACAGAATGCCGGTGGCGCCGAAGGCCTCCGCCGCGCGCGCGATCGCGCCGGCGTTACCAGGGTCCTGCAATCCATCGAGAACCACCACTAACGGACGGCCGCGGAACAACTGCTCCAGCTTCCAGACCGGCGGCTTGACCAGCGCCATCACGCCCTGGCTGGTTTCGGTCCCGGAGAGCCGCTGGAGAAGAGCGTCCGGCAGAACCACCACCTTGATGCCCGCCAACCGCCGCACATGCGCCTCGGCGGCCGACCGCACCGATTCCGCCGCCAGCACGGTTTTCACTTCGCAATCGCTGCGCAGGGCTTCTTCGAGCAGGTGAAATGTCTCCGCCACGCACCAGCCCTCGCTGGTGAGGCCTCCGCGCACGATGGCGCGCCGCACATCCTTGAGCAGCGGATTGGCGGCGCTGGTGATCGACTCGGGCTTAGGCATCCTACAATAATGGTTCTGGCCGTTCTCAGAATAGCGCAGATGAAAAGGGTCTTATGGATCGTAGCCGCGTTGGCGGTGGCAGGGTTGCTGGCCGAGGTCGCGTATCTCTCCGTGCGGATCGAGCGGCAGTCCACGCTCGATGAAGCGCGGCCCGCCGACGTCATCCTGGTGATGGGCGCGGCCGAATATCGCGGCCGGCCTTCGCCGGTGCTGCGCGCCCGGCTGGATCACGCACTGGAACTGTACCAGCGCAAACTGGCGCCGCATATTCTGACCACCGGCGGCGCGGGCGGCGACGAGACGTTTACCGAAGGCGGCGTGGGGCGGTCGTACCTGATCGGCAAGGGCGTGCCTGCGGACGCCATCATCGTGGAAACCGAAGGCGAGAGCACCGTATATTCCACCGCGCTGGCGGGCGAAATCATGCGCCGGATGGGCCTGCGCTCCGCCATCGTGGTGAGCGACGGATATCACATCTTCCGTGTCAAGCGCATGCTCGAATCCCGCGGACTGACCGCCTACGGCTCTCCGCGCAAGGACAGCAACCCCGACCCCCAGCACGAGTACTGGAACTATGTGAAGCAGGCGATCGGGTATCTGTTGTGGAGGGCAGGAGTTAAGGTGTAGAGGCGGCTGCCGGGGTTCTCCGCCCCTTAGTTTAGGGCTTGTCAACAAACAACCGTACCATCTCGCCTGGACCGCTCCCTGACGGTCGCGGCTCGGAATCGGGGGCAGAGCCGCGACCGTCAGGGAGCGGTTGGTACGGTTATTTCGTGATGAGTCCTTATGGCAGCGTGTACGCCAGGTACTTGGCGCTTTCAAAGACGGGCGTCCGGCCTTTCAGACGATTCTTGGGCTGTAGCACGACGTACCGAATGCCCAGGGCCGCATACTTCGGCAGGTCGCGCGGCTTGAAACGGTTCTGATTGGTTTGCTGCCAGCGGAACCACCACTGCTCGGCGAAGCCGGACAGGTAGTTGACCTGACCGCCGCCTTTCCAATCCACGTAGACGGCGCGCACGGCCTGCGCACGGAAAATGCCCGGGTCTAAACCCTTGCCTGCGTCCGCGAATTGGAAAACGGCGTCTTTCGGGGTGGAGGAGCGCGCCCAGATGGAAAGCTGGTCCAACTCCGGCGTGCGCAGGTGGGAATAGTTCACCACTCCCGCGATGCCCGGAATGGCAAAAAAAGCAGCCAGCCCGACGAGGAGTGTGGCAGGTTCCCTACCCGCCCCAAGCCGGATTGCCAGCCACGCAACCAGCGCCAGAGCCAACACCACGGCGGCGCCCTGGAAGGTATAGGGCTGCGTCATCACTGGCTGGACAGGGGGAAGGTAAGCGAGCGCAAACCAGGCAACGGCCTCGAAAGGCTGCCGGCGCACTGCCGCGCGCACGCCCGCGGCCGCCGTCAGGAATTGCGCGAAGAGGGTCACGAACAAGATGCAGCGCATCGGCTGGAACTGCGGGATCAGCGCCCAGCGCCATTGATCCAGCAGGAGCCACGAAAGTGGCAGGCTCAGCATCCCGACGATGGGCAAGCCCAGCAGAAATAGCCGGAGTTCGAAGCCGATCTCCCGCCGCAGGCGCATAAATGCCGCCAACAGGATTCCGAAAAGGATCGCGTAGTGCGCGAATAGCGCGGGCGGCCAGGCGTGTGCGTCGGAGATCCAGTTATAGGAGGCGCGCATGCGTTGCAGCCGCTCCAGGTCCGGCGTGAGGCGCACGAAGAAGGTCTGGGCCTCGCCGCCGCCCGCCTGCGCGCGTGCGGCGATCGCCAGGATCAACGCGGCGCCGGCGAGCGGCGCGAGCCTCCAAATCCGGTGGCGCACGCTTTCGGACTTGGCGGGCCACAACGCCAGCGCACAGTAGATGGCCAGGAACGGCAGAGCGGTCGGCGGGTGGTAAAGAAACGCGGCGGCGAGGGCGATCCCCGCGGCCAGGTACCGGCGATGGACGGTGAGACCGGCGGCGCAGAGGGCCAGCGGAAGGGCAAAGGCGCGCGGCGTAGGCTCGTACTCGAAGGTCAGCACCGAAGGCCCTGCCACCACGGCGCCGAGCGAACAGATGGCGGCGATGAAGAGGGCCAGTGGGGCGGGGGGTACCCGCGTCGTTTGTGGGTCCGGCGCCCACGCCGTTTGTGGGTCCGCCTGCCCAGCCCGGGGGCAAACCTGGAGGCAGATCGCCAAAGCCATCAGGTACAGACCCCATATGCCGAAAGCCCGAGCGACAATCTGCTCACACGCCAGCACATCGCGGAAATCGAGCCCGGTCACGGCGCGCAAGGCCCTGGCCGTTTCGTCGTACAGCGTGTAGGCCACGTGCGGTTGCTCCGCCAGAATCTCATTGCGCAGCACCGACGGATCCCGGAGATGCTCCAGGATGGGCGCGTAGATCTGGCTATCCTGCTGGAGCCAGGAATGGCCGGGAAATTGGAAATAGGTCAAGAGTGAAAGCGCAAGACAGGCGCCGGCGATCGTGAGAGGCTTCATTTGGCCGGTATTTTGTCCAGTTCCTGCTTGGTCCAGACGCGGTTGGGATTGAGTTCCAGCGATTTCGCGAGGGCCTGGCGGGCTTCGGCGTTCTGGTTCTCCTTGTGCAGAGCGACGCCCAGCCACAGGTACGCTTCGGCGTTCCTGGGTTCGAGTTCGATGGCCTTGCGAAAATCGGCGATGGCCAGCTTCGCGCCGCCGCCAAGCTGCACTGGCACGTAGTAATTCCCCACCCCGCGCGCCAGATAGACGGAGGCCGATTTGGGGGCTAATTCCACGGCCTTGTCGATGGCGCTCTTGGCGCGGGGGCCATGGCTGAGCCCGCTCATGAGGTCGGTCACCGCCTGGCCGCAGAGCATGCCCAGCAGACGGTAGTTCTCCGCGTCCGGCCGCATCGCGACGGCCTTCTCGGCAGCCCTAATGCCCACTTCGGCCGCCTGCTGCGCCTGCTTCTTGTCGTGCAGCTCCTGGGCGACCTCCGCAAGGTAGGAGGAAGCCAGCGCCAGCTTGTATTGCGCGGCGGCGTCATTCGGCGTACGGGCCGCCGCCGCGGAGTACGCGTCAATCGTCTTTTGCAGCGCCGGGCGATCCTGCCGGTCGCGGGCGGTTTCCAGCCCGGAGGGAGCGGCGACGGCCACCAGCGCGGTAAGTAAGAATGCACAGATAGGATTCATATTCGATTACAGTTCGGCGACGCGGCGCTGCGCCAGCGCGAAATAGCCCGCCAGCACGATCAACAGCAGCCCATTGACGAGCACCACCAATGGCGCCGAGAAGATTGGGACGAGCCAGCCGGACATCAGGTTTCCCATAGTCATGCCGCCGCGAAACGCGAAATTGTAGACGCTCATCACGCGGCCGCGCATCTCATTGGTGACAATGAGCTGTACCAGCGAGCTCACCGAAGCGAACACAGCCATCATGGCGGTTCCGGAGAAGAACACCGCCACATAGCTCAGGGGAATGGAGCGCGAAACGCCGAAAACCGCGGCCGTGCAGCCCAGAGCGGCGAGCGCCGCCAGCGCAACGTACCCTTTGTGCCGCATATTGCCCAGACTGGCGATAGTCAGCGCGCCAACCACCGATCCCATGCCCGAGAGAGACAAGAACATAGCGTATGTCCCAGGCCCTTGGCGGAAGATAACCTTGGCAAAGATCGGGAGAAAGGTCCGCATCGGGATGAACAGGAACGTCATGGCGAAGGCCAGAATGATCAGCCCGGCCATGGCGCCCTGGCCGCGAATGAACCTGACGCCTTCCTTCATGCTGCCGAGGACCGTCTCGGTGGTTTTCTCCGGCAGAAACCGAATCTTCAGCAGGCTGAGCGCGATAATCGGGGCCACAAATGAGATCCCATTCAACCCGAAGCACCAAACCTCGCCGAACTTGGCGAGCACGGGCGCGCTGATGGCCGGTCCGATCATCACCGCCGCGTTGAACTGGATGGAATTCAGCGCGATGGCGTTGGGCATGTCTTCCTTCTTGACCAGCGTGGGGATCAGCGCGGAATAGGCCGGGCCGCCGAACGCCTGCGCGAAGCCCGCGACAAAGGAGCACGCCAGGATGTGCCAGACCCGCACCACGTGCAGCCACAACAGCAGAGTGAGCAGAAACGCGCAGGCCATCTGCACGTACTGCGAGGCGATGAGAATGCGCCGCCGCTCCACGCGGTCGGCCACCACGCCGCCGATCAGCGAGAACAGGAAGATCGGGATGGTCGCCAGCACCGGGTCGAGAGCCAGCAGAAAGGCGGAGTGGCTCAGCCTGTAAATCAACCAGGCCTGCGCGACCTGCTGCATCCAGGTGCCGACGCTGGAAGTGCAGGCGCCGATCCACATGAGGCGGAAGTCGCGGTATTGAAAAGCCTTGAAGACCCGTCGGAGCACGTCGGTTGTGGGGTGGACGAAGACGAATTGTACCAGCATTGGCGTGAATCCCGGCTAGCGGCGTAGTATACTGGCCGCTTCAAGGTAATCGGAACCGAAAAGGAGTGGCCATGTTGCCAGACTATATTTCGAAAGCCGTGCCGAACCCGCCGGAGAAACGGGCGCCGTGGTATGCCAATACCGCGCCCGCCTACGCCGGGATTTTCCTGTGGGTCGCATTCTACAGGTCTTTGGCTGCCGGCACGCTCAACTACGGCAGCCTTGCCGTTTGCTTAGCGGGCCTGGTATGCGCCTCGGTACTCTGTTATCTGCTCTATTACCGCGCTCCGGCCATGCTGGGGATGAAGACCGGGTATCCGCTTTACGTGGTGGGCAGCTCCACCTTCGGAACCACCGGCGGCTATCTCATGCCGGGGCTTCTGATGGGTTTGCTGCAAATCGGGTGGTTTGCCGTCGCCACGTCCCTTGCAAGCGAGTTTGTGCTGAAGGCGATCGGCGCGGATTCCACGCCCCGCACGGTTCCTTTTATAGTGACCGGCGTGATATGGGGCGGCGTTTTTGCCTGGGTGGGGGCCAAGGGCATTCAGTACGTCGCCAAGGTCTCCACGTTCCTGAACTTCATCCCCTTGCTGATGCTGATCGTGGTTTTCTTTCAGGTTTCCGGCAACACTCCGTATCAAGCCCCGGTCGCGCAGGCGGACCCCTACGTGGCGCTCACCGCCATCATGGCGGTCGTCATCGGGTTTTTTGCGACCGCGGGGGCGGCGGGCGCGGACTTTGGAATCAACGCGCGTCACGAGAGGGACGTGCGGTGGGGCGGATTGGTCGGCGTGATGCTCGCGCCCATCGTGGCCGGCGGGCTGGCGCTGGCGGCGGTGGCGGCCGCCAACGGCTCGAATCCCAAGCTGCCGTTCGATTACGCCAACGTGCTGCAAGGTATCGGCGGGCCGATCGCCACGTCCATGTTCTTCCTCTTCGCAATCGCTTCCATACCCGCCACGTGTTTTTGCATCTTCATCGCCGGCAACAGTTTTTCGACCATGATTCCGGGCGTGCCCCGGGTGTCCTCGAGCATGGCGGCGGGCGCGGTGGGGATCATCCTGGCGGTGACGGGGGTGGCCACGCACCTGATTTCCTTTTTCAGTATTGTGGGCGCCTCTTTCGGACCGATCTGCGGGGCGATCGCGGCGGACTACCTGCTCTCCGGAAAACGCTGGGCCGGACCGCGTGAAGGAATCAATTGGGCCGGGTACATTGCGTGGGCGGTGGGATTCGTGGTCGGAATTCTGCCGTTCCTGCCGCTGCCGCCCGAGACCAAGCGCTACGTGCAGCCCGCGGCCCTGTATAGCTTCATCGCCGGCTTCGTCGTCTATGCCCTACTGGCCAAGGCCGGTCTGGAACCCAAGGTTGTCGATATGAAAGCCAAGCTGAGCTAGTGGATCGGGCCTTTTTAGTGGGGCGGGCCTTTTGGCCCGCGGTGGCGCCTTCCGGCGCCACCAGCCGGGCGCCAGCCCGGCCGGCCTTTGAAAGCGCCAATCCCCGATAATAAATCCGAGAACTACCCCTCGCATCCCGCACTACCAAACGTGGATCGCTACGAGCGGCGTCTCCCGCACTGGGATGCCATTGGCCAGTCCCTCTTTGTGACCTTCCGGCTCCGCGTGAGTCTTCCCGCGAACCGCATGTTCCCTCAAGCACAACTCAGTAGCGGCCGGGTATTCGTGGCGGCGGACCGGCTCCTCGACACCGCTCGACAGGGGCCGCTGTACCTTCGCCAGCCCGAGATCGCGAGTCTGGTCACCGAGGCGCTCGCCGCCGGCGACGAGCGCTTCCATCGATACCAACTTCACGCCTTCGTGGTCATGCCCAACCACGTCCACCTGTTGGCTACGCCACGTGTCCCGTTTGCCAAGTGGCTCGGGCCGCTCAAGGGCTTCACGGCGCACAGGGCCAACGAGTTGCTGGGCCGTACAGGCGCCTTCTGGCAGGACGAAAGCTGTGATCGCCTTGTCCGGAATAATGAGGAATTCGAGCGGATTCGTACGTACATCGAGAACAACCCCGTGACCGCCGGATTGGCTGCCTCGCCAGAGGAGTATCCTTGGTCCAGCGCGGCGCCGGGCAGACGGAATCCGGCCGGGCTACCACCCGGCTGATGACGCCAGAAGGCGTCATCGCGGGCCAAAAGGCCCGACCCCACGTGGGGCAGCCTTTTCAGGCTGCGGACCTCACGCTGCGGTTCTTGGCAGGACTTCCCTCTCGATCCGAGGCCGGATCTCCTGGGCGGCGATCTCCAGGTCGTACGCGTTCTGTAGATTCAACCAGTACTGCGGCGATGTGCCGAAATACCGTGCGAGACGCATCGCGGTGTCCACGGTAACGGCTCGCTTTCCGTTGACGATGGCGCTAATCCGGTTCATTGGAACCCGTAGACCGCGCGCCAGTTCGTTCAGGCTAACCCCGATCTCGTTGAGTTCGTCCCGGAGCAGTTCGCCCGGGTGGATCGGCGGCAATTTCCTGCGTTGTGGCATATTCCTCCTCTCTTCTTAGTGATAGTCCACAATCTCGACATCGTAGGCGTTCCCTTCGCGCCAGGAAAAGCAGACCCGCCAGCGATCGTTAACGCGAATGCTAAACTGACCGGTCCGGTCGCCTTTCAGCGCTTCCAGCCGATTGCCCCGGATAGCGCCAAGGTCGGCCAGGCCCGTGGCCGCATCCAACGACCGCAATCGCTTGTTCGCTTGCTCTTCTATCCCGCGAAACCTCCGGCTGCCAAATCCTTCGTGGATCGCCTTGGTCTCCAGGCATCGGAACGAGCGAATCATCTACGTCAAAGATAGTACGCGGCGCGTAGAGAGTCAACGCCCAACCCGCGATCTGTTACACTAACCGCCGAACCCCATGACCAAGCCAGGACGCCGCGAGAATACGCCGTCGAACGAGATTGCTCGCTTCACGGACCGCGAGGACCAGCAGAGAGTGTTCCGTCGCTATCTGCATTCCCCGACCGAGCCGCCGGTGCTGATGTTTTACGGCGTTGGCGGGGCCGGGAAGACGTGGCTGCTGAAGAAACTCAAGCAGGAGACGCGGGCGGACGTGCCCACTGCGTATCTCGATTTTGACGCGCAGGCCGGCGGGCAGCGGTTCACGCTCGACCCCGCGGCGGCGCTGTACGAGATCCGGCAGCAGATCGGGCGGGACGCGCCGCGCTTCGACCTCGCCTTCGCCATGCTCCGCCACAAGCAAGGCGCCGCGGAGGAACCCGGCATGCGGGGGCACGGCGCGATGGGCCTCGCGGCGGAAGTGGCCGCCGAGCTGGCGCAGGCGGCCCAGTCCTTGCCGGCCGTGAATGTGGCAATCAATGGCCTCAGGCGGCACCTGTTCAAACGCCTCAGGGACACGCCGCTGGAGCGCTTCCTGGCAGAAGCGACGGGTAGCCGGTTCGTGCTCGAACTGCGCGCCAGAACCAGCCAGGAAATCGGCGACGAACTGCAGCACTACCTGGCAGCCGACCTGCGCGAGAGCCTGACGCCGAACCTGGGCCGGGCCGTGCGGGCGGTCCTCTTCTTCGACAGCTTCGAGGCCGTTGGCGCCGGGCTGCTGAATGCCGAACACCTGCGGTTTCGGGAGAAGTGGATCAGGGAGGCCGCCGCGAATTTCGATTTCGCCCTGACGGTGATCGCCGGGCAGAACCGGCTGGACTGGGAAGAAGCCGAGCAGGCATGGGCGGAAAGCATCGAGCAACATCTGGTTGGCGGCCTTTCCGGGATCGACGCGCGCCAGTTCCTCTGTAACTGCGGGACCAATGGCGCGGAACTCCAGGAGGCGATCCTGGCCACGGCACGCGAAACCGACGGCGCCGGGTACCACTGCTTCAGCCTCGGCCTGTGCGCCGATATCGTCTTCGCCGAGCGGCAGAGTGGCCGCGAGCCGGAACCGGACACTTTGCGGCTTCGCCCGCAAAATTGGGAAGATCTGGCCCGCCGCTTCCTGAAATCGCTGGCGTCGAATGCGGAGCGGCGGTGGATCGAGCGCCTGGCGCTGACGCCGCGCTTCGATGAACCGGCCGGGCGCGCGGCATTCTCCCCGGAGCGCAGCGCCGCGCAGGATGTCGAGTGGGAGGCGCTCGGCGACTACAGCTTCGTTCAGCCCCTGCCCGGCGCGCGCGGCTGGTACGCGATCCGGGCGCAGATGAGATGGGCGCTGGAAAACCAACCCTCGGCGCAAGAGCGCGTAGCGGGCGATCACCGCTGGTGGCAGGAGCACTGGAAAGCGAGGTCTGCCGCCGCCGTGGACGATGCGGCATCGCTGGCGTGGTATCACCGGTACAGCCTGGAGCCGGCCGAGGCGCGGGTGGAGTGGGAGCGGCTGGCCGAGGCGGCGCGTGGGGCCGTTCCGCCGCGAATGCGGGAGCACTTCGGCCTGCTGCGCTGGTGGGAACCGGTGGGACTGCTGGATTCGCCTTTGTCTTCCGCCGAAGCGGCCTGGGCGTGCAGTAGCCTGGGGGTGGAACTTCGGGAGGCATCGCTCGGGGATCGCACGGCGAACCTGCGCCGCGCCATCGAATGCTGCGAGGCCGCGCTACGCGTCTACACAGAGCAGGATTTCCCGCGGGATTGGGCCGTGACGCAGGGCGACCTGGGCCTCACGTGGTGGAACCTGCCGACCGGTGACCGGGAGGCGAACCTGCGCCGGGCCATCGAATGCTACGAGGCCGCGCTGCGCGTCTGCACCGAGCAGGATTTCCCGCGGGGCTGGGCCATGATGCAGAACGACCTGGGCAACGCGTGGCAAAAACTGCCGACCGGGGACCGGGACGCCAATTTGCGCCGGGCTATCGAATGCTACGAGGCCGCGCTGCGCGTCCGCACCGAGCAGGCTTTCCCGCGGGACTGGGCCATGACGCACAACAATCTGGGCGCCGCATGGGGCGACTTGCCGACTGGCGACCGGGATGCGAACCTGCGCCGGGACATCGAGTGCTGCGAGGCCGCGCTGCGCGTCTACACCGAGCAGGCTTTCCCGCGGGACTGGGCCATGACGCAGAATGGCCTGGGCGCCGCGTGGTGGGGCCTGCCGAGCGGCGACCGGGAGGCGAACCTGCGCCGGGACATCGAGTGCTGCGAGGCCGCGCTGCGCGTTTACACCGAACAGGATTTCCCGCGGGACTGGGCCATGACGCAGAATAACCTGGGCGTCGCGTGGGCGGACCTGCCGACCGGTGACCGGGAGGCGAACCTGCGCCGGGCCATCGAATGCTACGAGGCCGCGCTGCGCGTCTACACCGAGCAGGCTTTCCCGCGGGACTGGGCCATGACGCAGAACAACCTGGGCAATGCGTGGTGGTATCTGCCGAGCGGCGACCGGGAGGCGAACCTGCGCCGGGCCATCGAATGCTACGAGGCCGCGCTGCGCG
>OCTA010002611.1_pt1 | contig 16276 bp, 17 predicted proteins | sample 1538991 | NCBI WGS metagenome assembly OCTA01 (sample SAMEA3539302, study PRJEB22396) | soil metagenome | biome: tundra; feature: field; material: soil | place: USA | collected 2010-05 | depth 0.15 m | reverse complement strand
CACGAAGAACAAAGTTGCGACTTACGCGGTGGGCGTAAGCCTCTACTCGATTTCAAGATAGCAGTTGGGATAGGGCGGGCTGGGTTCGAATGCCGGGGAAGCCGCTGAAAACACTGGCGCAAAATATTTTTAGTTTTTGGTGAGGGGCAGGCGCGGACTACACCTTCTATCGCCGCTCTAGCGGCGGCATCAATAGAAGGCGCAGCTTACTCCAGAGTCGGGGCTACGGCCCCGACGCTGCCAAGTTGCTAATATTGGCCTCGGGGGCCTTCTGAATCCAAAAGAGGAGTTGCACGTGCAAATGAAGAAAGAAGAATTGACGCAGGGTCTGAGCAGGGAAGCCGGCGGGTTGCCTCGGAGGGACGCACTCAAGGCGGTCGCGATGTTGGCTGCGGCGCCTCTTGCCGGGCAGATGGGCGGCATGGCCCAGTCCGCGCCCGCGCGGTCCGTCGCGGCCGTCGAAAACAGGCGCGAACAGAGCTTCGACGACGGGTGGCGCTTTCTCCGCGGCGATGCTCCTGGAGCCGAACTCCCGGACTTCAACGACGCCCAATGGCGCACGCTCGATCTGCCGCACGATTTCAGCGTGGAAGACTTGCCACTCCGGGCCGCGGATGCAAACGGCGAAGGGGCCCTGTGGGGCACAACCGTGATTCCAACGCGGGTCGGTCCGTTTGACACCGAACTCAGCGCGGGAGGACGGGACACCGGCTGGTTCGTGGGCGGCACGGGCTGGTATCGCAAGCGGTTCTCGGCGGCTGCCGTGCCGGCCGACGGCCAGGTGGAGATCGTCTTTGATGGCGTCTACATGAACAGCGACGTCTGGCTGAACGGCGGCCTGCTGGGCAATCACCCCTACGGATACACAGCATTCGCCTATGACCTGACGCCCCATCTCCGCACCGGCGAAAACGTGTTGGCCGTGCGCGTCCGCAACGACGGGCGCAATAGCCGGTGGTACTCCGGCTCGGGCATCTATCGCCATGTCCGGCTGAACACCACCGGCAGCGTGCGCGTGCCGCTGTGGGGCATCTTCGTTACGACTCCCGAGGTCTCGAAAGACAACGCATCGGTGAAGGTGGCGGTCCGGATCGAGAACCGCGCGCAGTCGGCCCAAGACGTAACCGTCCGCATTCGCCTGGTCGATTCGAAAAACGCGAGTGCCGGCACGCGCGACGCCCGGCAATCGCTCGCCGCCGGCGGCAGCGCCGAAGTGGAACAGGCGTTCACCGTAGCCGGACCGCAATTATGGTCCATGGAAGTCCCTCAGCGCTACCGCGCCGAGGTGGAACTCCTGGTGGGCGGCAAGACTACGGACACCGCGGCAACGTCGTTCGGGATCCGAAAAGTGGAGGTGGACGCGGAACGCGGCCTGCGCATCAACGGCGAGAGCCTCAAACTGAAGGGCGGCTGCATGCACCATGACAACGGCCTGCTCGGCTCCTGTGCGATTGACCGCGCCGAGGAGCGCCGCGTCGAGTTGATGAAGGCGCACGGCTTCAACGCCATCCGCACCAGCCATAACCCGCCCTCCTCGGCGTTTCTCGACGCCTGCGACCGTTTGGGCATGCTGGTGATGGATGAAGCCTTCGATCAATGGGAACGCCAGAAGAACGCACAGGACTACCACCTCTACTTCGCCGACTGGTGGCAGCGCGACCTCAGCGCCATGGTGCTGCGCGACCGGAACCATCCCAGCGTCATCATGTGGAGCATCGGCAATGAGATTCCCGAGCGGGCGCAGCCCCGCGGCGTGGAGATTGCCAAACAGCTCACCGAACACATCAAGACGCTTGACCGAACGCGCCCCATCACGGCCGCCATCAATGGCGGGCGCGGCGGCGACGGGCTCGACCCCGCCTTCCAATACCTGGATATCGGGGGGTACAACTACCAAGTCAATTCCTACGAGTCGGACCACGCCCGCCATCCGAATCGGGTGATCCTGGGAACCGAGTCGTTCCCGCGGCAAGCCTACCCAAGCTGGCAGCCGGTGGAGAAGAACTCTTTCGTCATCGGGGACTTCGTGTGGACCGGCATGGACCACCTGGGCGAGTCTTCCATCGGGAATGCCCAACTGAACACGCCGACAAGAGGCGGCGGTGGGTTTGGCGCGCCCGGCGGCGGGCCAGGGCCAGGCGGACCTGGTGGCGGACCCGGCGCAGGTGCGGCTGGTGGGCCTGGCGGCGCTGGCGCGCCAGGTGGCGCCGCCGGGCCGGTTAGCGGAACGGTGGCCGCACCGGGTGCTGGTGGCGCTGCGCTCGCCGGTGCGGGTGCGGGCGGCCCGCAGGCAGCGGGCGCTCCAGGAGGCGGCCCCGGCGGATTCGGTGGCCCGGGAGGTGGATCGAGTATCAGCCTGCCCTTCCCCTGGTTCAATTGCTACTGCGGTGACATCGACCTGATCGGCCAGCCCAAACCCCAGTGGCTCCATCGCCGTGTGATCTGGGGGCTCAGCAAGCTCGAGATGGCCGTCCAGCGGCCAGTGCCGGAAGGACGCACGGAAACGATCAGCGGGTGGGGCTGGTCCGATGAGCTGCGCAGTTGGACCTGGCCCGGCAGCGAAGGCAAGACAGTGAAGGTTCGCGTGTACTCAACGGGCGATCGGGTCCGCCTGTTGCTGAACGGCAAGGAAATAGACACCAAGCCAGTGTCCCCGGAGACGGAATTGAAAGCCGAGTTCGATGTCCCGTATGCGGCCGGCGAATTGAAGGCCGTCGCCTTGTCGAACGGCAGACAGATCGCAGAGCTCGCCTTCAAGACCGTCGGCAAGCCGGCGAAACTGCGGCTGATGGCGGATCGCGCCTCGATCCGGCGGAATCGGAACGACCTTTCCTACGTGACACTCGAGGTGCTCGACCAGGCCGGCGAGTTGGCGCCGGACGCGGTGGTACCGGTGAGGTTCAGCATCAGCGGGGCCGCCGAACTGGCTGCGGTGGGAACGGCCAATCCGAAGGACGTCCAGAGCTTCCGCCAGTTGCGCCCAAAGACGTTCCACGGCAGGTGCCTGGCGATTGTGAGGCCCAAAGGCGCCGCCGGCGCCGCTACGGTGTGGGCGCAGGCAGACGGCCTGGCGCCTGCCAGCATCGTGGTGCAGGTGAGTTAGTTAGCCTAGCCGATCGACGGCTTACGCGCGCTCCCAGAGTCGGGAAGGAGATCGCGGATATGTCTTCGTACAGGATCGGGAAGGCGCGTGCATCGGCTGCCGACATCCCGATCTAGCCCTTCAATACTGTTCACTTAAGGTGACCTGAGGACGCTTCCCACAAGGGCGTCTCGCGGGATCTATCGACCGGGACCAGCGCCTGTATGGAATAATGGTCTTTAAACAGAACGTCATAAGTAATTGCGCATCCGCTCTCTGACGTTCGCGGCTCCGAATCGGCGCCGTACGGAGCCGCGCGCGTAAGCAAGCGGCTGTGGCGCAAACAATAACGTCGCCATGTTTAGCGCGGCCAGCGACGCGCCCCGTGCAGGACCGTCAGGATCGCGGTCCGATCCGCTTCCAGCCTGTAGACCACCAGGAACGGCGTCCCCGCGATCACCAACTCCCGCGTTCCGGGCACGCGGCGCAGCCAGCAAGAAGGCAGGCCAGGAGGCCCGCCCCACTTAGCACAGTCTTCACCAGTCCAGTGGGGCGGGCCTCCTGGCCTGCCTTCCTGCTGAATTCGTGCGGCCTTCACCCGGTTTTCCGCATTCTGGGCCGACCGCGAAGACGGGCGAAGGTCCTGCCGACCTCAGCCGTCGCTGCGAATTCACCGGCCTGGCCCTCGCGCATGGCCTCCTCGATATACTCGATCTGCCATTTCTGGACCTCAAGGAAAGCGTCGATGGCCTGCGTCACGACATACGTGCGGTCCCGGTCGAGTCCCTCCGCCACCTTGTCGAGGGCCTGGAGCCGATCATCGTCCATTCTCACGGTAAGCAGCGCCTTAGCCGCATCGTACACTGTACAACGTAGTTATACGCTGCGGTTGTTGTGCGCACGCAGGGAACCGGGGAGCTGAGGGTTAGACCGGAGTCGAAGCCGGGCGATATCCGCCGACCATGCCTTTTCCGTTACGGCCGCCGGGCTGGCCGGAATCCGGGAGCGGCCCAACCGCTTCGCGGTAGTAGACCGCCAGGATCGCGCTCTCGTCGTAGTCGATGGCCCGGGCGTACTGGCGAATGAAGCTGGTAGTGTAAATTCCGCCGGGGAGTTTCCGGAACTCGCCTTGTTCGATGGCTTCGAGCGAACGGATGCCGATCTTGGTGGACTCCGCGATCTGCCGCAGAGAAATGCCCCGATTCTGGCGAATGGTGGCCAAACCTAAGAAGTTGTTGTCGTCGGTCATCAGCCTGGCTTTTCCGTCCGGCCCGGGAGGCCTACCGGAAGTGCGTTGTAATTAACAACACACTATAACACTACTTCTGCCGTTTGATAAACTCTTTTTTCATGGACATTTGCCGACGGGAGTTCGTGTACCCGTTCCTGTATCTCGATGCCGGCGGATCTCGCGATCCCAAACCGGCCCGCCTGGCGGCGGCGCGCGCGGCCATGCAGCAACCGGCGGTGGCCGGCTATTTCACGGTTGGCGGGGCGTGTTCCACGCACGACGATTGGGAGCGCCGCTTTCGCAACAGCTTTCATCCCACGCGCTCCGGGGACGTGATGCTCTCCTACCAGCCCGAATACATCGAGGACTACGGGGCGGAACGCGGGGGTTCCTACGGCTCGCTCTACAACTACGACGCGTGCGTGCCGCTTTTCTTCCTCGGCCCGCGATTCCGGGCCGGCGTGTTCGAATCGCCGGTGGAATCCGTGGACGTGACGCCCACGCTGGCGCGCGCCATCGGGGTGGCCGCGCCGTCTTCCTCCACCGGCCGCGTCTTGAGCCAGGCGCTCGCCCGAGGCGAAGAATAGATGAGCGCCACCGATCCGTCTCTCGCCACGTCGCTGTGCGGCATCGCGCTGCGCAACCCCGTGCTGGCGGCCTCCGGGACGTTCGCCTACGGACTCGAATTCGAGAAGCTGACGGACCTGAACTCGCTGGGCGGACTGGTGGTGAAGGGCCTCTCGCGCGAGCCCATCGAGGGCAACCCGCCACCGCGCGTTTACGAGACGGCTGGCGGGATGATCAATTCCATCGGCCTGCAGAACATCGGCGTGCGGGCGTTCGTGAAAGAGAAGCTGCCGGGGCTGGCGAAGCTGAAGACCGCGGTTTTCGCCAACATCTTCGGCTACCGGACCGAAGATTACGCCGAAGTGGTGCGCGTGCTCGAAGATCACGAGGGCCTGGCCGGTTACGAGCTGAACGTGTCGTGTCCGAACACGAGCCACGGCGGCATTTACTTCTCGAGCGACCCGGCGCTGCTAAGCGAAGTGGTTTCCACGGTGAAGCGCCTGACGCGGCGGCCCGTGATCGTGAAGCTTTCGCCGAATGTGAGCGCCATCGAACCGCTGGCGCGCGCGGCCGAAGAGAGCGGCGCCGGCGCCATTTCGCTGGTGAACACATTCATCGCGTTGGCCATCGACCCGCGCACCCGCCGGCCGCGGATCGGCGCGGGCTTCGGCGGCCTGTCGGGACCGGCTATCAAACCCATCGCCCTGCGGCTGGTGTATCAAGCGGCGCGGGCGGTGAAGATTCCGGTGATCGGGCTGGGCGGGATCGCGACGGGTACGGACGCCGCGGAGTTCCTGATCGCCGGCGCTACGGCCGTGCAAGTAGGGACCGCCACGTTCTGGGACCCCGGCGCGCCCGTGAGAATCGCGAAGGAGCTGGCGGCGTTTCTGAAGCGGGAGAAGATCGCGGGTGTGCCGCTGTTGGTGGGGACGCTGGAGCTGTAAGCGCCGATTTGCATCAGGCGGTGGACTCTGGTACATCTTGTTCCATATGAGAGTCTTTGCTGCTGTGTCGGCCTTGGCGCTTTGCGCGGCGTCTTTTCTGAACGCGGATGTCACCATCCGCTATGAAACCGATTTCAAACCGGCGCCGGGCCTGCCGCCGGCGTTGGCGGACGCGATGCTAAAACCGGCGCAGGCGATAGGCAGGTCGTCCTCTTTCCGCATGAAGGGGAACAAGGGCCTTTCGACCAGTGGCGACTTCACGACGATCCTGGATGCCACGACGCAGGAGATGACCCTCATCGATACCGCGCGCAAGACCTTCGCGGCCATCCCGGCCTCACAATTCAGCGACAGGATGCTCGCCGCGATGCCCCAGATGCCGGCGAATCCGGCGCCGCAGTCCGCGGCAGGCGCCATCACGTCCAAAGTCGAGTCGAAAATAACCGGGCGGACGGAGGTCATTCAGGGCGTTCAGGCCGAGGAGCGTGAGATCACCCTTACGATGGATATGCCCGCCTTCCCGGATATGCCGCAGACCGGACCGGCGATGAAGATGGTCGTGCAGATCTGGACCGCCAAACCGGAGGAAGCGCTGCGCAACCCTGCCATCCGTGATTTGGTCGCCTTCAAGGCGTGGCAGAAGTACTTCGTCAACCCGGCGGACATGATGCGGAAGGTCGCCGCCGTCATGTCCGGCGCCGGTGACAGCATGGCGACCATGTTCGAGCAGATGCAGAAGGACCAGGCCGTGCCCATGCGGATGCACATGGATCTATACGCGCCGATCTTCGCCGCGCTTGCCGGGCGAATGACGCCGCAGCAGGGCCAGGCGCCCGCGCCGGCGATGGATCCGAACTCGCCGTTCATCCGGGTGGATCAGCAGGTGGTGGAGCTTTCCACGACGCCGCTGGACGCCGCGCTCTTCGAGGTCCCGAGGGACTACTCCGCCGTCCCGATAGACGACCTGATCAAGGGCATGATGCAGGCCTATGGCGCAAGCGCGCCGCAGTAACAGCGCCGCTACTTCACCGGCGGCCCACGAGATCGCTCCGGAGTTCGAAGAAAAAAAAGATCTCGCGGCCGTGTGAATCCATGATCGTCTTACCGGGCATCGCAAGTCCGTGAGATATCGCGAACCCGCGAATCTTACTGGTCGCCGCTTCGTCGATCCGATATCCATCGCAGTGGGTGACGTAAAGAATGCCCGTGCGGGGAGGATCCAGCGCGGCAACTTGCACCGTGTCGCCGGATTCAATCCTCGTTCCCGCCTCTATGCCCCAGTCGAGGAATGCCGCCGGCTTGCCTGCTTTCCGAATGTCCGCGGCGAGTTCTCTGGTTGCGTCCGTCCAGTAAACGCTGAATCCGTTCCGCAGCGCCGCGCGACGATAATTGGCGAGCAGAACGCAATTCGACGACATTACCAGACCCACGGCGCCAATCGCCACCCAGCGGCGAAGCCGGCCACCCAGCCGCTCCGCAAGCGCGGCAATCGTGGCTGCCACGATGAACTGCGGGGCAGGGTACACGAGAACCGTGTGATGCGGTCCGGCTCCCGCGTCCCGAAATGCCAGCATGAACGCGGTCGTTGCGATCCCGGCTACCCAGGCAAAGACGATGGGCCTAAACAGTCGGGATTTCTTGGTGAATGCCAGCGCGCCCGCACTCAGCGCCAGCGCGGCGAATAGAAAGCTCCCCGGACCCAGGCTGGACTGCGCGTACCACGATCCGACAAGTTGGCCCAGTGGCGCGCCGTGCAATGGCAGGATCTCCCCCGGCGAACTCCGGAACATATAGTGTTCGAGAGCCTTCCCATCGAGCGTCAGACGCATCATCGTCAGTTTCTCCGCGACCGGCACGCGCTCGAGATACGAGGAGGCCGCGAGCGTGGCGCCGTGCGTCCGGACGTTGAACAGGAGGAGCGGGCTCGCGCCGACCAGCAACGAGGCGGCGGCCGTTGCAAGACTCGCGGGAGTTAGGCGACGCCGCACCTGCCGCGGAAAGACCACTGCAAACGCAATCGAGATCCCCGCCAGCGGAAAGGCGAAAACGGTCTTGTACCACAGCAGGACTCCGGCAAACAGAAATGCGGCGGCAAGCTCAAGCTTCGCTTGCGGACGCCGCGAGCGAACGAGCAGCGCAATGAATGCAACGGCGCCCGCCAGCAGCAGCGCAACCGGCCCCCAATCGAACGCGTTCGTGAACAGGAATGAAGCGTCCGTTCCCAGCAGAAGCGCGGCGCAAAATGCGACGGAGCCGTTCGCGACTCGGCGCACGAGTCCGGCGAAAACCAGAAGGGTTCCGGCGCTGACGATGCATACCGGCAGCCGAATCGACCACACCCCCGGATGCCAGATCTGGAAAATCGGCCAATAGAGCCAGGTCTTGAGGCACCCGATGTAGTCCATCAGCATCACGGGCAGCCGGGAACCCCCGATGGCAACGCTGAAGAGGCTCGACCCGCCGTGCAGAAACGGTTGCAGAAACAGCGCCTCGTCCTGCTGAATGCCCGGGAGCGTCAGAAACGACATCTCGATTGCGAGCAGACCGGCAGCGGCAACCAGGCAGGCGCACCAGAAAACCGGCAAGCGTGCACCTGAGTAGGGCTTCATCTATTACTTCTGTTTCTCTTCCAGCATCGCTTTCAGGCCGGCGATTTCGCGCTTTAACTTGCGCTCGCGGCCGACTATCATCAGGACGTAGACAGCCAGGATGACCCAGGCCGCGGCGAGACCGTAGCTGAGGAACTCATATTGGTGCTGGAGGATCTCCTCCTTGGTGGCGAGCTGCGCCAGGAACGGAACTTGAGCAAGTGCATGCATGGAAATCTCCTTAAAGGGCGTGGGCGGTCCGGCGCAGGGAATCGATTTCCCGCTGCGCGTCTTCCTGGCGCAGCCGCACGGCGACCATGACGATGCCCAGCATCAGCATGGCCAACACGTTCCACCAGAAGTGGCGCGTCCAGTCGGGCGGAAAGCTGCCGCCGCCCCAGAACACGGGCTGCGGATGCTGGGTGCGCCACCACTTGATCGAGAAGATCACGATGGGCACGTCGATGAAGGCGAAGATCGAGAACACGGCGGCGAAGGTGGCGCGCTGGGTAGGATCCTCAATGGCTTTGCGCAGCATCAGGTAGCCGGCGTAGAGCAGCCAACAGACGAGCGCGGAGGTGAGCCGTGCGTCCCAGGTCCACCAGATGCCCCATATCTCCCGGCCCCAGATGGAGCCGGTGACCAGGTTGGCCGCCAGGAACGCCAGCCCCACCTCGGTGGTGGCCACGGCCGCGGCGTCGAACTTGAAGTTTCTGGTGACCAGGAAACCCGCGCTCGCCAGGAAAGCCGCGCACGCCGCGGTCATGGCGGCGATCGCCACAGGGACGTGGAAGAAGATAATCTTGAACGTGACCCCCTGCTGCGTCTCTTCGGGCAAGCGGGCGATGGCGATGGTGTTCCACGCCAGGATCGCGAGCGCACCGATGCCGAGTGCGTAGAGTATCTTATCGCGCATATTTCCTCCGCAAGAAGGCAGGCCAGGAGGCCCGCCCCACCAAGATCTCCAGCAATCCAGTGGGGCGGGCCTCCTGGCCTGCCTTCTTTAGTTTGCACCACTATAAGCGCTCGACCACGGCCAGTCTTCAGGCCGCTGTACTAATCCGGCCGCAACCGGATTGAATTCGACGTACTGCGCTATCTTCCCAAATTCTTTCTGGTCCCGCACCCAGCGATCATACGACTCATCCTGCCAGAAACGCTCGCCTGTCCGTCCGAGAATCTCGTTAGCCTGTTTCGCAGAGAAGCTCTTGATACTTCTCGTGATCCGCGGAAGTTCGGTATTCGGCTCGATCAGTAAATGAACGTGGTTCGCCATCAGTACCCAGGCATGCAAACGGTATAGACGAAGGCTTTCCTCGCCGAATCGCAGGGCATCAACCACGGATTGCGCAACACGTTCATCCTTGAGCCAGGTTGGACCTGTTGCGGCGGTTGCCAACTCCCGGTCTATGGCCACAAATGCCTTTCCGGCAGGCAGCTCAGGTCGATCCTCCCATGCAAAGCGAGGGAGTGAGCCATGTAGACGCCATGTGACAAATATCGCGGCGTGATCGGGATGCCAGTGTGGTAGGCGCCTTTCGTAATAGCTCATAGCGAATTCGTAACACCAAGAAGGCAGGCCAGGAGGCCCGCCCCACCAAGCACCAGTTCCACCAGTCTAGTGGGGCGGGCCTCCTGGCCTGCCTTCTTTCATCCTACCAGCACGGTCTCCACCAGGAACAGGGAGACGGCTGTGTACGCCACGTCGAACCCGATCAGCATTTTCAGCCATGTGGCCGTTTCCGGCCCGATAGCGTTTCCCGAGACCAATTCCATGGTTAACCGCATGGCCGCCATCAGCGCCGGCACCAGAATCGGATAGGTCAGCATCGGCAGCATCACTTCGCGCAGCCGGATATTCACGGTCAGGGCGCTGAAAATGGTCCCGATCACCGTGAGGGCCCAGGTGCCCAGCGCGAGCACCATCAGCAACTCGCCCAATTGGTTGGTCCAGTGCACATTATAGAAGATACCGAAAACCGGCAACGAGACCAGTTCCACAGCCAGCAGCAAAACATAATTCGCCAGCGCCTTTCCGAGGAACAGCGCTGCACCCGAAATGGGCGCGGCGATCAAAGCGTCCAGGCAGTCGTTGGGCAGCTCGCGGGCGAAGCTGCGGTTCAGAATCAGCGTGCCGGCGAAGGCGAAGACGATCCACAACAGGCCACCGGAGAGGGCCTTGGTGGTATCGGCCTCGGGGTCGAAGGCAAAGCTGAACAGCACCAGGATGACTACCGCGAAACCCAAGGACGCGTTAATCGCCTCCTTGGTGCGCAGCTCGGCGCGCAGGTCTTTCATCATCACGACCAGCGCCGCGCGGAAGAACCCCATCAGCCCTCGCCGTGGCGCGCGTAAACCAGCCCGGGGTCGGCCGTCATTTCCGCCGTGCACGGGCCGTGAAACGCCACCTTGCCGCGCGTGAGCAGCGCAACGTGCGAGGCAAGCTCCAGGGCTTCCCGCAACTGGTGGGTCGACATGATAATGGTCTTGCCTTGGGCGAGAGCTTCGCGGAGCAGCGTCTGCAACACCGCGATGGCGCGATCGTCGAGCGCGGTGAACGGCTCGTCCAGCAGGAGCACCGAGGGGTTGTGCAGGAAGGCGCGGGCCACCGCCAGGCGCTGGCGCATGCCGCGCGAAAACTCCCGCACCAGCCCGTCCCGTACGCGCTCCAGGCCGGTGCGCTCCAGCCATTCGAGGGCTCGGGCGCGCGGATCGGGCAGACCGTAGAGCCGGGCGTAGAGCGTCAGATTCTCGAAGGCGGAAAGCTCGTCGTAAACCGAGATGCCGTGACCGATGAAGCCGAGATGGCGGCGCGTTTCGGTGTCGCGCGGCTCCTTGCCGGCAATCAGGATCTTGCCGCGTCCCGGCCGCGAGAAGCCGGCGATGGCGCGCAGCAGGGTGGTCTTGCCGGCGCCGTTTCTTCCGATGAGCGCCAGGCAGGCGCCCGCATCGGCCTGGAGCCGGATATCGCGCAGAGCGGGGAAGTCTCCGTAGAACTTCCAGACGCCCTCAACCGCGACCGCGCTCATTGGTCTCCCTGTCCGTCGCGGACGCGCGGTAGAGCATCGCGAAGCCCAGCGCCAGGATTCCGAGCGCCAATCCCAGGATCAGTCCGACCTGGCCGAAAACGTGCGGCATGGCGACTTCGACCTGCGGGGCGCCGTCGGAAGCGTCGGCCGAGTCGGCGGGCGGGGTGTCCGCGGCCACCGCCACGGGCGCGCCGGTCAATTGAATCTTGTAGGCGGTCCCTTCAAGCCCATAAATGTGGGCTTGGGTCCGCGGCTCCGGACCGAGGTCGTTCAGCTTGTCGCCGGCGAGCGTCACGCCGTTGGGGGCGACCAGATACGTGTTTTCGTCTTTTGAGACGACCTTGCCCTGGTAAGGCGCGCCTTCGATATAGGGCACGGTGTAATTGAGATCGATGCGCGTCTCGCCGGGCTTGATGGGAAAATTCACTCCAAAAACATCAGGCGCGGGACTTGTCAGCAGGTCGGCGGCGATGCCCATGCCGCCCGCGTCCGGAGCGGTGGCGTGCACGTCCGCCTTGCCCCCGGACGCCACGGGCAAGTAGAAGTGCAAGGCGCCATGCGCCAGATCATTCCAGGCGGTCTTGCCGTCGTTGTCGATCAGAAAGGTTTCGCTGACCGTCATTTGCCCGCCGGTAGGCTGGAACAGGATCATGTGCTTGACGATCTTGGCGCCGCCCGGCTCCGTGGAGGAATCGAAGACGCTGAGGGTGAGGCCGGTGGATGACGATCCCGGAGGGATCATGTGGATATAGCTGACCCCCTCGTAAGTGGCCCGGATCATGAAGGGGTTGGCGCCTTCCAGATTTTGGTTGACGGTGAAACTGCCGTGCTCGTCCGACTTGACCTGCTCGGCCAGTTCGAAGGCATTCACCAACTTATAAAGACCGACTTTGGCGCCAGCCTGAGGTTTACCGGTGGTGCGGTTGACCACCGTGCCGGTGACGGCGGCCATGGCGGGCAGGCAAATCAGCAGAACGAACCCAATTCTTCTCATGCCTTGGCCACCTTCATCGCCGTGCCGCATTCGCCGCAGAACTTCAGCTCTTTCTCGAACCTGGCGCCGCAAGATGGGCAAACGAACCCAATTCGTTGGGGAACGGCCAGCTTCGGCGGCGCCGGGGCGGCCGGCGGAACGAAGCCATTTTCGGCGATCCTGGCTTTCAGCCGGTCCACTTCGGCGAGTACCGCGGCCAGCTCCTTTTGCAGGTCTTTCTTGGTGTGCTGATAATCCTGGTCGGAGAGTTTGCCGACCCGGTATTCAAACTGGAGGTCGCGCAGGTTCTCATAGATAGCGGCTTTCCGCTCATCGAGGTGATCGAATGGCGATACCGGCTCAGGCTCGGGCAAATCCTTTGTCCGAACGCCGAGGAGAGACGCAACAACGGCGAGCGCGATAATGCAGGCGATGGCAATGATCAAATGATTCCAGCTACTCCAATTTAGCGAGATCCTTCTCGATCTGGTCTTTGTACTTGGCCAGCTCGGGGTCGTCGGTTTCCACGCCGCCGATTTCGGCCAACGGCGTTGGCTTCCGGTACTTCCGGATGAACAGCCAGATTACCACCAGACCCAGACCCACGCTCGCGTAGGGCACGATCCAGCCGAATGCGCTCGGGGGGGCGAGATAGATGCCGGGTCCGTAATCGTGCACGAAGGCCTGAATAATCTGATCGTCGGTCATCCCAACGGCCTGCATGCGCGCGATGCGTTCCTTGGCCGGCTTGGAAAAGCTGCACTCCAGCATGCTGCACGTGGCCACCGAATCCTTGCACCCGCACTGGCAGGCCAAGCGCGCGCCCACCCGCCGCGTATCCAGGCTGGGCTTCTCCGACGCGGTTTGCGCCAGAGCCGCCGCCGCGACCAGCAGGATCAACAGACTATTTCTGAACCGTTGCATGCTTGCTCGTGACCCCCACCACTTTCGTGCGGGCATACTGCATTTTGATCTTGGCGGGGACCAGACAGATCAGCGTGCCGCCGATCAGCACCAGGCCGCCCACCCAGATCCAGGTGACCAGCGGGTTGACGTAGGCTTGGATGACCGCGCGCTGGTTGTCGTCCGACATGCCGCCGAAGTTCAGGTAGAGGTCCTCGTTGGGACGCTGGCGGATGCCCACCTCCGAGGTGCTCTGGCGGCTGGCCTTGTAGAACCGCTTCTCCGGCCGGAGCATGCCGAGATCCGCACGGTCCTTGAACACGTCCAGGGTGGCGCGATGCCACTCGTAGTTTTCGTTTTCGCCCTGCTCCAGGTTGACCATTTTCAGGTCGTAGTGGCCGATTTTCAGCGAGTCGCCGTTGTTCAGCTCCTTGACTTCACTCAGCCTGAAGGCCTGCCCCGTGAAGCCGATGAACATCAGCACGATCCCCATGTGCACAATGTACCCGCCGTAGCGCCGCGTATTGCGGTGCGTCAGCTCCACCGCCGCGCGAACGAAATTCATGCCGTTCTTGGCGGCGATGGATCTCGATCCCTTATAGAACTCAGCGAAAACGGTGAGCGCCACGAACAGGCAGAAGCCGAAGGAGATGAGCGCGTAGAAACTGCGCATGCCGGCCGCGATCAGCGCGGCCACCAGGAGCACGGACGCGGCGCCGGGCCACTGGAAATTGCGGCGCAGGCTATCGACCGACGTCTTCCGCCAGGAGAACAGCGGCCCAACGCCCGTAAGGAACAGCAGGAACAGGCCGATGGGAACCATCAGCCGGTTGTACCAGTCGGCGTCGAGCGAGATTTGGTTTCCCGAGACCGCGGCGGAAATCACCGGGAACAGCGTGCCCCACAACACCGCGAAGCAGCTTGCCAGCAGGATCAGATTATTGAACAGGAAGCTGGATTCGCGCGAAACCACGCTTTCCAATTGCGCCTCGCTCTTGAGGTAATCCAAGCGCTCCAGGATGAGGTATACGGTGGCGGCGATGCCCAGCGCAAGGAAGCTGACGAAGTACTTGCCAATTTCGGAGCGGGCGAACGCGTGCACCGACTGCACCACGCCCGAGCGCGTCAGGAAGGTGCCCAGGATGCACAGGAAGAAGGTGGCGGAAACCAGAACGATGTTCCAGATCTTCATCATGCCCTTCTTTTCCTGCATCATGACCGAGTGCAGAAACGCCGTGCCGCTGATCCAGGGGAGCAGGGAAGCGTTCTCCACCGGGTCCCAGCCCCAGTAGCCGCCCCATCCGAGAACGTGGTAGGCCCAAGCCATGCCGAGCATGACGCCGGTGCTTTGGAAGAGCCACGTGACCAGCGTCCAACGGCGCGTGGTATGGATCCAGCCATCGCCCGCCTGCCGCGTGATGAGCGAGCCGATGGCGAAAGCGAACGGAACCGAAAACCCGACATAACCCAGATACAGCATGGGCGGATGGATCGCCATGGCGGGGTACTGCAGCAGCGGGCTGAGGCCATTGCCGTCTTGCAGCGCCGTGATGCGCCCGTCCATGGTCACCATCTTGAACGCGTTGGCGACGAAATTATTCAGGATCAGGAAGAAGATCTGCACCGTCATCAGCACGCCCGTGACGTAAGGCATGAAGTCGCGGTGCCTGCGGCGGTTGGTGTACGCCACAACCATGGAGTACGTCGCCAGCAGCCAGCTCCACAGCAGCAGCGACCCTTCCTGCCCGCCCCACCAGGCCGCGTACTTGTAGAGCAGCGGCATGGAGCGGTTGCTGTGCTCGGCCACGTAGGCGAAGCGGAAATCGCTGACCATCAGCGCGTGAACCAGGATGCCGGAAGCCAGGGTAATGAGCACCCAGATCGCATAGACTCCGCGCTGGCCGCTCACCACCAGGAAAGGTTTGCGCTTGATGCGGCCGACAACCGAGGCCAGCGCGGCGTAAATGGCCACGCAGAAGGCCAGCAGGAGGGCCAACGAACCCAGATTTTCCATAGAACCCCTCTACGATTAAATGCTGCTCTTGCCGGTGTTGATGTTGGAAGGCGCCTGGCCAGGCATCTGGCCCGGCTTGGCGGCATATTTCGATGCGCACTTGGCTTGAATCTTGCCGGCGCGGAAGACGCCGTCTTTGTCGAGTCTGCCATCCGCAAGGGCTTGGGATCCGTCCCGGAAGGTGTCCGGAAGGGGATCGGAGCCGGTATAGGCGACCGTCAGCTTCGTCTTGTCCTGCACCAGCACGAACTGGACTTCGGTCCCGGCGCGCTTGATGGAGCCGCTCTCCACATCGCCACCGACGCGGAGCCGCTTTCCGTAGGCCTGGTCCCCCATCTGGCCAAGCTCGGCGATGGTCTTATAATAGGTGGCGTTGGAATTCCCCCCAGCCACCGCCAGATAGACTAAAGTGCCGAGAACCACGACGATGAGAGCGGCGAACTTGCCGTATTTTTGCATACCGTCCCTCTGAAGCTTTATTGTACAACGGAGGGGCAGCGGCATTGTGGATCGACATGGTCTATTTTGAGGGCGACCGGGACCGCAAAGGGGGGGCCTGCGCTCGCTAAATCAGGAATGCTGTTGTTCGAGCACGCTGGGCTCGGAAAGCAGTCTGCGCAACCGTGGCTTCGCCTGGGCCGGACGATCTAATGCTGCCACAAAAGCGTTCCACGGGTCTGCGTCCAATGAAAAGCGGCGCTGGTCCGCAAGCGTCTGCTCCGCCTCCGCACAGGCGCTACGGACGATGAAGTCGGTCAAACTCTCTCCCCGTTCCTGCGCGCCGCGCCGCATCAGCTTTTCCTGTTGCGCCGAAGTTCTGAGGTTCAGGCGGCGTGATCATTCCTCCCAAACGTACGTAGTCCACCGGATCGGATCTGTGGTCGGCTACCATTCATTAACTGTCAGTTCTGTGGAGAGGCGCGACTGCACGCCAGGCATTACTGC
>OCTA010002609.1_pt1 | contig 16283 bp, 6 predicted proteins | sample 1538991 | NCBI WGS metagenome assembly OCTA01 (sample SAMEA3539302, study PRJEB22396) | soil metagenome | biome: tundra; feature: field; material: soil | place: USA | collected 2010-05 | depth 0.15 m | reverse complement strand
CTTGTGCCTCGCCATAATTAAGATCTGCTTTCGAATCAAGCGTATAAACGGGGTATCGGAATTCACCCATTTCCATGTAAAACTGGTCCCATGGTACGCCAGCTGAGGCTCTTGGTTGTTCTCTTTAGTCGATGCATTTGCTCACGCCGCGATCTTTTATTGGAAAACCTGGCGCTGCGGCAGCAGCTCAGAGTCTTGGAGCGAAGGCATCCAAAACCGCGATTTGCCACTTCTGACAAGTTGTTCTGGGTAATCTTGCGACGGCTCTGGCCAAGATGGAAACGGGTGCTGATCCTCGTCCAACCGGAGACGGTCATTCGTTGGCACCGTGCTGGCTTCAAGTTGTATTGGACGTGGCTTTCGCGGCATCGAGCGAGCGCTGGAAGAAAATGTGTCAGCAGGGAACTTCGCGACCTCATCTTCCGCATGGTCACTGACAACTCTACTTGGGGTGCGCCTCGCATTCACGGTGAGTTGAAGATGCTGGGCTTCGACATTTCGGAAAGAACCGTGTTGCGTTGGATGCGCAAGGCTCCTCGAGATCCAAAGCCGGCCGAGCGGTGGATGACGTTCCTTAGTAACCATCGTGAAGCCATTGCCGCCATGGACTTCATCACCGTGCCGACACTTACCTTCGGTGTTCTTTACTGCTTCTTCGTCATCGCACATGACCGGCGCCGCATTCTGCACTTCAATGTGACGAGGCATCCTACTAGCGCCTGGGTTGTTCAACAACTGCGTGAGGCATTCCCGTATGACTCTGCTCCTAAATACCTGATCTTCGACCGGGGCGCAAACTTCAATCAGGAAGTCATCGATTCGGTGAAGAGCTTCGGCACCCAGCCGAAACGAATCAGTTTCCGCAGTCCGTGGCAAAACGGCGTTGCCGAGCGCTGGGTCGGCAACTGCCGCCGAGATCTGCTTGACCATGTGATCGTTGTGAATGAACGGCATCTGAAGCGCCTGATGTCCGTGTACGTTCGTTACTATCACGAGGATCGAACTCATCTCGCGTTGGCGAAGGGAACGCCCGCTGGGCGTGAAGCAAAGCAAAACTCCGGCATAGATTGCAGAATCGTGGCGATGCCAAGGCTGGGCGGTCTGCATCATCGCTACGATCTGGCCGCCTGAGTTGCAGCTGCAAGAATTTCTCGCCGAAGTTGAAGATGAACTGCGGGACAGGTGTGCCCGCCACCTCCGCTTTGTGTGCTTCGCCGTGTTCTCATTGCGCTCTGCGGTCACAAGAAGACTTCTTCTCAGCGGAAAACTACTGCCAAAATGGATCACCAGGTTCGAGACTCAAGCGCATTTTCCCCAGATGGAGTTTTGGCGAGGCACAACTGCGAACTCACGAAAACTCCGTTGAAGAGCAGCGACAACTGTCATGGCTGTTCTCAACCACAAAACGCTTCACGGGAAGCCCCAACCGATTTATTGGCTGGGCAGCGTGGCTCCGGTGCCCACCTTTACTGGATGAGATCCCTTTCCTTGACAATGGTAAGACCATATGACTATCATAACTTCGCTAAATCAACCAGGACTTGCCAAGTGACGTATTAAGAAGCTGTTGGTGTTCGCGTCTGGGCACTGCCACGCGTCTGCGGTGGTGTGCTCGTTTGGCACAACAGTCACGCTGGCAATACAGCCGATTTTATGAAAGGACAATTCGCAATGATTCATAGAATAACGATGAAAAATCTTGTTGAAGATGTGCCGAACCGGAAGCCGAGATCGAAGGAACGGCAGACGGCTTTGCTGAGCAGGGAAACGCCTGAACATCCAGGAGCGTCATCAATGATTAGCCGGATTGTCCTGATGTTCTTGACTCTATTCGTATGTACGGCTGCTTGGGCGCAGTTTGAGGCTGGCTCGGTAGTCGGTGTGATATCGGACAGTTCGGGATTGGTAATTCCCGGCGTTTCCATCACGCTTCGAAATCTCTCTACGAATGTTGATCGCCAAGCGACTACCTCTTCCGTAGGCGCGTTCGATTTTGTCGCCGTATCGCCGGGCATGTATTCCATTACTGTGAAGCAGACAGGCTTTCAGGAAAGAAAGCAGAACTTCAAGTTAGCCGTCGGCCAACGTCTCGATATGAATATGGCGCTCCAGATTGGCGCGACGGCCCAAACTGTTACGGTCAGCGCGGACGTCGAAACACTCGAAACCGCATCGTCTGAAATCACTAATTTGCGTACAAGCCAACAGGTGGTTGATCTTCCGTTGAACGCGCGCAATTTTACGCAATTGTTGCAGTTAGCGCCCGGTGTCAATAACTACGGAACCTCAGGCAACTCCATATCGCAGGGCTACACGACCGGTCGAGGGACTAATGGTGCGATTATCAACGGCAATCCTTCGGAAGATACGGTCTACATGTTCGACGGGATTTGGAGCGTCGAGAACGACTCCGGCGATATCTTCTTCTTCCCGCCGGTAGACTCCATTCAGGAATTCCAGGTTCAGACGAGCGGTGCGCCTGCTTCCTATGGGGGCAACCCGTCGATGATCAACCTGACATATCATTCCGGCACCAACGATTTCAAAGGAACCTTCTATGAGTTTGTCCGCAACTCGGACTTGGATGCCAAGAATTACTTCGACTCACCTTCCAAACCCATCCCGCCCTTCCATTTGAACCAGTTTGGGGCGAACGTGGGCGGACCAGTCAGGATTCCCCATCTCTTCAACGGGACCAACAAACTTTTCTTCTTTGCTGACTACGAAGGGAAGCGGGAAAACCAGGCCCAGACCAACCTCTCTACAGTTCCAATTGCGGCGTTCCACACCGGAGATTTCTCTGCCCTGTCCACTGTCCTTCATGTGCCCGGCACAACCACTCCGCTGCCAAACAATCATGTACAGACCATCGATCCGACGGCAGCCAATCTGATGGCCTTGTTCCCTCTCCCGAACATCAACCCCAACAGCCCCGCACTCATTAATAATTACCTCTACAACGGTGCCAACGTTAACGACATCAACCAGGGAGACATACGGATCGATTACCGCACAGAAAAGACCTCAATTTTCGGCCGCTACAGTCAGGAGAACGCCGATAGCACCACTCCAGGCTACCTGCCGGCCCCGGCGATCGGAGGCGGCCCATCGCGTCCCGGTCAAACTCTCATCCCATCAAAACAAGTCGTCCTGGGCTACGGCCGCTCAATTGGAGCGAACAAGTATTACGAGGCTCGCCTCGGCTTTTCTCGCATGACGGAGCAGATAGTCGACGCAGATACGTCCTTGGGAAATCTGGCTCAAAAGCTTGGCATTCCGGGTGCGAATGTCGGCACCATGGGGGATACGACAGGATTAACAAACTTCAGTATTTCGGGGAATGTCGGCCTCGGCGACGGGGCTGGAAGCCTGATGAAAGTGAATAACGACTGGGAAGTCGCCCAGGCATTCAGCATGGTGAAAGGCAGCCACGAATTCAAGGTCGGTTTCAACTGGCGGAGTTTAAGATTTGCGTATTACTCCCCGGGCAGTCCTGTGGGGACCTTCTCATTCACAGGCATTTATACCGGCTACGGTTTAGCGGATTTCTTATATGGGCGACCAACCAGTTCTGAACTGGACGTATCGAATTTCTACAGCATGCTACGTTTCCAGCCAAGCGTATATCTTCAAGATAACTGGCGCCTGACTCCAAAGCTGACATTGAATTATGGATTTCGCGACGATCTCGTGACTCCTTGGAGGGAGCGCCATAACCGGCTTTCGGGTCTTGTCCCTGATAATGGCGGGAACATGGTTCCGGTTGGAACTGCACCCTACTACGGGAATTCCCTTACAAGGGGTCGCTACACAAACTTTGGACCTCGCTTTGGATTCGCGTACACCATCAATGCCAAGACGGTGCTTCGTGGTGGAGGCGGTATTTTTTACGCGTTTGAAAACAACATGTCCAACCACAGCATGGCGAAGAACGCACCCTACGATGGCTCCTTTATTCAAACCAACAGCTCAGGCGCGGCTGGGTATGCGGCAGCTCTGCCAATCTCAGCTGGCTTTCCAACAACACGCCCACTTCTGTTCCCGGTCGCCAACTCTGCTTTCAATTATTTCTCGCGAAGATACCCAAACCCTTCCGCCAACGAGTGGAACCTCAATATACAGAGACAGCTGACTTCTCGGGACGTTCTTTCAGTAGCCTATATTGGGCAAACCGGCGGTCACATCCTCTTGACCTACAATATGAACGAAGCGACTCCCGGCGCCGGAGCGGTGGCGTCGCGCAGGCCCTATCCGAACTTGGCAGATGGAACTTATAGCTGCATGTGCGGCAACTCTGTGTTCCATTCTCTGCAAGTGACCTACATGAATCACCTTTCCAGAGGCCTGGATTTTCAGGGAGCATGGACATGGGGCCACAGCATCGACGATTCAAGCGGCGTGGGAAATGCGGTTGCTCCTCAGAACATCCATAATTTTGCCCTTTTTAGGGGCAATTCCGATTTCGATAGCCGCCAAAGCGCGGTATTGAGCTGGTCTTACGTGCTGCCGTTTGGCCGGAATAAACAGTTCGCCAGCAATGCACACGGCATGGAGCAGATGGTTGTTGGGGGATGGAAGCTGAACAGCATCGATACATTTCGGGCTGGTTCCCCGTTCACCCCTGTCATGTCAACCAGTTTGCTGAACGCAGGCACTGGCGTGCAGTGGCCAAACCGCATCGGTTCCGGAAAGGTGTCGAACCCAACGGCCAAACAATGGTTCAATACTGCCGATTTTGTTTCACCCGGACAATACACATTTGGAAATTCCGGACGCAATATTCTTGTTGGGCCCGGAACAAAGCAAGTCGATGCGTCCCTCTTTAAGGATTTCCCGCTCTCGTCGGCTGAAAATCGCAGCCTTCAATTCCGCGCCGAAATCTTCAACGTGCTCAACACGCCCCAGTTCAATAACCCCAATGCGTCGATCGGGAACGCTGCTGCCGGGACGATTACTGCCGCAGGCCAGCCGGCACTTTTCCAACGGACGTCCCGGGAGATACAACTCGCGTTGAAGCTGTATTGGTAAGCGCGGCGTCTGTTCACGAGCAGATCGGCTGAAATCTGTTATTTTCCACATTCTGGCTGCGGGATTCAATGAACCGAACCCCGCAGCCAGCACTCGACAAAATGAGGATCTCAAAAATGAATTCGTTTCTTGATCGTCGAACGTTCATGCGGCTTTCTTCCGCATGCGCGGTCCTTCTAAGTCAGAAGCTGCACCCGCAGACAAAGTCGACGGTGCTTCCATTGATCGACAAGAGCATTGTGAAGAACCGGAAGAACCTCGTCGGCATCCAGATCAGGGCCTACGCGTGGCACGATGAGGGGATCGACCGCCTGCTTGATCTGGTTCAAGAAAAGGGTGACGTCAACACCATGCTTGCGTATACATTCAGCTACAGCCGTGAAGACGCGCGCATGAAAAAGAGTAACCCTATTCCGTTGCCTGACCATGGGAGCTACGGTGATCCCAACGAGAAGTTTGTAGGCGGCGCCTTTTACGACTACGACCCGAAGTTTTTTCAGAACACGGTTCTGAAGGATTTCCGGTCACCGGACTTTGGCGGCAAGGTCAACGTGATCTCCGATGTCGCCGCGAAGGTCAAAGCGCGCGGGATGGACTATTTCGCTTGGGACTTCAATAACGCAGACCCGATGATGATGCGCGCTATTCCCAACGCAGAAGAAGTGTCCGAGATCGACGTGTACGGGCGCCGGACAGCATGTCCTTGCTGGAACAATCCCGATTACCGTGCGTTCTTGATCGGCAAGGTCGAGACTTACCTGATTCAGTACGCCGACGAAGTCGACGGAATCATGTGGGGCTGCGAGCGGATGGGGCCGCTTGAGAACATGATCGGCGGCGGATGGGAGACAAAAGGAATCTCCTGCTTCTGCCCCTACTGTAGGCAAAAGGCCAGAGAGCGGGGGATCTCCGTCGAGCGCGCCCAGGCGGGTTACCAGCGGCTCGATCAGTTGTTCAACGCCGCAGCGAAGGATCAGCGGCCCAGCGATGGTTACTTTGTTTCGTTCTGGAGACTGCTGCTTGAATATCCGGAGATTCTTGCTTGGAACATGCTCTGGTACGACAGCTACCACGAGGTCCGCTCAGAGTTGTACAGCACAGCTAAAACGCTCGCTCCGGCAAAACCATTCGGCTTCCACATCATGCACGCCACATCTCTCAACCCGTTCTACCGGGCTACCGAGGATTGGTCGAAGACCAAAATCTACGCTGACTTTGTTAAACTAGCCAACTACAACAACGCGGCAGGGCCCCGCATGCAGCGCACTCTTGACAGCATGAGCGGAACAATATTCCACGACGCAGCACCGGAAGACATCCTGCCTCTCTACTACAAAATCATGAACTACCACGAAGCTCCTTACGATCAACTCCACATTGCCGGCCTTTCGCCCGATTATGTGACGGAAGAAACAAAGCGCGCGATTTCAGGTGTTCAGGGCCAGACGAAGATTTACCCTGCCATCGATATCGACGTGCCGACCAAGCCGACGGACCATCGGACGAAGCCAGAAGATGTGCGTCAAGCTGTAAGGGCGGCCATGGGCGCGGGTGCGGACGGTGTTGTACTATCGCGCGAGTACGTGGAAATGTGGATCGCAAATATCGCGGCCGCCGGCGATACCCTGCGCGAGATCTTTGCGAAATCGACAACTTGACCTGCAGGAAAATTGTGGGGCGCTATGCGAAGTACATGTGCTACGCATAGCGCTCACGAAAGACCCCCAGTATCAAGCCACACCGCTTTGAATCATTCGCACGTCTTGTGTGGAATCGCCTACCTCGCCGCCCAGAGATTAGTCCTTATATGTCGGCTAGTGTGTGGTCATTCCACGCGTCACAAGAGAATGGATCGGGCGTCCAGCCATCAAATCGGTGATGAACTGTCTGGGAGCGTGACCTCTCAGCTCCGGCACACCTCTCGCACATCGGAAGTAATTGCCACCGCATCCACGCGCTGGAGCCAGACTGAATCTGCTGATGGCCAGTCAGTCTACCGGAAGCGCACTGTGTCACGGTCGCTGATTCCAGCTGGAGAGTCGTCGCCGGGGCATGGAACAAGAGAGCGGCCCAATCTCTCATGTTCGTGCATTTCAGCCAATGCCCGAGAAACGTTTTTTCCCGGGCACTGGAATCGGTGGACCCTTGCCGACATTTGAGGACCGATCCGAACTCAGTGAGTGATTTGGCAATTTTTACGAACCGAAATTGCCACAACTTCCAACGTCCAGCTTCAGGCTTCCTATCAAGGTCATTATTCGTGCCGCAACGCTTCCATCGGCTGCACGCCTGCGGCGCGTCGCGCCGGAATCCAGCTTGCCGCCAATGCGACAAATACAAGCAGCATCCCGCCGCCCGCCAGGCTCAATGGGTCTTGGGGTTGCAGCCCATACAAGAGCGACTTGACAAGCCGGGTGAGCACAAGTGCGATCGCAAGACCGGAGCCGATCCCAAACAAGCCGAGCCATGAAGCCTCGGCCAGCACCATGGCCAACACTCTTTGTGGTAACGCGCCCAATGCCAGACGAATGCCAATCTCGTTGGTTCTGCGCGCCACGGAGTACGCCATCACGCCATACACACCCACGCACGCCAAGGCCAGTGCAAGCACGCCGAACCCTGCTGTCAGCGCCGCGAAGATCCGCTCCTGCTGCATCGTTGCGTCAATCTGCTCGCGCTGCGTGCGCAGGTCCATCAGTGGCAAATCGGGATCGATGGATTGAACGGCCTTGCGCAGGGCAGGAGTAAGACTGGCCGCCTTCAGCCGCGTTTGAATCTCATAGGTCACACCGTAGTCCAGGTTCGAAGTCTGAATATAAGGCTCAAAGAAAATGCCCACCGGGTCCTGCTTCAGGGTCCAGTACCGCGTGTCGGCGCAAACTCCCACCACCTCGATCAGGTCGCCTTGCTTGCCCTCGCGTGGATGCCAATGCGCAAGAAAATGGCGGCCCACGGGATTCACACCGGGAAAAGCCCTCCGCGCCAATGCCTGGCTTATGACCGCCACTTTTGGAGATGTCGCCGTATCCCTCGCATCGAACTCGCGTCCGGCAATGATCGGGATGCCCATCGTTTTGAAGAAGCCCGCGCCTACTGCATTGTTGGGTGCGGACTGCTCCTTGTTCGGATCCAGCTTCTGGCCATCCGGCAGAAAATTTGCGTTCTCCATGCTGTCGGAGATCAACGCCACCTCAGAGAGAGTGACCGCATCCACGCCCGGCACCGCGCGCAATCGTTCTTCAATACGTCGATGCAAGGCCAGGTCTGCCGGAGGTGGATAGCGCGACTCCGGTTGGCGAATCGCGAACAACAACAGGTGATCGCTTCGAAATCCAGGATCAACATGCGCGAGGTTATACAGCGTGCGCGTAAAAAGAAATGCGCTGGTCACCAGCACCGTGGAGAGCATCAGCTGAAAGGCGACGATTGCCTTGCCGCCAAGTCCCTTACGGCGGCGTGTTGAAGTCTGCGCCGTCTCCTTCAGTCCCGAACTCACCTCGGTGCGCGTCGCAACCCAGGCGGGCGCAATCCCGAAAAGCAGTCCCGTGGCCAGCGTCACAAGTGCGGTGAAGGCGAAGATCTTCCAATCGAAACCAGTATCGAACTGCGCATGTTCCCAGGGGTTGGATAACAGCGAAGGCAGCGCATTGCGTCCCAGGAAGGCAAGCAATAAACCCGCCACCCCTCCAATTGCCGAGAGGAGCAGGCTTTCTGTGAGCACTTGCCGCAGGACCCGCGACCGACCGGCACCGAGGGCTAGGCGCACGCTCACCTCCCTCTGCCGCGCCGCAGACCGTGCCAGCAAAAGGCTGGCAATGTTGGCACAAGCCAGAAGCAGTACCAGGCCCGCCACAGCCATTAAGACCGTGATCGGTTTGCCAAAGAATTGCCGGGTCAAAAACAAACCGCGGCTGCCGTCTCCCAGCCACAAACGGGGCATCGTGTCTGACGACTCCGGCCGCAGTGAGGCCTGAACCACGGCATCCAGCGATACGTTGAGCGCCGCCTGCGCCTGCTCATTGGAGACTCCGGGCTTAGTCCTGCCCATGATATTCAGCCACCACATCTCCGGACTGGCCTCGCCGATGAGCGATCCCCCTTTACCGCGCGGCTCCACCAGAGGCTGAGCGCTGAATGGGAAAAACAAATCCGGCGCGGCTTGCACATTCTTGGCACCTGTAAATCCACGCGGCGTCACGCCAATAATGGTCACGGGAACCATGTTCACCCTGATGATCCGGCCGACGACGGACGCGCTGCTGCCATACGCGCGCTGCCAGAACGAAGCGCTGAGCATGGCGACCGGCGCCGCTCCCCAAACATCGTCCGACGGAGAAATGGGACGGCCCCGCTGCGGGCGTACCTCCAATTGCTCAAAGTAGTTTCCGCTGACTAGTTCGCCTTGGACGATCTGCGCGGTGCCGTCCACCGTGGCATTCATCGTGCCCACATCTTTGAAGGCGAACAGATCCTGAAGGACGCGGTTGTCTCTGCGCAGTTGCTCGAATGCGGGGTAGGAGAACGAAGTACCACCCATCCCGCTGGGCGTGTCATCCGTCAATCCCCACACGTTGGAAACAGCAACATGCTTGTCGCCTACCCAGTGGAAGAGCCGCAACTGCTCAGGGTGCAAAACTTCGAGCCGATCGAGAAGCAGCCGCTTGGCGAGGGAAAAGATGGTTGTATTCGCGCCAATGGCAAGCGCCAGCGAGAGCACGGCGATCGAAGTGAAGCCGAGGCTCTTGCGTAAAATGCGCACACAGTACCGCAAGTCGGCGACAGATTCATCCCACCAGCGTAGACCGAGCGACGCACGCATCCCTTCCTTATGCTTGAGCGTTGGTCCGAGGGCGATCCAGGCGCGTCGCGCAGCCTCATCAGGCGAAAATCCCGATCGAATCAGGTCCTGGGTCAGGATCTCGCGATGGCATACCAGTTCCGACTCCATTCGCTCTTCCAACTCATCACGTCGGAAGATGGCGCGGAACCAGGAGGACAACTGTGAACGGATCCGGGCACCGATCGATCTAAGACTCATGCTCCCTCCGGCGTCGCGCGCAGAATACTCACTATAACGCCTGCCATCCGGTTCCACTTTTGGGTCTCTCCGGCCAATCGGTCGCGCCCTGCGCGTGTGAGCTTGTAGTATTTTGCCTTCCGATTGTTGTCGCTCTCGCCCCACTCGCTTTGGATGGCGCCCTGATGCTCCAAGCGATAAAGTGCGGGATACAACGATCCCTGCTGAATCACCAGTTCCTCGCCCGAAAGTTGCTGGATGCGCAACAAGACTCCGTAGCCGTGCAATGGTCCAAGCGATACCGCCTTCAAGATCAGCAGGTCCAGAGTCCCTTGCAGCAAGTCAATCTGTTTTTCCTGCTTCTCTTTTGCCATACGGCCTCTCCTCGACAATCTAGGAAAGAGAGTATCCCAACTCTCCTAGCGCGTCAAGGAGAGGCGACGGGCAGTACCAAAACGGCACTAAGTTATTCGACTCAGTCACGAGCAACCTCAATTGAGGCCAAACCACTCAGCCAGAACTGCTTCGGGGATATTTGGAGGATAAGTACCCGAAAACGCCGCAGGCTCCGGGAGCCTCCTCAGACCCCAGCCCGGTGGCAGGCCACAAAATTCCAGTCGCCATGCCGACTCCTGATTAACAACGCCTGGAAGGCTGTTTATCCCGTCCCTGTTGGGACGCCCCATCCGATGCTTCTCGGGAGTAATCTCCCAAATGCCGGTTTCGGGATAACCTGCAGGGCTTAACATTGACTGTGGTCTTGACGTACCGGAATGCCCGCAAGCTCCCATGCGAGACTATTGCGAGTCCGGTTTGCGGGAGCTGCTAACCGAAGATTAGTCAACAGACGGGTTGGCGGTTTTTACCGGCCAAAGTTTCTTGAGACGCCCAATTTCGAGATAGCTCTATGTGGCACGACCGAGAGAGCCGTTGTTTTATCTTTCAGCTGGGTTCCTTTTCTTCAGACGGAGTGATTCCAGTCCTTGCTTGAGTGCAGATTGGCATTTGCTGCGATTTGGAGTGCCACGTAGCGGACGAGTTCTGCTCGTGGCGGCCTCTTGATACCTGGAATCCATCGTGCGTTGCAGAAGGCGCCAACGAGAGCTGGGATTCGAGCTCTTCCGCGGACCGTCGCGTCGGCTAGGATAAAGCCAGATCGGCACTGCAAAGCACAATATTTTACACACCACCAAAATGGGCAGCGATTGGCCAGTAATGGCGATGATGCATCAACTGATCGCGACCGTGCCTGACTCAGCTTCCGACTCTATATTCCTTGGCTGCCAAGGACGGGGCTTAAGGGAGAGATCGAGGAGCAACGCTCTCGAATTGGCGGCCGAGCCGCGGACGGCACGGAATCGCCCGGTTTTTCGACCACAAACGTTGTTTTGGTCTTGCAATTTGCCTCATGAGCGGTACAATCCCAGGGAATCGGTGCCGAAAAAGGAGATTCCAGGTAAAGATTGTCCCAACGGTTTTGAATCCGGGAGGCTCCGTTGAAATCGGGAGATCGAATTGGCGTGTCTCGCTGGGTGAGTTCCATTGATTCCGTGCAACGTCTTCGCTCGATCACTGGAAAATCGCTCCTTCTCGCGATGATTTCGACCGCCTGGGCCGGATTGCTTCCAAGCAGACCGGTGCGCGCCCAAGACACTGATTCCGCGCAAGCGCCCGCAACGCATCAGCCAGAGCAGTTGCCTGCCGATATTAAGCCGCTCGAGCTCGACAAGCCTGTGGAGCGCGAACTGCAGGCAAGTGACGTCCATCATTACGAAGTCAACCTCAAGGCGGGCGAGTTTCTTCACGTGATCACGACCCAAAAGGGCATCCATTTGCTCGTGGCGCTCTTCCGTACGAATGGCGAGAAACTCATTCAAGCGGAGCGCCCAAACGGTGATTTTGGCTTGGCTCCTATCTCCGCCGTGGTGGACGCCCAGGGCATCTATGTTCTGAGCGTGAATGCCGGACCGGACACTGCGACGGCGGGGCACTATGGAATAAAAATTACCGCGGAGCGTTCACCAACGGCCGAGGACTTGAAGCGTCTCGAAGCCGAGCGGGTTTTTCTGGACGGCCTCAACCAGTACGGCTCAAGCGAGCCCGAGACAATTAAGAAGATCATCGGCCAGTGGGAAGCGACATTGCCGATTTGGAGAACTCTACACGACGACAACGAAGAAGCGATGATGGAAGGCGCTCTCGCCGTTCTCTACGGAAAATCCGGCAGTATGGACAAAGCAATCGACTACGAAAATCAAGCGCTGAAGATTTGGCGCGCAGCGGGAGATCGCAATGGCGAAGCGTTCACCCTCAATTTCATCGGCTATTTTTATTCCGAGACACCCGAAAAACAGAAGGCAATCGACAGTTACCTCCTGGCGCTACCTCTTCAGCAGGCCACGGGAGACACCAGAGGCCAGATTGTGACACTGAACAGTCTCGGCAATCTCTACTACAGCACAGGCAACAAGCAGAAGGCGCTCGAAGCTTACCAACAAGACTTAGCGCTTGCGCATGATCTGGACGACCGCTTGGCGGAAGCCACTGCGCTCAAAGACATCGGGTTCATAATCCATGAGAACGGCGATGACAAGCTGGCACTGGAGGGTTTCGAACAAGCGGTGCAGTTCTGGCGGGATGCAAAGGATGATGCGAGCGCGGCCGCATTGCTGGAAAGCATGAGTCCCCTCCATTTTGCATTGGGGCAGCGGCAGAAGGCAGTCGATGACTTTGTAGAAGCCATGAGTCTTTGGCACGAGACAAGCGACACGCTCTCCGAAGCCAAAGCTCTTGTAGGACTTGGATCTTTGTACGACGACATGGGAGACAGACAGAACGCACTGGAAACTTACAACAAAGCACTGCCGCTGTTGCGCTCGTCGAGAAACCAGAATGACGAGGCTGCCGCGCTGAATGATATCGGGCTCGTCTATGCCGCCATTGGAGAAGGACAAAAGGCGCTCGACTACTACAATCAGGCGCTATCGCTGCTGGGCGCCAACGGCGAGAATTCAGGCCAAACAGGAGTTACTCTGGGAAACATTGCGACCCTTCTCAGTTCGCTCGGCGAGAAGCAAAAGGCGCTTGAGTATCTCAACCGGGCGCTGGCAATCGTGAGAAAGGCGGGACTCCGAGCCCAGGAGGGCAGCACACTGAACAACCTCGCCGCACTCGACGTGTCAATCGGCGATATGCAAGGGGCTCTTGACAACTATCAGGAGGCGCTGGCGCTGGAACGCGAGACCGGCAACCAGAGGGCTGAGGCCACGACGCTCTCAAACCTTGGATACCTCTCCTTTCAGTTGGGTGAGAAACAGAAAGCGTTGGACTATTTCAATCAAGCTCTGCCCCTGGAGCGGAGCACGGGCGACAAAGATCAGGAGGCGACGACTCTCAATAACATCGGCTTTGCTTACGTCCGCATGAACCAGGCCGAGCAGGGGGTGAATGCATACAAACAGGCGCTGGACCTTCTGGTTGCGGTGGGCAATCGTTCCGGCGAATCATCGACACTGAACAACATCGGCAATCTTTTCGAGGCAGGCGGGGAATCCGAAGAGGCGATGGCGAATTACGAAAAGGCGCTGAAGATCGCCCGCGATATTGGAGACCGATCCGAAGAAGCGACTAGCCTGGTTAATATCGGCAACGTTGCCTACAAACTGCACCAGACGGACCGAGCTCTGGACTCCCTGAACCAGGCGATAGCGATCGCGGTGGAGTTGCGGAATCCCTTGCTGCAAGCCGAGATACTCGACGTTTTGAAGGGATACTGGAGCGCACAAGACCGGCCGGAGGTCGCGGTCTTCTTCGGAAAGCAGGAAATCGATCGCATCCAGGAAATTCGGATGAATATCCGCGGCCTCCAAGAAGCAACGCGGCAAAGTTTTCTGAAATCGAACGAAGACGTGTATCGCGAGGTGGCCGACTTGCTGATCTCGCTTGGCCGCCTTCCGGAAGCCGAGCAGGTGCTGGACCTGCTCAAGAATGAAGAGTACTTCGAATTTATCCGGCGGGATGGCAAGGACGCGTCGTCGCTCACTGCTCCCGTTACACTTACGAAATCAGAAGCCGACGCAAATGCCCGGTATGGCGAACTCTCGGCCAGCGTGACCGCGATTGGGAGCGAGTGGGCCGAGCTTCGAGCGAAGCCCTCGCGAACACCCGAAGAGGACGCGCACCTGGCCGCGCTATCGGAAAAGCTCAAGCAGGCGAACGAGCAATGGTCACAGTTCCTCGATGGTCTATACGTCGAGTTGGGAAAAGCGAAACAGGCGCAGGATATCGTCGGCCAGATTCAGGAGAATACGAACGGCATGCAGGATGTTTTGCGGCATCTTGATCCAGGGACGATCGCCCTTTATACGCTGGTCGGCGAGGACAAATATAGAGTCATCGTGGTTACGCCGAGCGTGATGCAAGCGCGTGAGTACCCGATCAGCGCCGTCGATCTGAGGAAGAAGGTCTTGGCGTTCCGTCAGGCACTGGATCAGCCTCATTCCGATCCCATGCCGCTTGCGCAGGAGTTGTACCGGATCCTTGTGGGACCGGTAGAACGCGATCTGGAGGGCGCCAATGCGAAGACGCTGATGTGGTCTCTCGACGACGTCTTGCGCTACTTGCCTGTCTCCGCGCTGCATGATGGCAAGGACTATCTGGTCGCCAAATATCGGAACGAGATTTTTACGCCGGCGAGCCTATCGCATCTGACCGAACGCCCTGACGTCGAAGCGTGGCGAGGTCTTGCCATGGGCGTCTCGCAAGCCTATGGGAACTTTCCCGCTCTGCCTTCCGTTTCAAGTGAATTGAATCGCGTGGTCCGCGATCCGCACGCGGACAATAAGGACGGCGTGATGCCCGGCGAAGTGATACTGAACGCCGCATTCACGGAGGACGCGATGAAGAAGGCGCTCGCGGATGGCTATCCGCTGGTGCACATCGCGAGCCATTTCGCATTTCAACCGGGAAACGAAACCGATTCGTTCCTTTTGCTTGGCGGAAAGAACGCTGAGGGCGCGCATCTGACCCTCGCCGAAATTCGCAAGGATCCGGATCTGACGTTCACCGACACTCAGCTTCTGACGCTCTCAGCTTGCGACACGGCCATGGGCGGAGCTACGGGCGACGGCCGCGAGGTGGACGGGCTGGGCATACTCGCGCAGCAGAAAGGCGCGAAAGCGGTGGTCGCAAGCCTGTGGGAAGTTAACGACGCAAGTACGGGTTTCTTGATGCAGGAATTTTATCGGCTCTGGATGACGAATGCGCCTATGCCAAAAGCGGAAGCCCTTCGGGAGGCCCAGGTGGCGCTACTCCGCGGTGAGATCAAGCCGAGTAGCGTTGCGGAGGGATCCGATGCGAAGCCTGCCGGCGGCGGAACAAAGCCCACAGCCGCAAGAGGCATTCAACCGGATGAAGCGACACCTGCGGCCTCGTATGCTCACCCTTATTACTGGGCACCCTTCGTTCTCATCGGAAACTGGCGGTGAGCGGTGGCTAGCCATCTGGATGATTGCCGTAGCTGTGCTAACGGTACGTAAGCGTGACACAGGTCTCTGCGCGCATAAAGAGGGCGTTGGAGCATTGGTATAGATGGGACGATGCAAATGCTCCGAGCAGATGGGACATTAATACGGACAAATCTACCTGGACATAACAGCAATCGGATCGCAATGCTCTACTGAGATGCCTCCGAATCTCAGTGAACTCGATTGCCAGTTGTGTCCAACAGGCCAAGTCACTCATCCAAGCTTGGTGTCCGGGGTTCCGATAAGATTAGTACCGGCAAACGCGCTAGCATCCGGGAACGCTTTCCCTCGAAGTGGCCCTTCATTTTATCGGCACACTTCTTGCACACCGGCCGGCCGTGACTTCAGCGAGATCGCAATCAGCCGGGCTGGGGCTGGCTGATGCCGGATCAGCCTACCACTCAGCCAGCCTGTTCAGTCACTGATTTGCATCATCAATGACTCTCGGCACGGCGATAAGGGATTGGCGCGGGGTTTCGGAGCAGGATCGAAAATGTGCCAAATGTGTGCGATGCTGGCAGCACTCTCTTCCCAAATCGCGCTCAAAAATGGACGACGCAGGCACCGCGATACTTACCCGGAATCTCAAGTGCCGCTGATCACACTATGGAGAGGCTGTAATCTCGAACCGGCGACATTCAGCTTGGGAAGATGGGCGTAAATTGCAAACAAAGAACATAGCGGATTCTCGTACTTCATTCTGGCGATTGAAA
>OCTA010002608.1_pt1 | contig 16291 bp, 11 predicted proteins | sample 1538991 | NCBI WGS metagenome assembly OCTA01 (sample SAMEA3539302, study PRJEB22396) | soil metagenome | biome: tundra; feature: field; material: soil | place: USA | collected 2010-05 | depth 0.15 m | reverse complement strand
GTTCGGCCTCATGTCAGGCACTTACGGATGAGGCGGGTTAGCTGATGAGCTTCTGCCATGAAGAAGCGGCAGAAGCTGTTGACGGACGCGCAGTGGGAGTTGGTTGAGCCCATGCTGCCCCCGCCCAGGCGACGGCCGGACAATCGAGGCCGACCCTGGGCATCGAACCGGGCGTGTTTCGAGGGCATTCTGTGGATTCTGTAAACCGGCGCGGCGTGGCGATTCTTGCCGGACGAGTTTCCTTCGCCCTCGACCTGCTGGCGTCGGCTCAAGCAGTGGGAGGACGAAGGGGTTTGGCTGGATGCGTGGCGCACGCTGCTGGGGGCGCTGGATGAGGAAGGTCTGCTGAAATCGGAGGAGACCTCCTTGGACGGCAGCTTCGCTCCGGCGAAAAAGGGGGTTCGGCCGTCGGAAAAACCAAACGGGGCAAGGGCACGAAGTGGATGGTACTGGTCGATGGTCAAGGTCTTCCGCTGGGAGTTCGGCTGGAAAGTGCCTCCCCCAGTGAAGTTACGCTTGCGGAAGCCACGCTCTCCGAAGTCCGGGTACCACGCCGGAAGGGTCGCCCGCGGCAAAAGCCCCCGCGCGTGATCGCCGACCGCGGCTACGACTCCGACCCGCTGCGCCAGCGATTGAAGAAGCGAGGCATCGAACTGATTGCGCCCTACCGGAAGAACAACAAGGAACGGCGCTACGAAAATGGACGTAAACTGCGGCGTTATGTTCGCCGTTGGATTGTGGAGCGAACCAACGCTTGGCTTGGTCAGTTCCGCCGATTGCTGGTTCGTCATGAGCATCTGCTCTCCACCTACCGCGCCTTCTTCTACCTCGCCTGTTTCTGGATTACGCTGAGGCACTGTTTATGAAATACGCTCTAGATAATCGTCGGTAGATCGATAGATCTGACAACCTAGTCTGGCCTTCGATTTATCAAAATGTCCGAGTCCTCACTTCGGTAGACGGCAACTCCTCCCAGGAATGTCAATAGAGGGTGGATCTCCAAAATCCGACGCTCGGGGACGGTCAAAATATCATCGGAAAGGACTATGAGGTCGGCCAGTTTGCCGGCTTCAATAGATCCTTTCTGATGTTCCTCAAATGTGATGTACGCATTGTTGATGGTCATAAGGCGTAAAGCTTCTTGGCGACTGATCCTTTCTTCTGGCCCAAGCACACCCCATAGTCGTGTGTCACGAGTCACGAAGAAATAAATCATCCAGAAAGGGTTTGCGGGAACTACAGACCAATCGCTGCCGCCTCCCACTTGCAGACCAGCGTCGAGCCACTCCCGCACTGGCACCGCGCGCCCTGCGCGCTCTTTCCCCCAATTGGCAATGATTGTCGGCGCCGCCATATAGGGATGGAACTGAGTAGAGATTGCCACGCCTAGGTTCTTAATCCGGGCATACTGGTCCGGTCGCATGTATAGCCCGTGTTCCAATACCCATCGACTAGATCTAATTGACTTTGCTTTGTTTGCTCCTTCATATGCGTTAAGAACGATATCGGTGGCCTTATCGCCTACGCTGTGGATACACCCTCTCCAGCCAAGGCTGTCCATCGCAAGCATGACCTCTGCGAACTTCTGAGTAGGGATCAATTGCAACCCGGAATATGGACTCTCACTCCTTACCCGACCTGATGGTTCATATGGTTGACTCATCAGCGCCGCTTCGAACCCGCCATCGATTCCGAACTCCCCGATTCCATCGAGGCGCAACATGGAGTCGCCGAAACCAGTCGTGACGCCCCATCCGCTAAGTTGCTTAATCAGTATGGATGTTGGCAGATCAGGACGCAAATCCAGGTTCATACTGACCCGCAGAGTCAGCGCGTTATTTTTCCAGAGTTCCTGATAGACGCGCATATCGCTCGGAGAAATGCCAGGTTCTCGTATGCTGGTAATCCCGACCGCATTTTCCTTCTGTTGCGCCACCTTGATAGCTTGTAACTTCTGCTGGGGAGTGGGATTGGGAATCAGCTTGCTAGCCAGCGACATTGCATTGTCAACGAGAAGGCCGGTCGGTTCTCCGGTTACCGAATCCTTTTCGATAACACCACCTGCAGAAGATGACGTTTCACGATTAATGCCTGCCAGTTTCAGCGCCATCGAATTAAGGTACATTGTATGTCCGCCCTGTACCACGACGGGGTTTCTGGGGGAAACGGAATCAAGCTCATAGCGGGTAGGTGGGCGGTGCTCTTTAAGCTGCTCGGGTAACCAACCTGAGGTCGTGTAGACGGTCTCATGTGGAGGGGTAGCCGCTACTTTGGCTTTGATTGCATCCAACATCTCGGTGACTGAAGAGACTAGCGTGACATCTACGCCTAGGTATTGGTCCACTGCCTTGCTGAGCATGTGATAGTGGTCGTCAATCAGACCGGGAATGACAGTTTTCCCTTTTAGATCAATTATTCTTGTCGACGGAGTTGCAAGCTCTAGAATCGAGCCGTCATCACCTACACTGAAGATCTTGTCCCCAGCAATTGCAACCGCTTGCTTGACACTGAATTCCGCATCGACCGTAACGATCTTCCCATTATGGAGAATTAGGTCAGGACCTCTGGCGCGCTGGGAAACTCCCGCTGAACAGCAAGCAACTGCGAACAGAAGGAGTACAACTGTGCGGCGAGCAATGCAAAACAGCATTGGAGCATAGGTCATGGGCGTTCAACTCCCTGGCGCTCACGTTCCCTGAAATTGAAGCTGCTTGATCGCGAGCGTGCTTCATTGATCGACAAGGCGCTACACATCATTATCCACCACATCACCACTTGGGGGCGCGGCTGCGCTTCTCCCCCAAGCGCTGCCCTCCCTCCCGCTTTCACTTTCGTCTTTCCAACGTAATACGGATTCGGGACGATCTCGTACCTGCAGCGGGTCTCAGCTACATTGCCGCTCCTCAGACCTTCCAAAACGATGCCCCTTCTCGTCGGGGGTTCTCTTGGACTCTAGGCTTTCTCGATATCTTTACCTCCTGACGGAGGTTCAATGCTTGACTTCTGCGTCCAGTTCTACGGGGGGTGCACTACATTTCAAATTGCCCTGTCATGGCATTCTTGCTCACCTCCAAGGCCCTGTTGATATTCCCATCGGGGGAAGACCGTCTGTCGCGGTCGGGATTCGGGGCGGATTGAATAACAGATGAACAGAGTTCGAAATGCGAGAGACCTATCGCATGAAATAGCATTACTTGTATCTATTGCCGGTGATTCACCGGCAAGTCGAGTTTAGACCTATCAATGACTTGGCCGTCTTTTATAACCACGTCGATCTGGGTGATGTTCTCTATATTTGTCAATGGGTTCGCATTGAGCAAGACAAGGTCGGCCAATTTGCCTGTTTGTACGGAACCAAGTTCACGCGACTTGCCGAGGACAATTGCACCATCAAGAGTGCCAATGCGAATTGCGTCTGTCGGCGTTATCCCTGCTTCCACCAGCAATTCCAGTTCACGAAGTGAATCAGGTCCTAAGGATAGGTCGCTTCCTAGGGCTACAAACCCTCCAGCTGCGTTGATTTTCGCCACGTTTGCTTCGGCAATAGGAGTCATTAACTTCCACCACTTGGCGAAAGGATCCTTTTGCTGCCTAAGGCTTTCTTCTGTTTTGAGGTGCTGGATTTCCTCCGAATCAAGCACCGCTCGATAGATCGATTGGTCCAGGAACTCTGGATGTTCGGCTAAGCGGCTTCGTCTGTCACCGGCAGCAAGGGTGGATGTCATGGCAATTCTTTTAGCAGCCATGAGACGAGCGAAGTCGTCGCTGATAGGACTCGTAACCGGAGGGTGGCCCAGGGCATCTGCCCCTGCAAAGATGGCTTCACGTGCCCGCAACTCGCTGACAATGTGGACGATAGAACGAATCCCGTGGTCATTGTAGTATTCGACTACTTTGCTCAGGAGATCCAAAGGCATGAGGGACAGCAGTGGGCGGTTGCCCCATCCATGCTCGTCGTAGACGATCTTGAGCATATCGGGCTGCCGACGAATGGCGGCATCCAATGTCGGCCTCGCCTCCGGCCATTTTTCAATCAGGGTCGCAAACGGACCGCTGTCGTGGCTCCCTGGGTAAGTGACTTCGCCTCCTGCAGCAAATATGCGTGGGCTAACGATTTGACCCGATCTTTCTTTTTCGCGAAGAGCAAAAATAAAGTCCGCATTGTTACCAACGTCTAAGACACTGGTCACGCCGGAATAGAGATAGCTGTGCAGCCGCCGAATCCCGAGGTGTTCATCTGGAACTGTACTCTCAGTGCCCCCTTCGAGGTGAATGTGGACATCCATGAGACCGGGAATTAGGTATTTGCCATGTCCATTGATTCTGCGGGTTTGGGCTGGAACTTCAATCGGACATGTGGAAACTTCGGCTATTTTATTTCCGAGAATCAGGACAAAAGCATTCGACAACGGAGGCCGGCCAGTGCCGTCGATTAAGGTCACGTTCTCAATCAAAACAGAACTGTGATCTTGCTGCCCGTGAGCGGAAGGGCAGATCGAATAAGCATATACAAGCGTGCAAACTGAAAGGATAAGCGTCTTACAACTCGCGATTTGCATCACAGCGTGTGTCCTCTTGAACTCGGATCGTTCTGGCCTAGAAAGTAACTCTCATCCCCCATTCAAAAACGCGGGGCGCCCCGCCCGCAAAAACCCCCGAACCTAAACCGTACCGGTTTGCACGATTTGCCGACGTAGTGCCATTGACCGAGCCTACTTCACCGGTGAGCACTCCGGTCAACGGGTTGTTGGGACTGTCAAAATTGACCAAGTTGAACAGATTAAATATGCCAACGCTGGGTTCGATAGTGAATGACTCGCCGATCTTCTTAGACCAGCTGATGCTCACATCAATCGTTTTATAAGCATCAAGCCCAACTTCTCCAGCTGGCGCAGAAGCTACCGTAGGTGTGATGGCACCCAGGTTAATCATTTGCTGCTTGGTAAAGAGTCCAGCGTTGACGAGAGCCTGGCCCGCTGGAGTAAGTTGCCCGGCAGCCGTGCTGTTATAAGTGCCGATAACGCGGTTGAGATCGCCGACTTTTACATCGCGTCCAAACGAACCGATGTTAGTTCTCGGTAAGATATCCCCCGTCGTCCCGTCTCCCGTTACATCGGTACGAAAGATCTCGCCAGGTTGACCAGCTGTAGGAAGAGATAGGGTCTGAGGAAGCGCACTGCCGAAGTGCCCAATGAGGCTCACTCGAAAACTTCCGGGCAAAGTCCCCACGCCGCTAAAGGCCAACTGGTGAGTCCGGTCCAGTCCGTTTGGCCCAAAGTAGCTACCCGGGTTCCTAAAATTGACCAAGCTGCTGGTTGCGCCAAACTCGAAGTCCGGGTCACTGAATTGACTCTTGAATCTCGAAAGCGTGTAAGAAACTTGCAAGCTAAGATTCTGGACGCCCCGAAGCGGTTGTTGTGCGTCGTGACGAAGTCTAACCTGGAGCGCGTTGTATACCGATCGTCCGATTGGAGAGAGCATTTGATTTTCACCCAGATAGGGATTGATTCCTGGAAACGCTGCTCCGGTATCGGGCGTCAGCCCTTGAAGGGCGGCAGGTAGACCACCCAAAAAGGAAGTCCCTGTGTCGAGGCCGTTACTGGCATAATTGACCATTGTTGCGCCATTGCCGATGGCGCAATCAATACCACCAATTCCACTAGGACAAAGAAACGTCGTATTGGTCGTATTAATCGCGTTAAGCGCCGCCTGAGGATTCAGAAATCGCGAATCGCCCACGTGATTCGTGTCAATCGCCATTAGGTAGCGCAATCCAACGTTGCGGATATAATCTGCGCTCACTACGGTGCCGGGTCGGATTTCTCGTTGAAACCCCCCGTTAAATTGCAGCGAATGGACGGAACGGTAATTGGGATCCAACAGGTCCCTGCCCGTCGAGTTTTGTCCGTCTGCCAACGTGTTGCCTATAAAGAGGCCGTTCGTCTCTGGCGCGACCGCAGCCGTTGCCGTCTGGTAGTCCTGCTGAAGTGCTACAGCTTGGCTGATGATGCTGCCGATCGGTTGCCCGCAGAGCGCAGAGGTATCAATTACCGAGCCGGTAGGAAGAATCAGTGAACCGGAAGGACACGGCTTGGCTCTCACGCGGAAAAAACCAGTGGGCAATCGGGAGCCTCGGTCGAAGATCAGGGTATTCCATACCGAATTGTCGTAGAAAACACCGGCGGCGGCCCGAATAACAGTTTTTCCATTTTTCCACGGATCCCACACAATGCCCAGCTGCGGCGCAAAATTGGCGTCGGGCTGGTGCACGCGATTACCCAACCCCGGCCCGAATAGGTCAATAATATTGCCGGTACAAGGAGTAAGCAAGCTCGCGGCGAGTAGTGATGAAAGCTGTGAACACGGAATGGGAGCCATATCGCTATCCGTACGGCCTGTGTCCCGTACGTATCGCACACCGTAATTAATCGTAATATTGGGCCGGAATTTCCAAGTGTCACCAACGTACCAAGAAAATCGATTATCAACGGGCAATCCTCCAGCGATAAAACCGAATGCTGGTATTTCAGTGAAAAAACCGAGACCGTTCCCGAGAAGAATTTCTTGAGCAGGGTAATTTAGCGGATTCGTATCGCCGCCCGGGAAAGGTCCCGCGCTAGCAAAGGCTCTTGTGGTCGCGGTAAAAGTCGAATTAACAACAGGTGCCGAGTTGACGCCGCCAGCAAATTCAAGGCCCTTAACCCGGTCATAGCCCACGCCGAAGCGAATAACGTGAGAATGATAAAACTTGCTGCCATCGTACTTGAATTGTAAGTTCCACTGACGCGTGATTTGCGGGGCCAGAGCGGAAATCCCAGAACAGAAAACGTCGGCTCCTGGGATAAAACAGCGATCAAAACTGCCGATCGTGAGCGAAATTGGTGGCGCAGGATTTACAATGTTTGTTCCGGCGACGGCATCAGTAAGCCCATTTCTGTAGTGCGTGTCGCCGAAACGGAAGGTGTGAGTCCAAGTGCCCTTACTGACATCCAGTCCGAAAACATGAATTGGAGTTTGATTCTTGTTCATGAAAGGCTGAAAGCTATTCGGAATAAAGGCTATTACATTAGAGTTCTTGTTGTAAAGAAAACGATAAAAGGCGTGTACGCTCGGCTTAATCTGCCAATCGGCACGACCGAGCAGGGCGTCCTCTCTGAAGGGAGCGTTGAATGTGCCCGATAATGCAGTGAAGGGTGCGGTCAGGACCACGGGTGCATTGAGGTCCTGTCTGGAGCGTTCCCAATCTAAGAAGAAGAACAACTTGTCCTTGATGATGGGGCCGCCGAAGCGCCCACCGAACTGTTCACGACGAAAGAAAAGATCCGTCGGGGCCACACGCGCGGCAGTGTTGTGCCAGCGACCAGCAAAAAATGCATCCCCGTGAAACTTGTTGGATCCCGATCGTGTAACCACGTTCACTGCGCCTGAGGATGTCAGCTCTGTCGAGAGGTCCAAGGCAGCCTGGCTGACTTGAAATTCTTGAATGGCACTCTCAGGAATGTTGATCATAGTAGTGCCAACATTTTCGTCGGTGGCATCGACGCCATCCAATGCAATGCGCGTCATGCGGCCTGTACGGCCACCAATGGAGATCGCAGAAAAGCCCGCCTTAGTGGGATCAAAAGTACCAGCATCTTGAATCTGGATGCCCGGCTCAAGCTGCGCAAGATCAAGGAAGTTTCGACCGTTGATAGGCAGCTGTTCAATTTGCTGCGTCGTCAGTACACCTTGTATCGTAGCTTGCTCCGTGTTTACCATTACGGAGCTCGCAACGGCCTGAACTACCTGTAATTCAGAGCCAACTGTGACTGTTACATTTCCTGACGTGGTAACGCCCACCTGGACCGTCAGTGTCAACTGCATCGGGCGAAAGCCCTTGGCGTCAATCTTCACCGTGTAATCGCCAGGAATTAGTGCTCCTAAGCTATAAGTCCCGGTCGGGCTTGAAACCGTGTTCAAGAGCCTCCCCGTTGCCGTATTCGTAATCAGAATCGCGGCGTTTGCGACCACAGCCCCGGTTGGATCGCTGACCGTCCCTAAAATGCTCCCGGTAGAAACCGTTGCTTGCCCCTGCATACACCGAGGGACGAAGACGACACTCAATAGGAGCACGAAACCGATAAGGCGTAGAGTTCTCGCATGAGAGATCCCTGTGGAATTCATGAGACGCTCCTTGTTCAACAAGTGAACAAATTGCAATGATGTGTGAAGCTTGTATCAAGTTTCAACTTCCATGTCAAGGAATATTTTATTGCCTGTCGTTAGCACATGATATGTCCGGTTGAGATAGCAAGTGATGTGTCCGCTTGGCAGGCGGCGAGGGTAGGAGAGCATGGAGGGCATGTTCTCTTACACGCAGGCCGCGATGGAGCGGACGATGAAGGTACAGGAAGTGATTTTGCGGGCCCTGGCGAAGAAGATCACGTGGTGGCAGGCGGCCGAGATCATCGGGATCAGCGACCGGCAGATGCGGCGCTGGCATGAACGGTATGAAGAGTTCGGGTTCCGGGGCTTGTTCGACCGGCGTCGGGGCAAGCCGTCGCCCAAGAAAGTGCCGTTGGCGGTGGTGGAGAAAGTTCTGGGGCTGTATCGGGAAAAGTATTTCGATCTGAACGTGCGGCACTTTCACATACGGGATGATTCCGTGTTCTACTGTTACTTTACAAGCTTTTCAAATACCGGCACATCACGCTCCATGATGTGTTCCAGTTGCGCCAATGACTTGTCCAACTCTTCCGACAGTTCATCAAATACCGCATGCTCCTGATCCGTTGGCGCGTAATCACCGCTGGCGACATATGACTCGAGTGCGGCGAACCTAGCATTGAGCTTCAGCGGAAACACTAACATCTGATCATCAAAGCCGGTAAATTTGGGTTCTACCAATTCCTCCAGCACGGCGTCCAACTCGCCATCAAGGTTGCTCGCCGCTGCGGCCAGTTTGGCCGGCTGTCTTGCTTGTTCTACCGAGCGGCCAATCTGCTTTCGCACGCGGTGGATCTGGTTGACCGCATCGTCGGTTGCCGACAATCTGTCGCGGATTGCCATCAATAAATCGAACTGTCTCTGAAAATCTTCCTGGGTTGTGTCAAGACGCGGATCTTTTTTGATTTTAAAGCCCTGGATCAGTGATTGATTTCCCGCAGTGAGCCTCACCTGATATTGTCCCGGCACTGCGACGGGCCCGCGTAAGCTGCCAAATACGATGTATGTACCACCCTTTATACCGTGAGCATCGGGATAGCGCATATCCCATACGAAGCGATTCATTCCAGCTTTCGCCGGAACATCTACCACACTTGACATCGTCGCCTCGCTTTCGTTACTGCTCGGGAATGTCTTGATTATTCTCCCGCCACTATCTTCAAGGGTGAGTGACACAGGTTCGGTGGGCTTCTCACGAAAGTAGTAGTACATGACCACGCCAGCGGGAGGATTCAGTCCCCAGTTCGTTGCCGGCTCAGAAGAAACGAGACTCCCTGGGCGATAAGCATTCCGTGGCTGGAACAAGTGCATCTCGGATGAGGTCGTCACCTCCAAAATTCGATACAGCGGGCTCAAGTCATCCAAGATCCAAAAGCCGCGCCCTTGGGTAGACGCTACCAGGTCGCCTTCCTTGATCGCTAAATCAGTAATGGGGACAACCGGGAGGTTTAGCTGAAGCGATTGCCACTTCTTACCTCCATCAAACGATACATACACCCCCGTTTCTGTGCCGGCGTAGAGCAGGTCTTTTCGTTTCGGGTCTTCCCGCACCACGCGCACGAACGTATTTTCGGGTATACCCGCGGTCATGAGCTTCCATGTATTTCCGAAATCAGTCGTCTTATAAATGTAGGGCCTGAAATCGTCCAGCTGATAGCGGTTCACCGCCACGTATGCAGTCCCCGCATCGTGTGAAGATGCTTCGATGATGTTTATTCGGCTCCAGGACTGCATGACCGCGGGCGTTACGTCTTGCCAATCACGGCCCCCGTTCCGGGTCAGATGCACGAGCCCATCATCCGATCCTACCCAGATCAGTCCCTTGTCAAGCAGCGACGGGGCGATGCTGAATATAGTGGAATAGAACTCTTCCAACCGCCCACCAGACTCTTTAGCCTTATCGTCTCTTGTCAGGTCCGGGCTGATTGTCCGCCAGCTCTGGCCTTGATCGGTCGATTTAAACAACACGTTTGCGCCAGCATATATAGCATCGGGCTCGTTCTCGGGAATCACTATGGGGTACGTCCATTGAAAACGGTACTTCATCTCAGCTGCTGTGCGCCCCAGGGCGGAATCCGGCCACACGGATATGTTGCGGACTTCCTTTGTACGGTGGTCGTAGCGGGTCATGACGCCCCAAAACTCACCGGCATAGACAATATTTGGATCTCTGGGATCCGGGGCAATGTAACCGCTTTCGCCACCGCCAACCGAATACCAGTCGGTGACATCAATTCCAGGACCGGCTGAACGGCTGGCAATCGAAACCGTAGTGTAGTCCTGCTGTGCGCCGTAAATATGGTAAGGGAAGCTGTTATCTGTAATGACCGTGTAAAACTGTCCGGTCGGTTGATTATTCAGCGTGCTCCAGCTACGTCCTCCATTGAAGGTAACAGTCGCTCCTCCGTCGTTGCCGACGATCATGCGCAGGTGATTGTGCGGATCAATCCAAAGATCGTGATAATCCTCGAACGGGGCATGGAAAATCGTAAAGGTTTTTCCTCCATCGGAGGACTTAAAAAAACGCTTAGAGGAAAACGTATAAACAGTGTCGAGATCTTGTGGATCAGCATAGATATGGCCGTAGTAATACTGGCGGCCACGGACGGCAAAGCTATCGTTCACCAATACCCAGTTTTCGCCTCCGTCATCAGAGCGGTACACGCCCCCATCCTCCGCCTCGACCGTAGCCCAAACGCGATTGGATTGCAGCGGAGAGACCACCACTCCGATCTTGCCTTTGTCACCCTGAGGCAGGCCGTTTGTTAGTCTTTTCCAGGTATCTCCTCCGTTGGTCGTTTTGTAGATTCCACTACCTGGACCGACGCTGTTGATACCCCACGGCGTCCGAAGCACCTGCCACATCGTGGCATAGATGACCTGAGGATCATGGGAATCCATGGAGAGATCGACCGCCCCAGTTTTGTCGTTCACGTAAAGAATCCTCTGCCAGGTCTTGCCACCATCTCTCGAGCGAAAAACACCACGTTCCCCGTTGGGGCCATACGGGTGGCCAACTGCTGCGACGTACACGATGTCAGGATTTTCAGGATGGATGCGAATTTTGCCTATCTGGCTACTGTCGGGTAAGCCGACATTGGTCCACGTCTTTCCTGCATCGATGGACTTGTAAACGCCATCTCCGTGAGAGATATTACTGCGCAGGCAAGCCTCACCCATGCCGACATATACCACACTCGGATTGGACTCTGCGATCGCAACTGCCCCAATAGAGCTGGCCTTGAAGACACCGTCCGAGATTGGACGCCAGGTGACACCACCGTCCTCGGTCTTCCAGACGCCACCGCCAGTGGCGCCCATGTAGTAGACGAAGGGTTGGGATGGCACACCCGTGACCGCGGTAACTCGGCCGCCGCGATATGGCCCTATGTTACGCCACGTCAAGACTCCAGAAAGACTTTCATTGATTGGCTGCGAGTACAGCACACAGGGCGAGATTAGTACGACGTAGACGACAGACCACAGAAAGTGTGAAGACCACTCATAATTCGTCTTGGACATGTGACTACACCTCGAAACAGGTAGGCACGCTAGTATATCCTTATTGTTTCGTTATACAATGTTGTTTTGTTATACCGCTAGATGAAACACTTGGCGCAAACTCAGTCTTCTCTCCACAGGTATATTGACAGGTTGATTTGAGGCCCGGGCTAGCGGCCGGTGATAATGCGTCGCGAACATGTCGACTTGTTTGAATGACTCTAAACTTTCGAGGAGGAATGAAATGTCGCAGTCGATCGCCTTTATCGGCATGGGATTGATGGGCCAACCGATGTCGTTGAATCTCGTTAATGCAGGATTCAGGGTTACGGTTTTCAACCGCAACCGCAGTAAGGCCGAGCCACTGGAGCGTGCCGGCGCGAAAGTGGCCTCAAGTCCGGCGGAGGCAGCGCGCGAGGCGGACGTGGTAATCACGGTCGTGAGTGACAGTGCGGCGGTCGAGGAAGTTGTGTCCGGAAAGGGGGGGATTCTCGAAACCATTCGTTCCGGCGCGGTCGTGATCGATTCGAGCACAATCAGCCCCGTTGTCAGCCGCAGACTCGCGAGTCGAGTCGCGGAAAAAGGAGCTCAATGGTTGGATGCGCCCATGACCGGAAGTAAGCACCTCGCGGCCAAAGGCGAATTGACTTTCATGATTGGCGGTGAACACGATGTCCTCGAGCGAATGATGCCGATACTCAAGAGCCTAGGTAAGAAGCATATCTATTGCGGTCCTCATGGGACGGGACTATCGGCCAAACTTGCCCAAAATGCAATTCAGGCAACGATGGTCGAGATCTTTTCAGAAGCGTTCGTAATGGCCACGAAAGCGGGCGTGCGACCGGAAGCACTGTTGGACGTTATCCAGTCGAGTTTAGCTCGCTCCGGCCTCATCGATTTCAAAGCGCCGTTGGTCTTTAAGGGTGATTTCACACCTTATTTCTCTTTGAAACTCATGCATAAAGACTTGGGGCTCGCGATGGAAAATGCCTACGCCCAGAATGTGCCGATGCCATGCACAGCGACGGTGAAGGAGATTTACGGACTTGCCAAGGCACAAGGGAAAGGAGAACTGGATTACGCAGCAGTTATTACGGTGTTCGAAGAAGTTGGTGGGGTAAGAGTTCGCGCTTCAGAAGCCGCGAAGGGGAAGAGTGGTGATTCTTGATCCTTTGCATCGATCATCACTAAGGCAGGGGCGACAATGGCCTCCCTTGTTCACTTGGCTCAGTGTTCTTTGCCGCAGCGAAAAATCTGTCGACATTGGAGGGGCTGCACAACCGATACCGTAGGTACTGCCATTTGCGCGGTCACCGTGCGTAGAGTTCTGCTGGCCGCGACGTGAGACCAGATGCCGAAGATCATGGCGCCGGCTGCAGGGTCGTGAGCAATGTGGGCGCAGCAAGATGGTGCCTTCGTCGAGATGTGGGTATATTCGCGCAGTGCAAGCATGCCCTCCTTCTGTTGTGGCAATAGCTAGGACACTACGGTCGTGGGCGCTGACAACGGGCCACGTTCGAGAACGGGCAGTAACTTCGTTGTCGCGTGACGGAGGAGTGACGGTCGAAGAATGCCGGGGGACGGCCATGAATAATCGAGGACACAAGCCAGTTAGGACAGTCGTAATCGTTGGACTGCTGTTTGGCATTGCCGCTAGTGCACAGCGCGCGACCGAGGAGAAGTTATCTGCTCGGCGCGACGAAGTTTCGTACAAAGTGGTGCATGGGTGGCCCATTCTCCCAGAAGGCTACGTGCTGGGGCAGGTTTCGGGCGTGGGGGTAGATTCCCATAATCATGTGTTCATCTTCCACAGGGCTGATCATTCCTGGATCACTAAAGAGACCGATCGGCTGATCACAGCAGCCACGATTCTTTGCTTCGAAGGCGAATCAGGAAAGCTGATGGGTTCCTGGGGAGAAGGAATCTTTCGGATTCCCCACGGGCTGCGGGTGGACTGGCGGGATAACATTTGGGTGACCGATATCGGACTGCACCAGGTCTTGAAGTTCGATCATCAAGGAAACCTCTTGATGAAATTGGGCGAAGCTGGAGTTCCGGGTACTGACCATATTCACTTCGATCGGCCGACCGATGTAGCGGTCGCACCAGACGGCTCGTTTTTCGTCGCCGACGGTTACGGCAACAGCCGCGTCGTTAAGTTTTCTTCGAAGGGCGAGTTTCTGCTTGAATGGGGTAGACACGGCCGGAGCCCGGGGGAATTCGACGTTCCGCATGGGATTGCTCTGGATTCGCAGGGACGGGTCTACGTCGCAGACCGGTCGAACGCCCGAATTCAGGTATTTACTCCCGACGGCAGGTTCCTATACCAGTGGAAGGGAGCGGAATTGGGTCGGCCATGGAGCTTGGCGATCGCCCCCGACGATTACATCTACGTGGTTGACGGCGGAGATATGAAGCCCAGTCCCCCCGACCGGGGGCGCATTCTGAAGCTCAACGTGAAGGGCGAGATCCTAGAGAAATGGGCGTCCTTTGGAAATTATGATGGCCAGCTGTACTGGGGGCATGACATCGCTGTCGGCCGCGATGGCGATGTCTATGTCGGCGACGTATACCATGGAATGCGAATACAAAAGTTTACAAAAAAATGCCTAGCCAACAATAAAGAGCTTTAAGCACGGCTAGTTGGGTCGGCTGGCGCCACGCTCAGTAATACAACACGATTCACAGTCGCCCCGCCGCAGCATTTCTTGTATTTCTTTCCCGAGCCGCACGGGCACGGATCGTTCCGCCCGACTCCGGGAGCATTGCGCCGAGGATCTCCCGTGAGACGGTAATGCGTTCAGGGCAAGGCCGCGAGTCTTCCGGTGTGTTCATTTTGTCCGCACCCTTACGGAGGCCTTCACTGCCTAAGCGGGCTGACCGTTCAGGAAGTGCCGCCCGACAGGTGAAGCCCGCTGTGCATTAGAACCAGTCTGGTGTCAGGTCGGCGATTGGGTGCTGGATGCGTTGGTGTCAACCGTGGGAGCGTAGGGACAGCCTCACAAACGAAAGCGCCCCAAACCCCTTTCGAGTTATGGGACGCTCACCGAACTCTTCCCCACAACTGCTCTACTTGTGATCGAGAAACTCCTTGAAGTGCTTAGCGACGGCTTCGGCCATAGACTGTTGGTTCTTGCTGCCGCCTTTCTGCTTGTTGACTGAATAAGCCCAAATCATTTTGGTGGAACTGGCCTCGATCAGTTGAACCGAGACGTTCCCCTTGTCTTCGATCCCTGCACAATAAGCGAACAAGCAGCGGGCAACCTTTCCACCTGTTGATTCGCTTTTCACTTCGACGGGTGCTGATCTCAGAACATAAGTCGCCCTAGTTTGATCGGTGACTACGTCGACCGGGACATTCTTCTTAGTGATGGCTGCGGCGATGTAGGTCTCAAATCCTTGCTGTGGTTCAACATATACCGTAGGTCTGAGCACCTGAGCAAATGACAGTGACGTGACGAACAGTACTAACAATAGTCCGATTTTCTTCATTGACGTTTTACACACCTCCAACTCTGTTTGTTACATATCAGCAGCCCTCGGACAAGTTACCGATGTAACTGAGCGCGGAGATAAGCTCATCGCGGGGGGGACGGCTTCCTCCGGCTGGAGCAAGTGTGTCCTATTCACTGCGGCAAGGGTCGCGCAACCTTTCGGGCCGCACTAGGAGAAGAGGCCTTCCTGAGTCTGGGCGAGTTCCCACGGGCGCGGAGCATTCTTCGTCGTCGTTAGCCACGTGGTTGATCCGAGACCGCTGTTTCCGATCTTGCGTTGATCATCTTGGCGGCGACGGACGAGTCTTTCGCCCATGATGGAATGAGTCCCCCAGCGGACTAACGACAGTTCCCGTACGGGCTCCTTCGGATTCTGGCGGATAACTGGGACACGCTGAGTAGGGGCAATGTTGAACCGGGGAGCCCAGTCGTTGCCGTGCGCCGTGCCGTTCTCATCCTCCAACAGCAACGGCACGTAGACCTCGCCCTTGAACAGCGTCCCAGCGATGGTGTTCCAGTGCCGCATCATCAGCCCCAAGATTTCGTTCGCCTCGTCGAGGCTGCCGAACTCGCAGGCGTCCGACATCTCGCCGCCGAAGACCTACGCGTAGTATTCGCTGGGCATCACGGTCTCCGGTCCCGCGATCAGGGCGGCGAAGAAGCCGTCGAGCGCCTCGACGTTCATCGCCTTGCCGCCCTTGCAGCTTTTGAAGAAGTCTCCGAGGCGATCAAGCTCGGCATCGGTCAGCGGGTCGTGTTGGGTGAAGATTTTCATCGGCATTTCCAAATTTCTCGGCAATCGCTCTACGGTACTACCCGCGATTGGCTGGCCGTTTTCGATTCGACGGCACTTCCCTCTGTGCTTTTCTTGCCCGTCAGACTAGCCAGCAGCCCCGAATACCGCCTCTGCGGTCGGTCATTATGGACGGCGATACTCAGAGCCTTCCTTTGCCCAATGAGCACCACCAGCTTCTTGCCCCGCGTGATCCCCGTATAAATCAGGTTTCGTTGCAGCAGCATGTAGTGCTGCGTGGCCAGCGGGATCACCACTGCCGGAAACTCCGATCCTTGTGATTTGTGGATTGTCACTG
>OCTA010002607.1_pt1 | contig 16292 bp, 7 predicted proteins | sample 1538991 | NCBI WGS metagenome assembly OCTA01 (sample SAMEA3539302, study PRJEB22396) | soil metagenome | biome: tundra; feature: field; material: soil | place: USA | collected 2010-05 | depth 0.15 m | reverse complement strand
TCCACACCAGCGGCACCAGAATGATGAACCCGACTTCGAAGAAGATCGGCAGCCCGACCAGAAACGCGGCGACCAGCATGGCCCAGGCCGCGCGCTCGCGTCCAAATCGTTCGAGAAGCCAGTCGGCCAGCGCCACGCCGCCGCCCGAAGCCTCAAGAAAGCGGCCGATCATCGCGCCCAGTCCCACCACTACCGCGATGAACCCCAGCGAATCGCCGAAGCCGGTCTGGATGGATTTGAGCACTTTATCCGGCGGCATACCCGTTGCGAGGCCAAGCGCCATGCTCGAAATCAGCAGCGCCAGAAACGCGTGCAGCTTGGCGCCCAGAATCAGGAACAGCAGCAGCGCGATGGAAGCCGCCGTGATCAGGACGAGGTAAGTGCCATTCGCCGGCATTGGCGCCCATTCTATCGCGAGCGGCGAGGGCCGCGCTCATACTAGAGCGCTCACGTACTTGCCGGCTCTTGAGCGCTCACGTATAATGCGAACATGGCAGTAACCGTTAAGAGAAAGAACCCCGCTGCTGTTGCGCTAGGGCGGATGGGCGGCAAAAAGGGCGGTCCCGCCAGAGCCGCCAGACTCACTCCGGAACAGCGCAGCGAAAGCGCCCGGAAAGCGGTTCAGGCACGATGGTCGAGAGCCAAAGGAGGTCCTGCAGCAGCCACGTCCGGACTCGACACTTCCAAGAAGGCCCTTCACCTCTGTTTGCGGCGCATCAAGGAAGCCAAGAACGAATCCGAACTCCGTCGCTTGACCCAGGAGCTTCAGAGGATCGTGTTCCACCGACAGTACCGGAATGCCGAAAATTAGGAAGCCGCCGCCCTACTTCCTGAAACACCTCGTGGATCGCTTTCGGGAAGGCCGGATTTCGGTTGACGATTTCGATGCATTGCAGGATTGGTTGAACTCCGATCCCGAGGTACCACCTGGAAAATGGTACAAGCGATTTCCAAAATTCACGCTAGTGGGTGAAGGCACAGTGCCCAAGACATTTCTCACTGCGGGCATGGTTCCCCATGGTACGGAAGTTCACTGACGAGAAGTCATCGCAAACAGGGTCTATTGCCGTCGACAACTGTTTTCGTCAGGACCTTGGCATGATGTCGTCAGGTTTGGCAACCCCATCCAGGTTAGAATAGCCTCCTGTGACAGTGGTTCCCGCTCCGGTGCGCACGGCGTTGTCCCGCAACGAATGGCGCATCCTCGCGCTGCTCGTCATTTCCGGCTTCCTGAATTACTTCGACCGCGCCAACCTTTCCGCCGGCGCCACCAACATTCAGCGCGACCTCGGCTTCACCAACTACCAGCTTGGCCTGCTGTTGTCGGCCTTTTTCTGGACTTACGCCGCGTGCCAGTTGCTGGGCCTTTCCGGCTGGCTGGTGGACCGGTTTAACGTCGGCTGGATTCTCGCCGGTGGCTTCCTTCTCTGGTCCGGAGCCACCGCCATCACCGGCGCCGCCCACGCCTTCGCCGTCGTGTTCGCTCTGCGCCTGGTGCTCGGCGCCGGTGAATCCATCGCCTATCCATCTTACTCGCGCATTTTGGCCAACCATTATCCCGAGCATCACCGCGGCCTGGCGAACGCGCTGATCGATGCCGGCACCAAGTGCGGTCCCGCGCTCGGCACTTTGCTCGGCGGCCTGCTGATCGCGCAGTACGGCTGGCGTGCGTTCTTCCTGGCGCTGGGTGGGGCCAGCCTGGTCTGGTTGGCGCCCTGGTTGATTTGGATGCCGCGCGGCCGCGGCACCGCGGTTCCCGAAGAAATGCACGCTACGCGCGTGCCCACCGTCTTTTCCGTGATCCGCCGCCGGGCGGCGCTGTTCACCGCGCTCGGCCTCTTCTGCGCCAACTACTTCTGGTATTTCCTGCTCACCTGGCTGCCGCCGTATCTGGAAAAAGAGCGGCACTTTTCGAAAACCAAGATGGCGTATGTCGGCTCGCTGGCTTATCTGCTGATCGCCGTTTCCGCGGTCGTTTGCGGCCGTCTATCGGATGTCTGGATCGCGCGCGGCCACACGCCGAACCGCGTGCGCAAGACCTTCGCCGGCCTGGGCCTCACGCTTTCCACGCTGATTCTGCCAGTGGCCCTCATACACAATGAAACCGCCGCCATGGCGCTGCTCATGTTCACCTGCACGTGCTATGGCCTGTTCAGCTCCAATATCTACGCCATCACACAGACGCTCGCCGGCCCGCGCGCGGCGGGCAAGTGGACCAGCTTCCAAAACGGATTCGGCAATCTGTCCGGCGTCGCCGCGCCCTGGTTTACCGGCTGGATCGTCCAGCGAACCGGTGAGTTCTACCTGGCTTTTCTGGCAGCCTCGGCGATCGCCTTGTGCGGGGCCGCCTGCTACGTCTTCGGTGTCGGCCCCATTCGCCCGGTTGACTGGGACGCCGGCGGCAAGCGATGACTCGTTAGCTGCCGACCGCTCCCTTTGGTCGCGGCTCCGTTGCGCACTCGTGCGTGCCGCGTCGAGACTCTTCTCGACACGTCTTCGCCCATTGACGCCCTGCGTCGGCAAGAGTGCCGACGCGGCACGCACGAGTGCGTGCGCCACGTCATTTCGCGATTGCATCTTCCACCGACACCTGGTTCACTTCCAGCGTGCGGCCCAGTTCCTGGTCGAGCGCGATGCGGCCGTGCACGTAAGCGGCCGCGGCGGCCAGTTCGGCCGATTGCGCGTTGGCAAGGTCGCGGCGCGCCGACACCACCGTGGAGATGGTGGAAGTGCCAGCCACCCACTTCTTCTCCTCGCCTTGCAACAACCGCTCCAGCAGCCCGCGGCTCTCCATCGCCGCTTTGTAGCGTGCGCGCGCCTGCTGGAGCGCCAGCACCTGGCTCGAGATGTTGACGGCCAGGTCGTGACGGGTGCGCTCCGCTGTCAGTTCAGCCTGCCGCTGGCTCAGCACGTCGATCGCGTGATCGGCCTGCGCCTGCGTGTTCCCAAGAGGCGCGGAGTAGGAGATTCCCGCGCTCTCATTGGGGAAATTGCGGCGAAAGGTCTGCGCCAGCGCGTTCCCCACTCCTCCCACGAAGTAGGGCGACGGAGTGGCGCCCGGGACGGCCTGCCCGGCCTGGCCGTAGTTGCTGGTGGAAGCGGAAACCCCCAGGCTCGGCAGAACGCCGTTGGCGGTGCCTTCGGCGGTGATTCCCGCCAGTTCCACCGAGAGATTCGCCAGCGCCACTTCCGGGCGCCGCCGTTCTGCGCTCGCGATCAGTTCGTGAAGACCGGGTAGGTCGTCGGTTTCCGGCACGTTCAACGGATCGATGGCGACGATTTGCGCGCCGGCAAGTTGATCGTCCGCCACCGCGCGGAAGCTCAGATAATCCTTCAGCGCATTTTGCCGCACTGCTACGCTGTTGCGGGCCACCACCAGCGCCTGTTCGGCTGCCGCGGCGGCGCTTTCGGCGTTAATCCGGTCCACCGCCGGCGCCGCGCCCACTGCGATCTGCCGCGCGGTGTCGGCCAGAAACTGCGCCGCCACGTCGCGGTTGCGCTGCTTGTACTGCAAATCGTTGGCGGCCAGCGACAGGTCCCAATAAGCGTTCAGGACGCCGCTCACCACCCCAATCAAACGCGCGCGGAAGGCTTCGTTCGCGCCGCCCACCCGCCGCCGGCTGACGCGGATGAAGCGCCCGTTCACCCGCTCGCCGAACCCGCGCAGCAGGTTTTGCGAAAGGGAAATCCCCAGGCTGGTGAACGAGGTCGGGTTGAGAACGTCGGTCGGCACCGCTTCGTTCAGATACGAGTCGCTATAGCTCAAGCGCGCCGTTCCCCCCGTCAACAGGCCCTCCGACATTTGCCAGTTGTAAGAACGCGCGTTGTCCACCAGCGAATAGACTCCACTTTGGACCACCACGTATTGGGGCGAGGTCTGGTGCGAAAACGCGTCCGTGGTCGAAAGCACCGGGTCGAGCTGCGGCGTCACCGGGCCGATCTGTTGGATCAGTGCGGCGCCCGCCACTGTGGCCGACCCGGACGAGCCCGGCGATCCGCCGCCGCTCTGGCTGCCGGCCACACCCTGCCCGCTTCCCAGCGTCACCGATTCCGAGTTGGCTCCGGTGACGCCGCGCAACGCGCCGCCCGATTCCGCGCGTTCCACCGCCCAATCCGCCATCACCAGGTTGTAGCGCGCGATCTCCAGGTCGAGGCTGCTCTCCAGTGCCAGCGCAATTGCGTCGCGCGCGGTCAGGTGAAGGTTGCCCGCTTGAATCATGCCGCGCAGCCGGCCGGTGCCCGTCAGCCGCAGTGCCGGCACGGTTACCGGCTTGTATGAGCGGACGAACGGCAGTCCCTGCGGCTTCGTTGGAGCAATCGGCAGCGGCGCCTGGGCGGCCAGCGCGCCCGCCAGAGCGAGCCATGCAACAGCCGCTCCAACCGCTCGCCAATTGTGGGGCGGACCCCCCGATCCGCGCGGGTCCCCCTGGACCCGCCTTTCGCTCAAATAATCAAGCCGCAGCGTTGCCGCGAAAGGCCGGCCTGGGGGCCGGCCGCGGACGGGGGCGTCCGCCCCGCTATTGTCGAGGCTCTGAACGCGCATCGGAGCCGGGCCCGGAAGGCACCCCGTCAGCGAGCGGTTGGCGGCGATTGAACAGGTCATGGACCTTCGTGAGATCGTTCGCATGGCGGCTCCTATTTCTTCCCCGGCAGCGTGGCTGGCAAGCTGGAACGCCGCTCCACCTGTCCGCTGGCCGCTTCCGCCATGCTGATATCGCTGCGCTCCAGCGTCATCCCGACCGCCTGGTCCAGCGCGATCCGCGCGTGCGTGTAATTCGCCATCGACTGCACTTGCTCGCTTTCCGCCGCCACCACGTCGCGTTGCGCCTGGATCACCAGCGCGTTAGTGGACTTGCCGAACTCGTATTTCTTTTTCTCGGCCTCCAGCGTTTCCCGCGCCAGCTTCAGCGTTTCCAGAGCGGTTTCATACCGCGAGTGCGCCTGCTCCACGCCGATCAGCGCGTTTCTCACGTCCACGCTCACCTGAGCCACGCTTTTTTCGAGTTGCAGCTCCTGCTGCCGCATCTGCAACTGGTCGGTCGCGAAATCGGCTTGCGCAGCGCGGTTGCGAAGCGGAACGGTCAGCGAAAAGCCGGCCGTGTAATTCGGGAAGTTGCGGCGGAAAATCTGCGCCAGTAAACTGCCATAGGCGCCGTAGTAGTAGGGGTCGGGCAGGTTGTCCGGGTTGCCCACATTGAGCGGGTTGGGCGCGCCCACCAGGGCGGCGTTGGTGAAGGAAGCGAACGCTTGCAGCGATGGCTTCAGCGCGCTTCGGTCTCCGCTCAGCACCAGGAGCTGGCTTTGGATGTTGATGCGATTCTGCTCCAGGTCCGGCCGCTCGTCGAGCGCCTGCTTCACCAGGTCTTTGAGCGGCGCCAGGCCTTCCTGCTCCGGCACCTGGATCGGATCGAGCGTCACGATGTGCGCATCCTCCAGCGCCGGATCTTCCATCCCGCGCCGGCTGAGCGCGTTCTTCAGCACGATTTCCTGCTGCAGCAGGTTGGTCTCGGCGATCAGCACGTCCTCCGAGCGCGCCGGAATCTCCGCCTGCGCGCGCGTCACTTCGATCGCCGCTATCGCGCCCGCCGCCAGTTCCTTCTTGTTGTCTTCGTAAAGCTGCCGCGCCGCATCGAGCGCCAGCCGCTTCAGGCGCGCGTCCTCGTTGAACGCCACCAGATCCCAGTACAGGTTCAGCACCGCCGAAACCGTGGTCGTCACCTGCTGCTTCAGTTGCAACTCGGAATAGCGCGAGTTGTTGCGCGCAATCCGTATGTAGCGGTTGTTCACCGACGCGCCGAACCCCTGCAGCAGGTTCTGCGAAATATTCAGGTTCAGGCTGCCCTGCGTCAAAGGATTCAGCAGAATTGTGGGAGTGTTGGCGGTGGCCCGCGTGCTGCCGTAGTTGAGGCTGAATGCGCCTCCACCCATGAATTGCTGGCTGTATCCGGCGTTGAAGCTTTGATAGTCCTCCACTACCGAATTGGATTGATACAGCACCAGGTTGCTCTGCGGCGACGTGAGATGCCCGAAATTAGCCGAAACATTGACAATCGGGTCCGTCTGCGGGATCTGCGCGCCGATCTGTCCCGTGATGCCGCCGCCGGAGCCCACTCCCGCGCCGCTCGCCAGGCTGGTGCCGCTCACGTTGATGCCCGCCAGGCTCACCGATTGCGGTCCCGGCGCGATCGCCGTCGAAGGCGCCCGCAGCGCGCCGCCCACCCGCGCTCGCTCGATATCCTGGCGCGCCATCAGCGGGCCGTAACGCTGGATTTCAATATCGATGTTGTTCTCGAGCGCCAGCGCCACCACGTCGCGCGCGCTCAGGTACAGGCTGCCGGATCGAATCAGCCCGCTGAGGCGTCCCGAGTTGGTGAGATTCACCGCCGGCACCGCGCGCTGCTGGTATGGTCGCGTCAAGAAGCCCAACGGCCGCGGATGCGGCGGCAGAATCGCGATGTTGGACGGCTGTGCCGAAGCTGGCCACGCCCACCACGCCAGCAGCCAAGCCAGATAGCGGACGCGGAACGGACTGCGCGGAAAGAGAGTCATTCCTCATCCGTGGTGCAATCCTCGGGCCGATGGCGGAACGCGAGCACGCCAGGACTGGCGAGGGCGGTCACGCCGAGTTCTGGGTACGCCCTGGAAGTGGGGCAGGCGCTTCCGCCTGCCAACTGTTGCCGTAGCGCACTGCCGTTGGCAGGCGAAAGCGCCTGCCCCACTGTCCCGTTTCGCGACAAGGTGTTCGGTAGCGAACAGTGGATGCTGCACCGAGTGAAGCGCGGCTCGCGGTATCGTCTGGAGGACTTCCCGCCTATACTGAATGCATGTGCGGCTCAGAATGCCTCAGCCTGCCATCGATCTCAGCATTGATTGCTTTCATATCATCCGTATCGCCGCTCTTCGCGCAATCCGTGCCGCCTGTGTCGCCGTTGCCGAAGAATGCCTTCGTCGTCGAGCGCGCGGAGATACCGAACGCCGTTCACCCAGGTCGCGAGCTCGTGCTATGGATGATCTCGCCTTCGAAGCACGACCGCGGTCCGCTCTCCGAGGCTCGCCCGTATACGTGTCCGGAGATCACGCTAGGGAGTTACTATAGCGGGCCCACCAGATTGTCACTACTGGACACTGGTACGGGAAGCCGAATCAACACCGTAGAGCTGGCGAGTTCGATAGAAGGGAATGACTTTGACGTCCCTTACCGCATATTGAGCGGGGAGTTTTACCTAGTGCCCGGCCATCCGAAAGGCACCGAGGGCAAACCGGCATTGCTCGCGCTACGTGATCTGAACGGCGACGGCCTCGCGCTGGAGACGGCGTTTTCTGAGGCCCTGTCGTGTATGGGTCGGCCGACGACAATGGTCGGCTACAGCCCCAAACAGGACAAGGTCATCCAATATCGGGCCGAGCTTGAGGTAACGATGTTCGAGCCGAAAGAAGTCAGATTTACTTTCGAGCAAGCTGATCGCGTGGGCCGGCCGGAGGTTGAGACCTTCACCTGGGTCGACTATCTCCTCGTCGAGAATCCGATCGAACCTGGCCACTGGAAGTACCAGATTGACTATAGCGGACGCGGCGGCTGTCTCGACTCTTACGATATCCGGTACGATTCGCGTCAAGAGAAGTTTGTCGGTACACTATCGCACCTGTGCCAGCCCGCGAACCTGGGCCCGCCGGGCACTCTCACAGTACACGGATTTCGACAGCCGTGATTACCGCCTCCGGAACTGGTCGCCCGGCCGCCAGTCGGGCAGCTTGTCCTGGTTGGCGATATCGCTGCCGAGGATGAATCCGAACTCGGCCGCCTGGGCGTCCGAGGTGAAATCCCAGTTTTCGTGATATTCGTCGGAGGGGTGGTGATAGTGCAGCCGGTTGTACTCCTCCCACATTCGCATGCCATAACCGGCAGGTTTGCCCTCAAACTCCGTTCCCAGGTCGATCGAAAAGGCGGGAATGCCGGCGCGCGCGAACGAGAAATGATCGGAGCGGAAGTAATGGCCTTGCCCGGGCTCCGCATCCGGCTGGATTTCGAGCTTCAGCCGCTTAGCGACGTTCTCGGCCAGCGGCAGCACGTCGGTGCGTTCCGCGCCGCCGATCGAGATCTGTTTGGCGCGGCCCCACGGCGGGACGGCGTCGAAGTTGAGATCGATGGCGGTCTTCGCGGCCGGAATTAGCGGGTGTTGCGCATAGTATTCCGAGCCTTTCAGCCCGCCTTCTTCCGCCGTCACGAAAAGAAATAGCGCCGAGCGCCGTGGCTTGGCTGGCAACGCCGCCCACGCCCGCGCCAGCTCCAGCACGATGCCGCAGCCGGTGGCGTTGTCGATGGCGCCGTTGTAAATCGAATCGCCATTTACCGGCGTGCCGATCCCCAGGTGGTCCCAGTGCGCGCTGTAAATCACCGCTTCGTCCTTCAGCTTCGGATCGCTGCCGGCGACCAGCCCCACCACGTTGCGCGTGTTCAACTCGCGCAAGTGGGAAACCATCTTGCCGTGGATCTGAATCCCCAGGTCGATCGGCCGGAAGCTGGCCTTTTCGGATGCGGCCAACAGCTCGTCCACCGTTTTGCCCGCCAGGCCCAGCAGCCGTTCGCCGGCCTCGCGCGACAGCCAGCCGGCGCAGGAAAGCGCGCGCTCGCCGGCGGCCAGCTTCACGTAGGGAAGCTCGCGCGCCCAGGAGCCGCGCACCACCTCCCAGCCGTAACCGGCGGTCGGCGTGGTGTGGATGATGAGGACGGCCCGCGCGCCGCGCCGCAGCCCTTCCTCGTACTTGTAAACCCAGCGGCCGTAATACGTGAGCGCGCGGCCATCGAAGAATTTCGGATCGTCGGAAGTGGGTTCGTTGGTGAAGAGCACCAGCACCTTGCCGGTCACGTCCACGCCTTTGAAATCGTCCCAGTTCCATTCCGGCGCCGTGATGCCGTGGCCCACGAAGACCGCGTCGGCGTCGAAGGTCGTGCTGTCGCGCTGGCTCATGTCGATGCCCACCAGGTCGTCGAGCAGCTTGAAATCGATCTTCTTGCCGCCGGCCGTCGCGGAGATCTCCGTCTCGGGTTGCGTGGCGACGCCCACCAGCGGCACCTTCTGGAAGTAGGTGCCGTCTTCGCCCGCCGGTTTGGCGCCGGCCGCCGCCAGTTGCCGCGCGATGTATTCCGTGGCCAGGTCGCCGCCCCTGGTTCCCACGCCGCGGCCTTCCAGCAAGTCGCTCGAAAGATACTTCACGTCTTCGCGAATATGTTGCGGGTTGATGGGCCCCGGCTGCGCCGCGAGCGCGCCGCCGAACCAAAACGGCAAGCTAAAGCATGCCCCACCAATCGCCAGGCCGATCGATTTCTTCATAGCTGTTATGCTATCGCACGCGTGGTGGCCTGCAACATAGGTGGGGCAGGCGCTTCCGCCTGCCAACTCCGCACTGTTCTGCTTATGAGTTAGGTCCTATGCTGCGGCAGTTGGCAGGCGATAGCGCCTGCCCCACTGTCCGGAGCAACATTTTTCGAAACCAACCATGGTCCGCAAGGATATGTATAGTAGAGGGGTTTTCCAACCAAACCTATGCGAAGCACGTTGTTGTTGTTCTTGAGTGCGGCCCTGGCGTCGGCCGCAAGCCTGCCGGTCGCTTTTGAGCCAAACCGCGGCCAGGAGCCCGGACCGGCGGAATTCATCGTGCACACCTCCGGCGCCGCGTTGACGTTGCGCGCGGGCCGCGCCGAATGGATTTCGCGCCAAGCGCGTGTAGCCGTGGTTTTCGCTTCCGCGCGCCGCGACGCGCAGGGCCAGGGCGAAGAAGCGCTGCCCGGCGTGGTCAACTATCTCATAGGCAATCAACCCTCGGCTTGGCGCAAGAACATTCCCACTTACTCGCGCGTGCGCTACCGGCAACTGTATCCGGGCGTCGACGTGGTTTACTACGTGAACGATGGGCGTCTGGAGTATGACATGTTGCTGGCTCGCGGCGCCGATCCAAGCCGCATCCGCCTGCGCGTGGAAGGCGCTCAGGGTTTGCGCGTGGATGATGCGGGTGACCTGGTGATCGCGACCGCGGGCGGCGAGCTCCGCCAGCACCGTCCCATCGTCTATCAGGAATCGAATGGCGAGCGCCGCCAGGTCGCCGGCCGGTACCAGTTGCGCGGAAACGAGGTGCGCTTCGCGCTGGGGCGCTATGACCGCTCCCAGCCGCTGGTCATCGACCCGGCGCTCACCTGGGCCACCTATCTGCTGCCCAGCAGCTCCGTCAATGCGCAAGCTTCGGCTGTCGGGCTCGATTCAGCCGGCAACATTTACATGGCGGGGACAGTGCTTGCCACCAGCGGTTATAACGATGGCTTCGTCGCCAAGCTGAACTCTTCCGGCACCGCGGCAGCGTACGTTACCTTGATCGGCGGTGTGGGCGGCGACAGCATCGGTTCCACCATCGCCGTTGACTCGGCGGGCAACATCTACATGGCCGGCGCCACCGATTCGGCCTCCTTCTATGCCGATACTTCTTACCTGAACTATTACCCCGGTTCCAGCGTAGACGGTTTTGTCATGAAGTTCGACAACCTCGCCCAGAACGTGTCTTTTTCCCACTATTTCGGTGGGTCGGGCTACGATGTGTTCAACGGGTTGGCGCTTGACGCGGAGGACAACGTTTACCTGGTGGGCAGCACCAATTCGCCCGATCTCCTGGTAGGTCCGGCGCTGACTACCCTTCGCGGCCCGTCCAACGCCTTCGTGGTGGGATTCACCTCGGCTGGCGCGGCGTTCTACTCAACTTACTTGGGCGGTTCCGGCAGCGATTTCGGCAACGCCATCGCGGTGGATTCCACGGGCGACGCATTCGTCACCGGGTCCACCACCTCCTCCAACTTTCCGGTGACCAGCGGGGCTTTCCAATCCACCCTCAAAGGCGGCGCGGACGCATTCGTCGCCAAGATCGGGGCGCCCGGGGGTGCGCTGATCTACTCCACCTATCTGGGTGGCAGTGGGAACGACGAGGGTAACGGAATCGCGGTTGACAAGAGCGGCGCCGTCTACATTACCGGCGACACGGCCTCCACCGATTTTCCGCTGCTCGGCGCGTATCAATCCACTTACGGCGGGGGCGCCAGCGACGCCTTCGTCACCAGGCTGGCCGGCAGCGGGCAGACGCTGCTCTACTCCACCTACCTGGGAGGCAGCGGCGCCGATATCGGTAGCGCCATCGCCATCGATTCGACGGGTAACGCCTACATCACCGGCAACACCACTTCCACCAATTACCCCACTAGCGATGCATTCCAAAGCTCCAACCAGGGCACCACCAACGCCATCGTGACCGGCCTGAATGCGTCGGGCTCCGGACTGCTGTTTTCCAGCTACCTGGGCGGCAATGGAACCGCGACCCTACCCGCCGGGAGCACCAATTATGGGGATTATGGCACCGCCGTGGCGCTGAACTGCGCAGCCGGGCTGGTGGTGGCCGGAGTCACGACTTCGACCAACTTCCCCACCACCAGCGGGGTCGTCACGCCGTCTTATCCCGGCGATGCGCCGGACGCGTTCGTGGCCCAGATCGCGGCGGGCGGCGGAGTTCCCGACATCACGCCCGGCGGCATCGCGAACAACGGAGAGGCTGGACCGGTGGTGCCGGGAGCGGTGGTCAGTATCTACGGAACCGGCCTCGCGCCTTTCACCCAAGTGTCCAGCGGGTTCCCGCTGACCACTTCGCTGGCAGGGGTGACGGTGAGCGTGAACGGCATTAATGCGCCCTTGTACTTCGCCAGCTCAGGCCAGATCAACATCCAATTGCCGTTTGAGATCGCGCCCGGCCCGGCGGCGATGACGGTTAACGATGCTTGCGGCTCCAGCGGGCAGGTGAGCTTCCAGGTGGCGCAGGCCGCGCCCTACGTTGTGCAGAGCGTCACGGGACAGGCCGCCGTGCTGAACTATATTGCCGCCACCGGCGGGTATACCCTGAATGGACCCGACAACCCGGCCAAAGTAGGCAGCATTGTCAGCGTTTACTTGACCGGCGTCGGCCCTGTCTCCAACCCGCCGGCCGATGGCGCGGCGGCTTCTCTGACCCAGCTATCGTACTCGACGCTGCTATCGACTGCGACCGCGACCATCAGCGGATGGTCGGCGAACGTCGGTTTCCTCGGCCTGGCGCCCGGCTGGGTGGGGTTGGACCAAGCCAACATCACGGTACCTGGCCTGAGCACCGGCTCATACGCCGTGGTAATCACCGTCGGCGGCGTGCAAAGCAACGGTCCAACCATGTACGTCACGCAATAGCCTCGTGGCGCGGGCCGTCCGGCCTGCAGAGCCGAGAGTCGTCTCGGCTTTTCTTGGTAACGGAGAGTGGCGCTCGCATCAAAAACAAAAACAAATGTCGAGATGACTCTCGACACACCAGGCAGGACTGCCCCGGATGGTGCACGGGCAAGCCGCGCCACGGTTCAAAACCGGTATCGCACTTCGAAGCGCACAAACCGGGGCGGCTCAATGGCGATGGGTAACCGCGAGTTGAAGGCCAGCCCGGTCAGATCGGCCTGTTGAATCGCCAGGTCCGCGTTGGTCACATTGAGCAGATCGGCGGCAGCCGCAATTCGCCCAAACGCCAGCGGCCACTCGCGGCTGAGCCGCAGATTCCAGTTCTGGACGTGCTCCGCCCGATTGCCGCCGCCGGGACTGCCGCGCGGCGTGGTGGCCACCAGGAACGGCCCTTGCGGCAATCCGGTGACGAGCAACATGCGGGCGAACGCCAGGCCGTCGGTGTAATCGGCCACGGTCGAAATCTGCACGCCGCCCCAGCGCGTGGGCAGTCGATATAGCGCCTCGATCTTCCCGGTAAAGGCGCGGTCGGTGAAAGCGCGGCCGGTCGAGTTGATTTGGGCGTTGGGATCCGAGAAGAGCGCGCCCACCACGCCGGGATCGTTCTCGAAAACGGCGTTGCCGGGGTTGGTGGGGCCGTACGATTTCTCCGCCACGAAGGAAGCCGACACCGTGATGCCGCGCCAGGCCGTGCGCAGTTGCGCGTTCACGCCGGAGTTGAGCGTGCGCAAGCCGGGCGGGTTGGTGAGCAGGTATCGATCGTGGCCGAGGGTCGCTGGGTTCTGCGCGTAGACGGTGAGCTGCTGGTCGTCGAAGGTGCCGGGGATGCCATCGGGACCGGGATCGAGAATGGTTACCGGCGTAAAATCTTGTGGCGTCACACCGGTGTCGATAGCGGCGATGCGGTCTTTCTCATCGCGCCGGAAAAGGTGGATGGAGGCCAGCGTGGAAAGTGGCAGCGGCATCTCCGCGCCCAGGTTCCATTCGTCCGCGTAGGGCCGGCGCAACGTTGGCGAAATGGAGGAGTATGGGCCGCCGAAACGCGCCAGCAGCGCGCCCTGCTCGCCCGGCTCAAACCAGCCGTCGCCATTCAGATCGTTCCACTGATACACACTCCCGCCCAGGCTGTTGGGATTGCCGTAGTCGAGATAGCGGCCAGCCAGCGGCGCATAGAGACGGAAAAACGCCCCGCGCATGACCAGGCCATGGGCGTGCAGGACCTGCCAGGCCAGGCCTGCGCGCGGTGACACGCTGTTCCACGCGATGAGATTGGATTGGGCCGCGACCTGCCGCGCGGGCGTGTAGATGCCGAAGGGGCTGGACTGCGCGGGAACGCCACCGCGGGAGAAATCGGCCATCAGCCCCAAGTCGAGCGTGAGCCGGCGCACGGGATTCATATGGTCGGTTGCCCAAACGGAAGCGCCGGCGATGCGCTCGCGCGAATCGAGCGGCGTGTTGAACTCGACCACCTCGGCGGGCAGGCCATCGGCCGTGATCAGGTTCAGATCGGAAGGCGTGCGATAGCGGTTCTGCGGTGTGGACGTCCGCCAGCCGCCGCCGGCCATGAACTGATGGCGCGCGCCCGCCAGCCTCACACTCCCAGGTTCCCACGCAGCCGCGATTTGCTGGCGCGCGCGCACCGCAAGATTGGTTAACGGCGGCTCGCCCGTCACCGCGCCGCCGGCCAGCTCGATGCTGGTCTGGTTGATGGGCGTCACCACGGCCGGGGCGGTATCGAGATGCGCGAACGAGTCTCCGTAGCGGATTTGTAGCGTACCGGCCGCACTGGCGGCCCAAACATGGGTCCATCCGGCCTGGACGAAATCCAGGTGATCGGTCTCATTCAGGCCGGCCACGCCATCCGGCAACAGGAATTCGGGCGAAAGCCGCCGCGCGGCGAGAGCTTCCATCCCGGCTGGCTCGCCCCATCCGGCGAGATCGATGCGCGACCCGCTGTAGAGCGCGTCGAAACGGTCGTGAGCGCCGGCGCGAATGTGGCCGAGCGCGTTGCCGAACAGCAGGCGGCTGTTCTGGTTCGTGCCAGGCGCGGCCAGCGGCGCGGCCTGCGCGGCCCATTGGCCCGAGCCGGAAACGAAGACGTCGGCCCAGCGGGAAAGCGGACCGCCAAGCTCGGCGTGGTCGCGCGTGAACCAATCGTACTGTTCGGCCTGGGTTATGGCGCCACGGCTAGCGGCCGGCGGCAGATTGTTCGAAGCCAGCGCGCCCGCGGTTCCGGCGCTCGCAATGGCGGCGTGCCAGGAGTCGCCGGCCTGCGCCGGGAACAGGCCGATCTCAGCGCCGAACGCAGTCGAAGGCGTCAACCCAAACGCGCTGCGCACCACGGTCGCTGCGACTGCATCGCCATCGGGAAGAATTTGCGGGCTGCCCGGCTGGTAATCGTCACCGGCATCGAGGCCGTTGAATTGAATCGCGGTATCGGTCCAGGAAAATCCGCGTTGGGAGATGACGCCGAGGCGGTTGTCGGCGAGGCCTGTGAAATCGAGCGGCTCGGTAACAGTGCCAGGCTCGCGCGCAAACAACGCCGATCCGAGCGAAAAGCCCTCCGGATAAACGCGCGCACCAAAATCGCCGGTCCACACGCCAGGCTCGGCGGCGGTGGCGATCTCGATCCGAACTGGCGCACCCGGCGTGACCACCACCGTGACGCGAACGGTTCCCAGGGGGGCGACACCGACCGATCGTGCGGACTTCCGATCTCCTTCAAGCGAGATGCGGTATTGGCCGTAGGGCAACGCGAGCGCAAACCGGCCATTGCCGTCCGTGTGCTTCAGCAACCGCAGGCCCCCGCCTTCGATCACCACGCCGGCAGCAGGCACAGCGCTGCCGGCGGACGTGCGCACTGCGCCCTCGACGCGGCCGAGGGTTAGTTGCGCGCGCAGCCCTCCGCAGCCCAGCCACGCGGCCAGCAGCAGGAGGCTACTGTTGACGCAGAACCACGAACCGGCTGATCGAGTACCCAAGCGCGCCACCCATGAACACGTCGGAGAGAAAATGTGCCGAAAGCGACATCCGCGAAAATCCCACCACCGCCGCCAGGCCATAAGCGACGTACGGAACCCAGCGATGCTCGTGCCCGTAACGGCGCGCCACCACGGTGGCGATGGCAGCCGCGGCGATGGTGTGGCCGGAAGGGAAACTGCCTTGGCCGCGCAGGAAGCTGCCGCCGCTATCAAACCAAGTGTCGGAGTAATTGCCGTGCGGGGCAATGGCGGCAGGCCGCGTGCGCCGGTCAATGTCCTTCATCGCAGTGGTAAGGATTTCGGCGTCGACCACCGCTTCAGCCGCCAGCAGCGCCGTTTTCTTCGATTTTTCATCCTTGCGGATCAGCCCCACCGCGTAGAACGAGAGCGGGGCCACCACCATCCCGATGGATGTGTTATTGCCCGAAACCACGCGATTGAAGCCATTGAAGGCGGTGGTGTTACGAAAGTACGAGCCTTCCTTCGGATCGAGCGCCACCAGCGCGGCTGTCGCGCCCACCACGGCAAGCGCCCCGATCAGCGCGGACCGATGCCGCAGGTGCGCCGGAAACAGCCAGATGTTTTTCTGATCGCTGAGGATGTTCGTGGGCAACTCTTTCCACGACACATCGCGCTCGGGAGCGGCCGCTGGAGCGGCTGGCGCCGGCTGGCCAGCCGGATCGCCCGCCGGCGCATCCTGCGCGCGGAGCTGCCAGGGAAGCGCCGCAGCGGCCAGCACGAGAAATACGAGAGCAGCGCGGCTCATCAGAAGCCCTCCCTCTGAAGTGCCAGTGTAGCAGTTGAGGGACCGCGGAACCTGCCGGCCATAACCGCCATAGACGCAGATCCGGCGGTGCGGCGTTTCGTGAAAATGGAGACTCAGTGTGCGCCCCCATGACGCTTTTGGCGCGTTCGCCCGCGTGCGAAAATGAAGGTGTATGGGTTCCCGTTTGCTCGCGGCCTTCTTCGCGGTGTGTCTGGCGGCGTCGGCGCAGACCATGTCGGTCGAGAAGTTGCGGCAATT